>Ga0302314_10004195_pt1 | contig 26520 bp, 24 predicted proteins | sample III_Palsa_N2_3_FD_200533 | JGI IMG/M metagenome (GOLD analysis project Ga0302314, IMG submission 200533) | Peat permafrost microbial communities from Stordalen Mire near Abisko, Sweden - III_Palsa_N2_3 | ecosystem: Environmental > Terrestrial > Soil > Palsa > Peat permafrost | place: Sweden...
TCCAACAGGCCCGCGACGATGAACATCTTGGTCTGCAGCATGGGGGTGAGTTCCGGCTGCCGCGCGGAGCTCTCCAGAAATTTGCCGCCCAGGAGGCCGAAGCCGATGGCGGCGCCGGCGCCTCCGAGCCCGATCACGAGGCCGGCTGCGATTACGGTGGCGCTCAGGAATTGAGCGGTTTCGGTCAAATGTTCCATTTCTTGTCTCCGTCGGTCTTGGGTGTCTCGAAAACGATTAACTAGTGCTTCTCGGATGCAATGCCCACGTACACGATGGTCAGCACCATGAAGATGAACGCCTGCAGCCAGATGATGAGGTAGTGAAACGCGGTCCAGAGGATGTCGGCGAAGATCTGGGCGAAGCCGAGAACGTAAGTCGACCAGTGATCCAGCGCCGCCCCCAGGGTGAAGCACGCGATCAGCAGAAATATGAGCTCGCCGGCATACATGTTGCCGAACAACCGCAGCGATAAGGACAGAGGCCGCACGGCCTCCTCGATGACGCGCAGAATGAAATTGATGGGTGCGAGCGCGACCGCGCCGATGCCATGCGCATGAAACGGCGCGGTGAACCATTCCTTGAAGAAGAGGCCGACGCCCTTGTGCTTGATGCCCATGTACTGGATGAGCAAGAACACGCCGAGCGCCATGCCGATGGTCGTGTTCACATCCGCGGTCGCCACGGTGCGCAGATGCTCGACCCCGAGTGCGTGCCCGACCGTCGGCAGCGCATCGACCGGCAGAATGTCCATGAAGTTGTCGAGGATGACCAGGCAGAAGATGGTGAGCGCGAGGGGCCCGATGAACTTGCTCTCGCCATGGAAGGCGTCCTTCACCAGGCCATTCACCCAGTCGAGCATGATCTCGGCGAATGCCTGGAACTTGCCCGGCACGCCGCTCGTTGCCCGATGGGCCGCGATATAGGCCACCACGACGAAAATCAAGGCGATGGCGAGGTTGAAAAGGACGCTGTCGAGGTGCAAGGCCCAGAAGCCGCCCGCGGGCTTCAAGTTCACGGTCAGATGCGTGAGGTGGTGCTGGATGTACTCGGTCACCCCCCCGCCCGCAGCTTCCTCGACCGTCATTCCAAAATGCATAGTCACGATTCCCGCTCTCGACCGTTCATCACCTGAGCCGAAACAACGCCGTCCAGTATCCAAATTGGGCCACAACGAGCCCTATCAATAGCGGCGCCGGCTCGAGCTTCAGGCGACCCAAACTCACGTAAAGCGCGAGCACATACCAGGCCCACTGCAGCAACTTGCCCGTGTACATGGCGCGATTCAGCACAACCCCGCCCGCGACGCCGGGCGCGAACGCTCGCCAGCCGAACAGCGCGGTGCCGACAGTCACAATCAATCCGCCCGCCAGTGCTGCAAGTCCTGACGAGGGGCCCTTGAAGGCAAAAAACAGAGACGCGACCAGCAGCGTGCATCCTGCCTGCAGGAGCACGACGCGAATGACCAGCCGGTAGCCACGGACCGGCGCGTCACTCATCGCGGAAAGAGCCGGACTGCATCCGGCGATCGACGGCGCGCTAACCCCGATTTGCACATATCAGCCGTCGCCCATCAAAAGAGCGGGCGCATTATAGAGACGGCGCCCTACTGCATCAAGGTGAATTCAGGTGATATGCGCCAAAATCCCCTCGAGCTCGTCGAGGCTATTGTAGGTCACCACCAGCTTTCCCTTGCCTGACGAGGTGTGCTGAAACATAACGCGGGCGCCCAGCTTGTCCGCGAGCTCGAGCTCCAGGCGGTGTATGTCGGGATCCCGGGCCGGGCTCGACTGGGACTCGGTCGCCGCCGGGTGGATGAGCCGGCGCACCAGCGCCTCGGTATCACGCACCGAGAGCGCCTTCTTGGCGACCAGGCCGGCCACCTCGACCTGCTGACGGCGCGAGGTCAGGGACAAAAGCGCCCGGGCATGGCCCATCTCGATGCTGCGCTGTTCCAACAGCTCCTTCACCTCGTCAGCGAGCTCCATGAGACGCAGCAAGTTGCTCACGGCCGCACGCGATCGCCCGACTGCTTCGGCGGCCGATTGATGCGTGAGCCCGAACTCCTCGATGAGGCGCGTGAGGGCCCGCGCCTCTTCCAGGGGATTCAAATCCTCCCGCTGGATGTTCTCGATGAGGGCCATCGCCACCGCCGCCTCGTCCGGCACGTCCCGCACGATGGCTGGAATGTCGGCAAGCCCCGCCATCTGCGCGGCGCGCCAGCGGCGCTCGCCCGCGATGATCTCATAGCGCTGCGATTCGCCAGGGTTGCGCTGGCCGGCATCCCGGCCGCCGGCGGCCCCGCCCGACAAGGCGCGCACCACGATGGGCTGCATGACGCCCTGGGCCTTGATCGACTGCGCCAGCTCGTTCAAGGTTTCCGGGCGCATGTCGATGCGCGGCTGGTATTTGCCTCGCTGCAGCAAATCCAGGGGGATATTGCTCAGGTGGTCACCTGCCGGTTGCGGGACGCTTTGCTCGATGGCGGCCGCCTTGCGCGCCATCAGGGGCGAAAGCTCGGCGAGGCCGCGGCCGAGAGACGGCTTCTTGCCGGTCATTCTTGGATTCCAGGCGATGAGACGGCGGATTCTACGGGAGCGGGCGGCAATTCGTCGCGCCTGATCATTTCTCCGGCGAGGGCGAGGTAGGCGAGGGCGCCGCGCGATTCCTTGTCGTGGAACAGGGCAGGCTTGCCGAAGCTCGGCGCCTCGGCAAGCCGGATATTGCGCGGAATCATGGTGCGAAAGACCTTCTCGCCGAAGTGCTCGATGAGCTGCGCGGACACTTCGTTGGCGAGGTTGTTGCGCGGGTCGAACATCGTGCGCAACAAGCCCTCGATCTCGAGATCGGGATTGATGCTGCCCTTGATCTGGTCGATGGTCTGCACGAGAGCGCTCAGACCCTCGAGCGCGTAATACTCGCACTGCATCGGCACCATCACCGAATCGGCCGCGACCAAGGCGTTCAGCGTCAGCATGTTGAGCGAGGGCGGGCAGTCGATGAGGATCACGTCGTAGTCGTGGCGAATGGGCTTCAAGGCATTGCGCAGCTTGAACTCCCGGCCGGCCATCATGGTGAGCAGGCGCACTTCGGCCGCGGTCAAGTCCTGGTTGCCCGGCATGAGCTGAAAACCCCCGTACTCCACGGGGACCAGCGCCTCCGCGGCGGCACAGTCGCCGAGCAGCACATCGCAACTCGTGTGCGTCAGCGAGTTCTTCTCGATGCCGCAACCCATCGTGGCGTTGCCCTGCGGATCGAGATCGATGAGCAGCACGCGGCGCTTCGTTGCGGTGAGCGAGGCAGCGAGATTCACGGCGGTCGTGGTCTTGCCGACTCCGCCTTTCTGGTTCGCGACGGCGATGACTCGCTTCATCTGGTGCTCGCCTTTTGCCTCATCGCTGGTCCCGGGCCCGCCGGGGAGAGTTCCACAACATGACGCTCGTCGTCCAGCCCCGGCAGCTTGATCCGATGCACCGCAACGACACGGAAGGATTTCGGCAGCGCCCAGAGCTCCTCGTCCGGCCGCTTGCCCTTCATGGCGAGCAGCCGGCCGTGCGGGGCGCACAGGTGCCCGGCATAGGCGACGAAATCCGCGAGTGAGGACAGCGCGCGCGCCACGATGATATCGAAGGGCTGCAGCGGCCGATACCGCTCGGCGCGCTCGTTGACCACCTCGACGTTGCGAAGACCCAGCCGCTCGACGGTGCGCTCGACGAAGCGCGCTTTCTTTCCCGTCGCCTCGATGAGCGAGAAGTGCCGGTTCGGATTGACAATGGCGAGCGGCAGACCGGGGAAGCCGGCGCCCGTGCCCACGTCCGCGAGCCGCGTGCCCTTGAGGAACGGCTGCACGCTCAGGCTGTCGAGCACGTGTTTGCGCAGCATGCCCGGCCGGTCGCGGATGGCCGTCAAGTTGAACTGCGAATTGCCGATCTCCAGCTCATCGACGAGATCGAGCAGCGCATCGGCGCGCGCCCGATCGATCGCGACATCGAATTGCGCACCACCGGCCGTGAGCAGCTCGCGCTCGGCGTCGCGATTCACTGATTTCCCGGCGCTGAGGCGGACACGAGCGTGATCGACAACGTGGCCGCGTCGGGATCGGGGCCCTCGCTGCGGTGCGCGCTGAATCCGATATCCTGCAGCTCGCCTTCGCATGCGTCGGCACCCTGCTCGGTGGCAGCGCCTCGCTGCCACTCGGCGCACGCCGCCGCGAATAAAGCGGGCGCCTCTGCCGCAGGCAGCGCGACCGCCGCCTCGACCTTCCGGAGACGATCGTGATCGAAGCACAGCAGATGATCCGTCGGCGCACGGCCGAGGAACGAGACCACCACGTTCGGCCGGAAGCAGTCGCCGTCCTCTCGCGCCCGCCCGCCGTCTGCTTGGTGAAACACCAGCACCTCGGTGAGCGAGACCGAAACGTCCTTGAACGCAGTACCGAAAGGAACGAGGACGAGCCCGCTGAAATCATGGGATACGACGGGCGGAGCGGCCGGTACGGCGGGGGATGGCGCAGAGCCGCGCCCGGGTGCGGACGCTGCGCAGCCCGAAAGCCACGTCGCGCTCGAAACGCTCGCGGCCGCGAGGCCGGCGGCCCCGAGCGCGCGGCTCAAGCGGCGCGCCTGAGCCATGCATCGAGTCCGGAGGCGTTGAGCGCCACATCGCCGTCCAGCAAGTCATGCTGCGCCCGGGCGTCGGCCGCGAAGCCGTGCGCCTGCAGCCGTCGGGACAGATGCGCGAACAACTCGCGCTCGATGCGCGGCACGCGATCGGGCACGGCGGCCGCCGCACGCGCAATGCGTGCGAAGACCTCGATCTCGCTGTCGAGATCCCGAGCAAGCTTGCCGATCGCATCGACGCGGCCGTAATGCGTCAGGTACGCGCAACGCGGCTCGAGCGAAGCGATGCGCGAGACCGAAGCGCGCAGCTGCGTGGGGTCGAACTGCGGCGGTGTCGTGGTGGGAAATACGAAAGGCCCCGCGGCGGTGTCGGACTCGCGATAACTGATGCCGAAGGTGTCGCCCGTGAACACCTCGCGCGTGTCGCGATCGAATATACAGAGGTGATGCAGGGCGTGGCCCGGCGTATGCAGAAATTCGAGCGTGCGCGCGCCGAACACCAGCCGCTCGCCGTCCTCCACCGTCACGACGCGCTCAACCGGGATGGGCACGGCGTCGCCGAACTGCGCAGCGTATGCCTCCTCTCCGTACACCGCCTTGGTTGCGGCCACGAGCTTCGCGGGATCGGTGAGGTGCGGCGCACCGCGCGGATGCACCACGATGCGTGCGCGCGGGAGCGCGGCCATGAGCGCGCCGGCCCCGCCGGCATGGTCCAGATGTACGTGCGTAAGCAGCACGTAATCGACTCGCGCGACGTCGATGTCGAGAGCGGCGAGCGCACCCAGCAAATTCGGCACGGACCGGGCGGTGCCCGTGTCCACGAAGGCGGCGTGCCTGTCCTCGACGATGAGGTAGCTCGCATCGGCCTCCGGCCGTACGTGCTCGGTGTCGACGGCGAACACGCCGTCTCCCACCGCTTGAGGAATCGGCCGCATCTACGCCGGAGCCAGACGCAGCTCGAGCTCGGACAGCTCCGCGGCGGCGTTCGGATCGTGCGTTCTCGAGGACTCCTCTGCCCGGCGCAAGGCGAGAATGGCGACCTCCTGCATGTGCCCGCAAGCCACCGCGTAATGCAGCCGCCAGTCGGCGATCAGCTCGGGCTCGAGTGCCGGATAATCTCGGTGATTGACGATGGCATCGAGCACCATGGCGCAAAGTGCAAGCTGCTGAACCCGCGTCCACGACAGGCTCGGCGCGGAGCATCCTTCTGCAAAGCATCGGCGCAGGTACGCCGGGGGATCGGCGCTCGCGATATCGTCGAGCATGTCGCCCACGTCACATGAATCGAGTAAGTGCTCGAAGCCGGCCATCTTATCCATTATCCTCGCCGGCCATTATCCTCGCCGTTACGGAACATAGGAACCAATGAGCCGGAGATTTCTGCTGCCGCTGCTTGCGGCGCCCTTGCTTGCGGCCGGCGCAGCGCTGTCCGCGCCCGCCGTCGTGCGCGGCAATCTGGTTCTCGACGGGATTCCCGAGTCATCCTCCGAGGCGGCCGATAAAATCGATAAGCTGGACGCCTACCTGAGCGCCCGCCAGGCGCGCCCGGCAGGATTCACCGCCAAGGGACAGGTCCTCATCGTCACCCGCTTCGGCGAGGTCGACGAACTTCACTTGGTCGATCAGGCCCTCGGCGCGCGCCGCCAGATGACGTTTGTGCGCGAGCCGGTCACCGACGGTGCGTTCTCACCCGATCCCGGCCGCAACGCCTTCATCTACTCCGCCGACTCGGCGGGTGAGGAGAATGCGCAGATCTATTACCAGCATGTCGGCGACGCGGCGCCGCGCCGGCTCACCGACGGCAGGTCGATCAACGGCGCTGCGCTATGGTCTTCCTCGGGCCGCGAGATCGCGTTTTCCACGATGGCGCGCGACACGGGATCCCGCGACATCGACATCATCGATCCCGAGAGCGGCGCGCTGCCGCGGCTCGCGGCGGGCGGCGACGGCGCAGACTGGTCCGTCCTCGACTGGTCCGCCGACGATCGCAAACTCCTCCTGCGCAGGCACGTCACAGCATACGAGGACTACCTCTACGTCTGCGATCTCGCCACCGGACAGAAGCGCGAGGTCGAGCCGTCCGCCGCGAAGGGCGCCATCCCGAGCGCGAAGTTCTCGCGCGACGGCACCGGGGTGTACCTCGTCTCGAACCGCGACGGCGACTACGCGCGGCTGCGTTTCGTGAATCTCTTCACGGCCGACAAGAACGATCTCTCCGGCCGCGGCGACGCCGCCGTCGGGCAGCTCGCGCTCTCCCCGGACGGCCACTACCTGGCATACGTCACCGACGAGGGCGGTGCGGACAAGCTGAACCTCCTCGATTTGCGAGCTCATCAGGATCTCGTCGCGCCGAGCTTGCCCGCGCGCGGCGTCGTGGACTCCCTGAGCTTCGATCCCGCCGGCAAGCGTCTCTTGTTCGGTCTGACCGCGGCCAACCAGCCGCGCGACGCCTATGTGCTCGACGTGGCGGCCAACCGGCTCGAGCCCTGGACCGCAAGCGAAGCGGGGCCGCTCGACCGGACGAAGTTCGCGGTGCCGCGCTTGACGCAGTTCCCCACCTTCGATCGGGCGGACGCTAAACCGCGCGAGCTGCCTCTTTATGTCTACGAGCCGGCGAGCCCCGGTCCGCACCCGGTGCTCATCGTGCTGCACGACGGACCGGATGCACGATTTCGCCCGACTTTCGATCCGTGGATACAGTACGTCGTGAACGAGCTCGGGTTCGCCGTGCTGGCACCGAACGTGCGGGGGTCGACCGGCTACGGCAAGAGCTTCAGCGCGCTCGCGCGCGGCAACTTGCGCGAGGATGCGATCAAGGACGTCGGCGCGCTGCTCGTGTGGCTCGCGCTCGACAGCCGCTTCGACAAGACGCATGTGGTCGTGTCGGGCGCGGGCTACGGCGGCTACCTGGCGCTCGCGGCCTTGATGAATTACGGCGAGCGGCTGCGGGGCGCAGTGGCCATGGCGCCGATCACCGACTTCATCGGCTTCGTGAGCGGCACGGCGCCCGAGTCGCGAAGTGCCGCACGCGAGGAGTTCGGCGATGAGCGCGATACGGACGCGCGGATGTTTCTGCGGCGCATCTCACCGTTGAGCAACGCGGACCGCATCACCCGCCCCGTGCTGCTCGCGCACGGCAAGAACGACCGCCGCGTGCCCATCGCGCAGTCGGAGCAGCTCGTCAACCGGCTGCGCGCGCGCAATCAGACCGTGTGGTATCTCAAGGCGCTCGACGAGGGCGGCAGTTTCGCCCGATGGCAGAACCGCGAAGCGTACTACCGGGCGTTCGCCCAGTTCCTGACCTCGGTGCGCTGAGCGGGGGCGCCCAGCCCCGGGGGGCGCGCAGCCCCCGGCAGTTACTTGCTGTCCGCGGTGGCCGTCTCGAGCGGCGAGGGCTGGTGCGCGAAGTAGTCGGCAACCACCTCGATATCCTGATCCGAGGCGAGGAGCTGCGCCATGCCATTCATGACCACGTTCTTGCGGCGCTTGTTTTTATAGGACTTGAGCGCCTCCACGAGATAATCCCCGTGCTGGCCGGCGAGCACCGGCGGCTTTGGATCGAGCGGTGCGGCGACGCCGAGCCCGTTGACGCCGTGACAGGCGACGCACGCAGTGGCTTGCGTCGGCGGGGCGCCGTTCGGTGCGGCGGGCGGCTTCACCGGCTCGGGCCCCTGTAAGTAAGCCGCGATGTCCTCGATGTCTTGATCGGAGAGCGAGGACGCCTGCGCGTGCATGGTCGGATGCGGCCGATCGCCATTCTTGTATTCATGGAGCGCGGCGATGATGTACGCCGCGTTCTGATGACGCAGCTCAGGTACGCTGTAGTCCGGATAGGCGTTTTTGTAGGTCTCTACCCCGTGGCAGCCGTAGCAGGTGTAGAACTTCTTTTCGCCGTCGGCCGGATTGCCCGCCGCCCGCGCCGAGTGGGCCAAGCAAAATCCCAAGACTGTTGCGCCTGCAACCCACGCCAGAACATTCGATCGACAAAACATTCAATTCTCCGAGCCGGAGGGCTCCATGGGGAGCGCTGATGTTAAAGAGTGAGAGGCGAAAATGCCACTCGGGCGCGGTCGCGCCCGGTCACGCTGCGCGGTCGCGTTTCTTCAGATGCACCAGCAGGAGCGATACCGCGGCGGGCGTGAGCCCGGGAATGCGCGCCGCCTGCCCGAGCGTCTGCGGCCGCACTGCCTGAAGACATTGGCGCGCCTCGTTCGACAAGCCGCTCACCGCTGCGTAGTCGATATCCGCCGGCAATGCGAGATCGTCATGGCGGGTGCGGCGGTCGATTTCCTCGCTCTGCCGCTTGAGATATCCCGAGTACTTCGCCTGCACCTCGACCTGCAGCTTCACCTGCTCGGCGAGCCGCTCCTCCCGGCACCAGTCCCCGGCGGCGGCATCGAGCGGCGCGGCGATGCGCAGATCGTCGTATCCGAGTTCGGGACGACGCAAGAGCTCCAGGGCGTGCGTTTCCCGCGACAGCGGTTGCCCGAGCTTCGCAAGGAGCGGCGCGTCCACATCGCCCGGGCGCACCCGCGCCGTCGACAGACGGGCAAGCTCGCCGGAGACGGCTGCGCGCTTGCGCGCAAAGAACTCCCAGCGTGCATCGTCGATGAGCCCCATCTCACGGCCGAGCGCGGTCAGACGCAGATCCGCGTTGTCCTCGCGCAGCGACAAGCGGTACTCGGCGCGGCTGGTGAACATGCGGTAGGGCTCAGGCGCACCGCGGGTCACGAGATCATCCACGAGCACGCCGAGATAGGCGTCGCTGCGCTTCGGACACCACGGCTCGCGCCCCGCGCTGGCGAGCGCGGCATTGATCCCGGCGAGCAGGCCTTGCGCCGCCGCCTCTTCGTACCCCGTCGTGCCGTTGATCTGGCCGGCGAGAAACAAGCCGCCGATGAACTTGCTTTCGAGGCTCGACTTCAGCCCGCGAGGATCGAAGAAATCGTACTCGATCGCGTACCCGGGTCGAGTGATGTGCGCGTTCTCGAGCCCGCGGATGGTGCGGACGAAATCGATCTGCACGTCGAACGGCAGGCTCGTCGAGATGCCGTTCGGATACACCTCGGGCGTGTCGAGACCCTCGGGCTCGATGAAGATCTGATGTGCGGACCGGTCCGCAAAGCGCGCCACCTTGTCCTCGACCGACGGGCAATACCGCGGTCCCACCCCCTCGATCAGGCCGGTGAACATGGGCGAGCGCGCACTGGCTCCGCGAATGATGTCGTGGGTGCGCTCGTTGGTCGCCGTGATGTGGCAGGGGAGTTGCCGTGGGTGCTGCGCGCGCGTGCCGAGGTAGGAAAATACCGGCCGCGGATCGTCGCTGTGCTGCTCGCGCAGCCCCGCGTAATCGATGCTGCGGCCATCGATGCGCGGCGGCGTGCCCGTCTTCAGGCGGCCGACCTCGAGCGGCAGTTCGCGCAGCCGCGCGGCGAGAGCCAGCGAGGGCGGATCGCCGGCGCGCCCGCCGGCGTGGCTTTCGAGGCCCACGTGAATGCGGCCGCCGAGAAACGTGCCCACGGTGAGCACGATGTTGCGCGCGGCAAATTCGATGCCGCTCATGGTGACGCAGCCGACGACGCGGTCCCCTTGCAGGTGCAGGTCGGCGACCTCCTGCTGGAAGAGCCAGAGGTTCGGCTGGGTCTCGAGCCGCCCGCGTACCGCGCGCTTGTAGAGCTGGCGGTCGGCCTGCGCACGCGTCGCGCGTACCGCTGGCCCCTTGCTCGCATTGAGGGTGCGAAACTGAATGCCGGCCGCGTCCGCCGCCATCGCCATGACTCCGCCGAGCGCGTCGATCTCCTTGACCAGGTGTCCCTTGCCTATGCCGCCGATCGCGGGATTGCAGCTCATCTGACCGAGGGTCTCGATGTTGTGCGTGAGCAGGAGCGTGCGGCGCCCCATGCGGGCAGCGGCGAGCGCCGCTTCGGTGCCTGCGTGCCCGCCTCCCACCACGATCACGTCGAACTCGGCCTGAAAGCGCATCACTCTGAATCCACAGGGGTTTCTTTCGGAAGGGGCGTACTCTAAACCGCGCGCGGGAAAACTGCCAGGACGGCGGTGGCGGGCGCGGGCTAAACTAGCGGGGCATGCGTATCTCAAAGTACTTCGGCCGACTGGCGGCGCTTTCGCTCTTCGGTGCGCTGCTGGCAGGCACGGCTGCGTGGGCCGCCGATGAGCCCCAGGTGGGTCAGCCGGCCCCCGACTTCAGCACCCTCGACAGCCAGGGGAGCGTGCGTCACCTCGCCGACTTTCGGGGCAAGGTGGTCGTGCTCGAATGGACCAACGCGGACTGTCCCTTCACGCGCAAGCACTACGCAAGCGGCAACATGCAAAGCCTGCAATCGCTCGCCCGAGATCACGGCGTGGTGTGGCTCTCGGTGATCTCCTCCGCGCCCGGTACACAGGGCTATGTGGATGGACGGCACGCTGATGAGCTCACCCACACGCGCAGGGCTGTGCCGGCGGCCGTGCTCTTGGATCCTTCGGGCAGCGTCGGCCGGCTCTACCATGCCAAGACCACGCCCCATATGTACGTGATCGACGCCAAGGGTGAGCTGCGCTATATGGGTGGAATCGACAGCATCGCCACGACCGATGTGTCGGACATCGCCAAGGCCGAGCCGTATTTGAAGGAAGCCATGCTCGCCGTCGTCGACGGCCAGCCCGTCGCGCATCCCGTGACACGGCCCTACGGCTGCGGCATCAAATACGGTTCGGGCTAGGCCACGGTGACCGGAATGCCCGCGAATTTCCCCCGATAAGCCGGCGGACCCGAGTCGTGCACCGACTCGCCCTCTGAGCTCACGGCCACCGTCACCGGCATGTCGCGCACGTCGAACTCGTACACAGCTTCCATGCCCAGCTCGGGAAACCCGACCACGCGGCTCGCGCGAATCGCCTGGGAGACCAGAAACGCGGCGCCCCCCACCGCGATCAGGTACGCCGCGCCATACCGGCGAATGGAGCCGACGGTCTCCGGGCCGCGTTCGGCCTTGCCCACCATGGCCAGCACACCCGCCTTGCCGAGCATGGTGTCGGTGAAGCGATCCATGCGGTTGGCGGTGGTCGGTCCCGCCGGCCCCACCACTTCCGCGCCCACGGGATCGACCGGCCCGACGTAATAGATGACTCGATTGTGAAAATCGAGGCCGTCGGGTAGCGGCTTTCCCGCTTCGAGCAGCGCGCAGATGCGCTTGTGAGCGGCATCGCGGCCGGTCAGAAGCTTGCCCGACAGCAGCAACCGCTCGCCCGCCTTCCAGGTCGCGATTTCTTTGCGGGTCAGGCCATCGAGCGACACGCGGCGCGCCTCTGCATCCGGCGTCCAGGTGACCTTCGGCCATTGCGACAAATCGGGCGGCACGAGCACCGCAGGTCCGGTGCCGTCGAGCGTGAAATGCACGTGGCGAGTGGCAGCGCAGTTCGGGATGACGGCCACCGGGAGTGAGGCCGCGTGCGTCGGGTAGTCGAGCACTTTCACGTCGAGCACCGTGGTGAGGCCGCCGAGCCCTTGCGCACCGATGCCGAGATCGTTGACGCGCCGATAGATCTCGATCCGCAGCTCCTCGAGGCGGGTCGACGGTCCGCGCGCGAGGAGCTCGGGCATGTCGATGGGCTCCATCAGCGACTTCTTGGCAAGCAGCATGGCCTTCTCGGCGCTGCCGCCGATACCGACGCCGAGCATCCCGGGCGGACACCATCCCGCGCCCATTTCGGGGACGACCTCGACCACCCAGTCGGCCACCGAGTCGGACGGGTTCAGCATGGCGAACATGGACTTGTTCTCGGACCCTCCGCCTTTCGCGGCGACCGTGATCTCGACCGTTTCGCCCGGCACGAGCTCGGTGTGGATCACCGCGGGCGTGTTGTCGCGAGTGCCGGTGCGCTTGCCCGCGGGATCCGAGACGATGGAGGCTCGCAACTTGTTGTCGGGATCGAGATAGGCGCGCCGCACGCCCTCGTTGATCAGGGTCTCGAGGCCGCGCGAGGAGTCCCAGCGCACGCCCATGCCCACCTTGACGAACACCACCACGATGCCGGTGTCCTGGCAGATCGGCCGATGGCCTTCGGCGCAGAGGCGCGAGTTGGTGAGAATCTGCGCGATGGCATCGCGAGCCGGTGCGCTTTGCTCGAGCTCATAGGCACGGCCCATCGCCGTGATGAAATCAGGCGTGTGGTAGTAAGAAATATACTGTAGAGCGTCGGCGACGCTCGCGACGAGGTCATCTTCTCGGACCAGGGACATGGCGGCCTTCTCGTATTGCAAAGACGAACTGGGCCGCAAATCTACCAAGTCGCGGGCGGCCGTGGATAGCGACTCGCTACACTACTGCGATGCGGCGGCTCGCCTGGATGACCTTGCTGATTTGCGCGTTCTGCTCGATGCGGCCGATACCCGCGGCCGCGCACGGCACGCTGCCGCTGCGCGAGTGCCGCCTGGAGCACCCCCTCAAGATCACCTCGGTGGCCGCCCGCTGCGGCGTGCTGCAAGTTGCGGAGAACCCGGCAGCGCCCTCGGGCCGCACGATCGGATTGCACGTCGCCGTGGTGCCCGCGCTCAACCGCCGGTCGCGGTCCGCGCCGCTGTTCTTGCTGGCCGGCGGCCCGGGCCAGTCCGCGAGCGATCTGTACGTGAGCTACGCCGGCGCCTTTGCGCGCGTCAATCGCAACCACGACATCGTGCTCATCGATCAACGCGGCACGGGCTTGTCCGAGCCGCTCTTCTGCGATTATCCGGAGGACTGGCGTGAGACGCGCGATGAGCTGCCGGCCGTGAAGCAGGCGACGCGCGAGTGCCTCGCGCGCTACGGCGAGCGTGTGCGCTTCTACACCTCGAGCGTCGCCGTGCAGGACCTCGAGCAGGTGCGCGCGGCGCTCGGTTATGCGCAAATCGATCTCTACGGCGCCTCCTATGGGACGCGCATGGCGGAGCTGTACCTGCGCCGCCACGGCGCGGCCGTGCAGGCCGTGATCCTCGATGGCGTCACCGATCCCGAGCAGGCGATCGGCCCCGCGACTCCGCTCGATGGAGAGCGCGCCCTCGATCTCATCCTCGAGCGCTGCCGGCGCTCGCCCGATTGCGCGGCCGCCTATCCCGAGTTGCGCGGTGACTTCGGGGCCTTGCGCGCGAAGTTCGGGCCGGGCACGGCGTCGTTGACGCTGCCGGATCCCTCGACGGGTGAGCCCCTCGAGCTCGAGTTCAACCGCGGCGTGCTCGCCGCGGGGCTGCGCTTGCTGTCGTACAACTCCACCCAGGCCTCGCTGCTGCCCACCTTGATCCACCAGGGATCCTCGGGACGCCTCACAGCGCTCGCGGCGCAGACCGTCATGATGGCGCGCGCGATCCGCGGCCAGCTCGCGAGCGGCATGCAGAACAGCGTCGTGTGCAGCGAGGACGTGCCTTTCTTCGCATCGCAGGACATCGATCGACAGCGCATCGATGCAACCTATCAGGGCACCGAGCAGCTCGATGCGCTTGCGGAGATCTGCAAAATCTGGCCGCGGGGACCGGTCGATGCGGATCTGCACGCCCCATTGATGAGCGACGTGCCGAGCCTGCTCCTCTCCGGCGAAGCCGATCCGGTCACCCCGCCCGCGGATGCCGAGCGGCTCGCGCGCGGGCTCGGGCGCCATCGCCATCTGGTGTTGCCCGGCGAGGGCCACGGTCAGCTCGCGACGGGCTGTGTGCCCCGGCTCGTGGCCGCCTTCCTGGATGCGCCCGATCCGCAAGCGCTCGATGCCGCCTGTCTCGGGGAGCATCGTCCCGCCCCCTTCTTCATCAGCTCGACGGGCCCCGCGCCATGATCGAAGCGTCCTTGCTTTGCAAGCGGTTCGGCGCCATCGAGGCGGTCCGCGAAGTGTCCTTTCGCGCGCCCGACGGCGAGATCACCGGCGTGCTCGGGCCGAACGGCGCCGGCAAGTCGACCACCCTGCGCATGCTCTACGGCGTGCTCACGCCCGATGCTGGGAGCGCGCGCATCGACGGAATCGACATCCGCGGCGAGACCTCCGCGGCGCGCGGCCGTCTCGGCGTTCTGCCGCATGCCCCGGGGCTCTACGGCAATTTGAGCGCGCGCGAGAACATCGAGTATTTCGGCGCGCTGCACGGCCTCCCCAAGGCGCGCATCCGCGCACGCACGGCCGAGCTCGGCCGCGCACTCGGCATGGAGAGCTTCATGGACCGTCGCGCGAAAGGGTTCTCGCAGGGTCAGCGCATCAAGGTCGCCGTGGCGCGCGCACTCATCCACGATCCCTCGAACCTGGTGCTGGACGAGCCGACCAACGGACTCGACGTGATGGCCATTCGCAACTTGCGCGAGATTCTGCGGGATTTGAAGTTGCAGGGACGCTGCATCCTGTTCTCCTCGCACGTCATGCAGGAGGTCACGGCGCTGTGCGACCGGGTGATCATCCTCGGGCAGGGACGAGTTCTCGCGGACGGCCCACTCGAGGCGGTGCGCGAGAAGAGCGGCACGGCCACGCTCGAGGAAGCCTTCCTCAAGGTGCTCGGCGAGGCCGAGGCCCGCCAGCCCGGGGCCCTTTAGCATGCGCGCGCTCTTCACGGTCCTCTGCAAGGAGTTCCTGGAGAACCTGCGCGATCGCCGCACACTGTTCTCCGCGCTGCTGTTCGGCCCCTTGTTCGGGCCCATCCTGTTCGGCGCCATGGTGTCGAAGATGCTCAATCAGAGCGTGCTGGAATCGGACGAGCCGCTGCGCGTCTCCGTCTCGGGCGGTGAGCACGCGCCCAACCTGGTGCGTTTCCTGACATCGCAAGGCGTGAAGCTCGAGTTCACGTCCTGGTCGGAGTCCGATGCGCGCGGTGCGGTGAAGCGCGGCACGGCAACGGTGGTCCTCATCGTGCCGCGCGAATTTGCGGCTCGCTTCACGGCAGCGTTGCCCGCGCCCGTGTTCCTGGTCGCCGACAGCTCCGATTCGCAGACTCGCAAGAGCGCGGACCGACTGCGGGCATTGGTTGGGGCCTACGGCAACGGCATCGCGCAGCTGCGCTCGCAAATCCGCGGCGTGAGTCCACTGCTCGCCGTGCCCATCGCCGTCAACGACATCGACGTCACCACGCCGACCGGCCGCGCCGTGGTGGTGCTCGGCTTCATGACCTACTTCGTGCTGTTCTCCGTCCTGATGGGCGGGCTGTACCTTGCGATCGATTCGACGGCCGGCGAGCGCGAACGCGGCTCGCTAGAGGCTTTATTGAGCCTCCCGGTGGCGCGCAGCGCGCTGGTCGGCGGCAAGCTCCTCGCGACCTGCGCTTATATGTGTCTATCGCTCGCCATCAATCTCGCCGCGTTCGTGGTGGTGTTCCAGTTCGTGCCGCTCGAGCGCCTCGGCATGAGCGCAAATGTCGGCCCGCTCACGGCGCTCGAGTTCTTCGCCATTTGCTTGCCCTTCGTGCCTCTCGGCGCAGCCTTGATGGTGCTGGTCGCCTCCTTCACACGCAGCTATCGCGAAGCACAGACTTACTTGACCAGCGTGCTGCTGGTGCCGACGCTTCCCATCGCATTCGCGAGCATCTATTCCTTGAAGACCCAGAGCATGTTGATGCTCGTGCCCTCGCTGAGCCAGCATTTGCTGATGACCAGCGTGCTCAAGGACGAGCCCATCGCGCCTCTCGACTTCGCGGTGTCGGCCGCCTCTGCGCTCGGGCTTGCGCTCGTGCTCATCGCCGCGACCGCGAGGCACTGGCGCCGCGAGACCATGCTCGGCTGAGCGTGCAGGTCTGCTTCGTCGCCCTCGAAACCGGGCGAAATTCATGCTTTTACTTATAGGAGTTTTCCGACTGAGCGGGTATAAAGCTATCGGGGCACACCGAACGCATCTTTCGGGGTAGGTTGGCATGATGACAAAATCGTCGCAGGGACCCGCGAATATCGCCATTTTCTTGGCGGTCTTGGCGCTATCTGCACTCACCATGGTCTGGCTGTTCTGGCATCACCCCATCAAAACTTTGATCGGGACGATCGCGGTGCTTGCTGCCCTCGGCATATCGGCGCGGCTTGCGCGAGCGATCGAGGTCGAAGTGGCGACCGCGAGCGATCTCGACCACAGCGAGCAAGGGGTATAGCCGGCGCCGTTCCGTTCGATCGAAACCGCGCTATCCAATTTTTCGATATCGCTAGCGAAAAGCTAGCTAGCTCCATGCACCCGAGGCTGTGCGCCGCGGTCTGCGCGGCCCGTTACGGCGCGCCGGCTACGCGCCTGGGGGCTAGGCCCCCCCCTCATTTGCCGATGCAGAAGCTCGCGAAAATGGCCCCGAGCAAGTCCTCGCTCGTGACCTCGCCCGTGATTTCCCCGAGCGCCGCTTGAGCCAGGCGCAGGTCCTCTGCGAACAGCTCGAACCCGCGTGATTCCCCGCTTGCCCGCGCCGCGCTGTCGACCAGCGCCCGCGCACGCTCGAGGGCATCGAGGTGACGGCGCCGCGCCGAGAACACGCCCGCTTCCGCGCCGCCGTGGCCGGCGCGCGTCTTCAGATGCGCGCGCAACAGCTCGATGCCCGCACCGGTGCGGGCGCTCAAGTAAATGTGCGGGGGAGAGGCCTCTTCGTCGGCGCGCGCGGGGGCGCCGGTGAGATCGATCTTGTTGTGAATCACGGTCACCGGCACGGCGCTCGGCAAGTCCGGCGCAAGAAGCTCGTCGCCGAAATTCTCGCCGACCGCGCTCGCGTCGATGACGTAGCAGATCCGGTCCGCGCGCCGCATCTCGCCGCGTGCGCGGCGAATGCCCTCTTCCTCCGCCGCGTCGGCAGCGCTGCGCAATCCCGCGGTGTCGACCAGGTTCAAAGGCAGACCGTCGAGGTGCAGATGCTGGCGCAGCACATCGCGCGTCGTGCCCGGCGCCGGCGTGACGATGGCGACATCCTCGCCCGTGAGCGCGTTGAGCAGGCTCGATTTGCCCGCGTTGGGTTTTCCGGCGATCACGACGGTGAGGCCTTCTCGAAGCAGCGCGCCCTGACGCGCCGCCCCCTGGATCGAGTCGAACGCGGCGAGCACCTGCTCGAGACGCGAGGTGACGGCCGGGGCGGCGAGGAAATCGATCTCCTCGTCCGGAAAATCGATTGCCGCCTCGACGTGCACGCGCAGATCCGTGATCAGCTCGCCGAGCGCGGCAATCCGCGACGAGAACTCGCCCTGCATGGAACGCACCGCGGCGCGGGCGGCCGCCTCGGTGCCCGCCTCGATCAAGTCAGCGACCGCCTCGGCCTGCGCGATATCCATCTTGCCGTTCAAGAAGGCACGCTCGCTGAACTCCCCCGCCCGCGCCGGGCGCGCGCCGAGCTCGAGAAGCCGGCGCAGCAGCAAATCCATCACCAGCATGCCGCCATGTGAGTGCAGCTCGAGGACATGCTCGCCCGTGAAAGAGGCGGGTGCAGGAAAGTAGAGCGCGATGCCCTCGTCGATGCTCGCGCCCTGCGCATCGCGAAAGCGCGCGAGATGCGCACGCCGCGCCTCCGGCATCGAGCCGAGCACGGAGCATGCGATGCGCGGCACGTCGGGCCCGGAGACCCGCAGCACGCCGACGGCGCCCCGACCGGGAGCGCTCGCGATCGCGGCAATGGTATCGGGGGGATTCAAGGGCTCGGCCGCGCCTTTAGGAGCTGGGCTTCGCCGCCGCTTGAATCACCTGGTTGATGCGCCACTGCTGCAAAATGGACAGCACCGTGTTGGTGAGCCAGTAGAGCACCAGGCCGGATGGAAAGAACGCCATCATGCCGGTCATCACCAGCGGCATGAACTGCATGATCTTCGCCTGCATGGGATCCGGCGGCGCCGGATTCAGCTTGAACTGCGCGAACATCGCTATGCCCATGAGCAACGGAAGCACGAAGAAGCGGTCGTGCGCGGACAGATCGTTGATCCACATCAGGAACGGCGCTTGCCGCATCTCGACGCTCTCGACCAACACCCAGTAAAACGAGATGAATACCGGGATCTGCACGACCATCGGCAGACAGCCCGCCAGCGGATTTATTTTCTCGCGCTTGTACAGATCCATCATCGCGCGGCCGAGCTTTTCCCGATCGTCCTTGAAGGTCTCTTGAATCTGCTTCATGCGCGGCGCGACCGCGCGCATCTTCGCCATCGAGCGGCCGCTCGCCTGGCTCAACGGATAGAAGATCAGCTTGATGAGCGCGGTGACGATGATGATCGCCCAGCCCCAGTTGCCGGCGACGCCGTGCACCCAGTTGAGCGCCATGAACAAAGGATGAGCGATGACGGTCAACAAACCGTAATCGGCGGTGAGATCGAGCCGCGGACCGGTGGCGGCGAGTTGCGATTGCAGCTTCGGCCCGATGAAGAGCTTCTCGCTGAACGTCGCCGCGCCTCCCGGGGCGACTTGCGTGAAGGGCCCCGTCGCGCTCAGGAGGTACTGATGATCCTCGACCTGCAGCCGATAGTGATACGGCCGGTTCTCGGGGGGCACGATCGCGGAGACGAAATGGTGCTGCAAGGAGGCGAGCCAGCCGTTGGTGATGCTCTCGCTGAACTTGCTGTCCGGATCGCTCTCGACTTTAAGATCGTGCGACTTCGTACCGTCGAACACCGCCGGTCCCTTGAACGAGTAGGTCTCGAAGTCGAAGTACGAGCGCGACGCATGCTCCCAGTGACGCAAGATCTGGCCGTAGGAGGCGAGCGAGCGCGGAGCAGACGAGTCGTTGTGCGCATCGTAGAGGAGATCGATGCGGTACTGCCCACGCTTGAAGACGAAAGTCTTGGTCACCGTCAAGCCGTGGCCGTCGGTCCAGCTCAATGGGACGGAGAGCTCTCCAACGCCTGCGGGAAGCGTATAGCTCGTCTGCGCCGCCGTGAATGCCGCGAGATGCGACGGAGCCGCCTCGTCGGGAGCACCGGTGAGTCCGGTTTGCACGAGATACAAAGATGCCGGGTCGTCGTTCTCGAGACGCACGGGCACGTTGGGCGTGTCCTTGTGCAGCGGATACTGCGAGATGTCCGCGCGATCAATCTCCCCGCCGCGCAAGCTGATGTCGAGGTTGAGCACGTCGGTGACCACGTGCACTTTGGCGGCAGAGGATTCGGGCGCGGCGCCGAGCGCACCAGGCGCAGTAGCGGGCGGCGCAGCGCCCGGTGAGGCGGTCGGCGCAGTGGATTGCGGTGGCGTCTGCACCGCGCTCGCCGCCGTACCTTCGGGCGTCGGCACGGAATTGCCCAGCGAGCCTGACGCGCCCGCGGTGCCGCCCGCGGTGGTTGTCGTCAACTGCGGCGCCGGCCGATAGTCCTGCTGCCACGCGAGGTAGTTGTAGTAGAGGATGGCCCCGAGCGCGATCCAGAGCGTGAAGCGAATATTAGGCATTGCTCAATCTCGCGCGCTCATCCGGTACGGGATCGTAGCCGCCCGCCGAGAACGGATGACAGCGCGCAAGCCGCTTCGCCGCGAGCCATGTGCCGGCAAGCGCGCCGTGGCGCTCGAGGGCCTCGTGCGCGTAACAGGAGCAGCTCGGGTAGAAGCGGCAGCGCGCGCCGAGCATCGGACTGATCGTCCACTGGTAGACACGGATGAGGATCATCAAGACTCGGCGCATACCGTTACCATTGCCGTGTGATGCTCTTCCAGTGCTTCTCGAGGCTCGCGCGCAGTGCGCTCGCGGGCGCGTGTTTCGCCGCGTCGCGCGCCGCCACGGTCACATCGACGCTCGGCAGCGTGTGCTGATTGAGGCGAAACGATTCTCGCGTCAGACGCTTCAAGTAATTGCGCGCGACGGCCGTGCCGCACGTGCGCGTAGCGATCGCGAGCCCCAGGCGCGCGTGAGTGTGCGCATTCGCCAGCACGGACAAACTAAAGTACGCGTCCGTCACTCGCTTGCCCTTCTGCCGTACCGCGCGAAATTCGGCCGGCTGGTGCAAACGCTTACGCGGCTCGAACGTCAATTTGGTGGAACGCGTCGTCGACCCATTGCCTTCAGACAAAAAGGGCGGTCAGGGACAGAGGCGCTTGCGGCCCTTGGCGCGCCGCCGAGCCAGCACCAGACGACCGCTCTTGGTCGCCATTCGCGCGCGAAAGCCATGGGTACGGGCACGATGCAAGTTACTCGGATTGAAGGTACGTTTCATGAGGCACTTTCAGGAAAAACTATCGGGCAAATCAACGAACTGGGAGATTTGCGGGAGGCGGCAAGGGTACTGACCGAGCATGGAAGTGTCAATAGACGCGCTTCCCGGTTGGAGCTAGACTCCGCTCCCCTTTCGTTGATTGTCCCATTGCCACCATAGGAGAGCGCTCTTGTCGGAGACGCTGTGGAACCGCTGTCTGCGCGTGCTCGAGAGCGAACTGCCGATGCAGCAGTTCAACACTTGGGTGCGGCCGCTGCAGGTGGTCGAGCGCGACGGCGAGATTCGGCTCCTCGCTCCCAACCGCTATGTCGTCGAGTGGCTGGGGGACAACTCGCTCCCGCGAATCAAGGAGTTGATCCGCGAGTTCGCCGACGGGGCCACCCCGGACGTGGTGCTCGATGTCGGCACTCGCGCGGGGGCTCTCCCCGAGGCCGCGAATGCGCCCGTGGCGAATGGGATGGGCGGGATACTCGGCTCGCAGCCGGGCAAGCCTCGCCGCGGCGCACCGTCCGTGATCGGCGGCCGCATCGCGCCTGAATTCACCTTCGACAGCTTCGTCGAGGGCAAGAGCAACCAGCTCGCCAAGGCCGCCGCCGTGCAGGTCGCCGGCAACCCGGGGCGTTCCTATAACCCGCTGTTCATCTATGGCGGCGTCGGTCTCGGCAAGACGCACCTGATGCATGCGGTTGCGAACAAGATCAAGGAACGCAATGCGGATGCGCGCATCGCCTACGTGCACAGCGAGCGTTTCGTCAGCGACATGGTGAAGGCGCTTCAGCACAACACCATCAACGATTTCAAGACTGCGTATCGAACACTCGATGCACTGATGATCGACGACATCCAATTCTTTGCGAAGAAGGACCGCTCGCAGGAAGAGTTCTTTCACACCTTCAACGCGCTGCTCGAGAGCCAGCAGCAAGTGATCCTGACGTGCGACCGTTATCCCAAGGAAGTGGACGGGCTCGAGGAGCGATTGAAATCGCGCTTCGGCTGGGGATTGACCGTCGCGATCGAGCCGCCCGAGCTCGAGACCTGCGTCGCCATCCTCATGAGCAAGGCGGCGATCGCCAATGTCGATCTGCCCGAGGAGGTCGCTTTCTTCGTGGCGAAGCGCATCCGCTCGAACGTGCGCGAGCTGGAAGGGGCGCTCAAGCGCATGGTGGCGACCTCGCATTTCACGGGCCGCGCCATCACGCTCGAATTCACCAAGGAGGCATTGCGCGATCTGCTCGCGCTCCAGGAGAAACTCGTGACGGTGGAGAACATTCAGAAAACCGTCGCCGAGTACTACAAGATCCGCATCGCCGATCTGCTCTCCAAGCGCCGCAGCCGCTCGATCGCACGTCCACGCCAAGTTGCGATGGCGCTCGCCAAGGAGCTCACCAATTACAGCTTGCCCGAAATCGGCGATGCCTTCGGCGGCCGTGACCACACGACGGTGCTGCATGCTTGCCGGCGGGTGAAGGAATTGCGGGAGTCCGAGCGGCGCATCGGCGAGGATTACATGAACCTGTTGAGAACTCTCGCGGGGTGAGCGTGGGATCCTGTGGATGACGTGTGGAGGAAAGATATCCACAATGCGGCCACAGGATTACAGCGGGTGTCGGACGAGTCCTACACCCCGTTAAGAGTGGTGAAAGGATTTGATTTGAAAGGTGATTTTTGGGTTATCCACACAGATTCGACGCTTAATAATTACAGTAATAATCTTTATCAAGAACTAAGAGTTTAAGATTTATCGGATGGTGATCGCATGAAATTGACGGCTGAACGGGAGAAATTGCTCGCGCCTTTGCAGGCAGTGATCGGCGTGGTGGAACGCCGCCAGACCATGCCCGTGCTGGCGAACGTGCTGCTCGGAGTGGCGCAAGGCAAGTTATCGATCGCGGCGACGGATTTGGAAGTCGAACTGGTCGCGGCGACCGAGGTGACCGTTCAGCAGCCTGGCGACATCACCGTCCCCGGCCGCAAGTTTCTCGACATCCTGCGCGCCCTGCCCGAGAAATCGACCGTGTCCATATCCGCCGAGGGCGAGAAAGTGGTGATTCGCGCCGCCCGAAGCCGCTTCACCTTGTCGACCTTGCCGGCGGCGGAGTTCCCGGTCATCGACGACATCAATGCGCAGCAGACGGTGCAGATCCCGCGCAAGGAGCTGGCGCGATTGCTCGAGAAAACGCACTTCTCGATGGCACAGCAGGACGTGCGCTATTACCTGAACGGCATGCTGCTCGAGATCGATGGGGCGATGCTCCGCGCCGTGGCGACGGATGGGCACCGGCTCGCGCTTTGTGAGACCGCGCTCGAGCAAAAGGCGAAGAGCTCGCAGCAAGTGATCGTGCCGCGCAAGGGCGTTCTCGAGCTGCAACGTGTGCTGAACGACGAGGGCATCGCAGCCGTAGCGATCGGGACAAATCATGTGCGCGCCCAGATCGGCGACGTTCGATTCACATCGAAGCTCATTGATGGCCGTTTCCCCGAATATTCCCGGGTCATTCCCGCCGCCCCAAACGCAGCCATCCGCGCGGATCGCGATGTCCTCCGGCAGGCTCTGCAGCGGACCGCCATTCTCTCGAACGAAAAGTACCGCGGCATCCGCATCAACGTGAGAAACAACGCGATAACAGTTCAGGCTCACAACCCCGAGCAGGAAGAGGCCGAGGAAGAGATCGAGGTCTCCTACTCGGGCAACGATCTCGAGGTGGGTTTCAACGTCAACTACTTACTCGACGCACTCTCCGCCATCGATGGTCAAGAGGTCGAGCTCGGGCTCACCGACAGCAACAGCAGCTGTCTCATTCGATCCCCCGGTAACTCGAGCGCACGCTACGTCGTCATGCCCATGAGGCTCTGACGGGATGACCCTGCGGCGGGTGCAAGTGACGGATTTCCGCTGCTTGCATCGGGCCGATCTTGACCTCGATCCGAATTTCACCCTTATCAGCGGTCCAAACGCTTCGGGCAAGACCAGCGTCCTCGAGGCCATCTATGTGCTGGGCCGCGGCCGTTCCTTCCGTACGCGACGTCTCGAGCCCCTGATTCGATCCGGTGCCGAGCGCATGCTCGTCGTGGGAGAGGCGGAGCTCCCCGAGCGTCATGTGTCCCTGGGCGTCGAAGGAACCGTCGAGGGGCTGCGTGCACGGGTGGGAGGGGAGCGCGTCTCGTCGTTGGCGGAGCTTGCCTGGGTGCTGCCGGTGCAAATCATCGATCCCGAGATCCATCGATTGATCGAGGAGGGGCCCAATCGGCGGCGCCGCTTCATCGACTGGGGAGTGTTCCACGTGGAACACTCCTTCGTCGAGCATTGGCAGCGGTACCAGCAGACGCTGCGTCAGCGAAATGCGGCGCTGAAGGCGCGCCAGGGTCGCGCGATGGTGACGGCCTGGGACGCTGAGTTGGTGCGCTACGGGGAGTTGATCACGGAGGCGCGCCGGCGGTACGTCGCCTTGCTGGCGCCCGTTGCGGCCGCTGTAGCCCGCCATCTGCTGGATCTGGAACTTGTTCTTGCCTATCGATCCGGTTGGACGGCAGACCTCGATCTTCGCACCGCCTTGGACGGGAGTTTCGCGCGGGACCTGGAACTCGGCGCCACTCAGCCAGGACCGCACCGCGCGGACCTCGCGATTCGCCTGGAAGGTGCCCCCGTTCGCGATCGGGTCTCGAGGGGCCAGCAAAAGCTCCTGGCGGCGGTTCTATTGCTGTCGCAGATCAAGCTGTTTCCCGAGGACTCGCGAGCCCAGCCGACGCTCCTGCTCGATGATCCGGCGGCCGAGCTCGATAGCGCACATCTGGCCGCGCTACTGGATGAGGTGCGTGCCCAGCCGCTGCAGCTGGTCGTCACGACGCTTCACGCAGGGAATATGGAACTTGGGGTGTTTGGTAGCCCCGGGCGGCGCTTTGAGATCGAGCGGGGGCAGGTACGAGCAGTGTGAGGATGTTCCACGTGGAACATTTGCGTAGAAGAGCTGCGTCAGCCGGGAGTTAGCCGCCCGCCGGCCTTGCTTGTCGCATCCCTCGGTAGGCGGCTCTTTGACCGTCCGGGCACGGGCTCGGCTTATCGCTCGAGGCGCCAGTGCCTTCACTTCCGAACACGTTCCGGCCCTCCAAATCCAGTTCATTCACACTGCGTGTCGGTGGGCGAAGTTCACGCACATAACCTATTGATTAACCTATCCTTATTTGGCCAATTTGACTCGTTATCGGGGCTCGAAACTGTTACAATGCGCGATTGAAATTCAGGACCCAATGATGGCCGATAACGACGTCTACGATTCCAGTAAAATCAAAGTCTTAAAAGGTCTAGACGCCGTTCGCAAGCGTCCCGGAATGTACATCGGAGACACGGATGACGGGAGCGGCCTGCATCACATGGTTTTTGAGGTTGTGGATAACGCGATCGACGAAGCCCTGGCAGGCCATTGCGATCGCGTGGTGGTCACCATCCATGCCGACGAATCGGTAACCGTATCGGATAACGGTCGCGGCATTCCGGTTGACCTGCACGCCGAAGAGGGCGTGTCCGCAGCCGAAGTCATCATGACGGTGCTGCATTCGGGCGGAAAATTCGACGACACGTCTTACAAGGTTTCCGGTGGATTGCATGGCGTCGGCGTGTCCGTCGTTAATGCACTGTCCGACTTCCTCGAGCTCAACATCCGCCGCGAAGGCAAGCTTCATCGTCAGGAATATCGGCTCGGTGAGCCCGTCGCACCGCTCGCCGTAATCGGCGACACGACCGAGCGCGGCACGACGCTCAAGTTCAGGCCGAGCGCGAAAGTATTCACCAACATCTCGTTCAACTACGACACGCTCGCGAAGCGCCTGCGCGAATTATCGTTCTTGAATTCCGGCGTGCGCATCGAGCTCGTCGATGAGCGCGACGAGAAATCCGAAGTGTTCCAGCACGAAGGAGGCTTGTCCGCCTTCGTGACCTATCTGAATCGCAGTAAGACGCCTGTGCATCCTTCCGTGTTGTGGTTCCAGACTCGCGATGGGAATACGCAGGTCGAAGTCGCCATGCAATGGAACGACTCGTATCAGGAGAGCATGTACTGCTACACCAACAACATTCCACAGAAGGATGGCGGCACGCACTTGGCGGGCTATCGCGCGGCGCTCACTCGCACGCTCAACAAGTACATCGAAAAAGAGCTCGCGACCAAGAAGGAAAAAATTCTCACCACGGGCGACGATGCGCGCGAGGGACTCACCGCGATTCTGTCGGTCAAGCTTCCCGATCCGAAGTTCTCCTCGCAGACCAAGGACAAGCTGGTGTCCTCCGAGGTGAAGGGCGTGGTCGAGTCGGCAGTCGCAGAGCGTCTGGAGGAATTTTTGCTCGAGCATCCGCAGGAAGCTCGCGCAATCGTCAACAAGATTCTGGAAGCCGCGTATGCACGCGAGGCTGCGCGCAAAGCGCGCGAGATGACTCGTCGCAAAGGTGCGCTCGACGTCGCAGGCTTGCCTGGCAAGCTCGCGGACTGTCAGGAGAAAGATCCTGCGCTCTCCGAGCTGTTCCTGGTCGAGGGTGATTCGGCGGGCGGCTCCGCGAAGCAGGGCCGCGATCGGCGCACGCAGGCAATCTTGCCGCTGAAGGGAAAAATCCTGAATGTCGAGAAAGCGCGCTTCGACAAGATGCTCGCTTCGGTTGAAGTCGGCACGCTCATCACGGCGCTCGGATGCGGGATAGGCCGCGACGATTTCAACGTCGACAAATTGCGTTATCACCGCATCATAATTATGAGCGTGGATGGGGATGAGCATGTTTTCGTGCGCGATGCAGATAGTGTGCGGATGACGACCGTCGGGAAATTCATCGATACTGCCCTCCA
>Ga0302314_10004196_pt1 | contig 26519 bp, 26 predicted proteins | sample III_Palsa_N2_3_FD_200533 | JGI IMG/M metagenome (GOLD analysis project Ga0302314, IMG submission 200533) | Peat permafrost microbial communities from Stordalen Mire near Abisko, Sweden - III_Palsa_N2_3 | ecosystem: Environmental > Terrestrial > Soil > Palsa > Peat permafrost | place: Sweden...
CGGCGCCGCGGGCGGCGGCGTGTCACGCAGCGCGGGGTTGTAGCGGTTGTCCTCGCGGATCACCCGCGGCACCAGCACCCGCGGCTCGATGCTCACCGGCTGGTACACGACCCGCTTGAGCGCGGCGTCGTAGCGCACTTCCACGTTGCCGATCAGCGGGAAATCCTTGCGGAACGGATGACCGACGAAACCATAGTCGGTGAGGATGCGGCGCAGATCCGGGTGATTGCGGAAGAAGACACCGAACAGGTCGAAGGCTTCGCGTTCGAACCAGTTCGCGCTGGCCCAGACATCGACCACCGAATCCACCACCGGCTCATCATCGTCGTCGCATTTGACGCGGATGCGCAGCCGATGATTGTTGCTGACCGACAGCAGGTGGTACACGACCGCGAAACGCGCGCCTGCGGCGGGCCGCGGCGGCGGCGCGTGCTCCTCGGCCGGTGCCGGCGGAATGCGCCCACGGCTGAAACCGGTGCCGCTCGCCGAATGGGTCGTCCAGGTCTCCAGACGGAACTGCGAATAATCGACGACGGTCACATCGATGAGCGTATCGAAACCGAATTCGGGTGCGCTGCGCAGGCTGCGGGCGACATCCAACAGCGCCGTCGCCGCGACCTCGATGGTCAGCTCGGTCGCAAGCCCGGGAGCGCGTGTCGCGCGCCCCTGCAGCAGCGCGTCAACCTGGCGCGCCAGAGCCTCGATGTGCTCACTCAATTCCTGTTTCTCCATAAACGGACCGGCTCCACAAACGGACCGGCCCGCAAACTAACCGGCTGCGCGCGCACCTGGAAATATGGTGCTGGTGCGCTGGATCTTCTTCTGCAACTGGATGATGCCGTAGATTAGCGCCTCAGCCGTGGGCGGGCATCCGGGCACGTACACGTCCACCGGCACGATGCGATCGCAACCGCGTACGACGGAATACGAATAATGGTAGTAGCCGCCGCCGTTGGCGCATGACCCCATCGAAATCACCCAGCGCGGCTCGGGCATCTGGTCATAGACCTTGCGCAGCGGCGCGGCCATCTTGTTGACGAGGGTGCCCGCCACGATCATCACATCGGACTGGCGCGGGCTCGGGCGGAACACCACCCCGAAGCGGTCCGTATCGTAGCGGGACGCGCCGGCGTGCATCATCTCCACGGCACAGCAGGCCAGACCAAAGGTCATGGGCCACAGCGAGCCGGTGCGCGCCCAGTTCACGAGGCTGTCGACCTGCGTGGTCAGAAAGCCGCGCTGCGCGAAGCCCTCGGGCCCGTCCTCCGCGTTCAATCCCACTCCAGCGCTCCTTTCTTCCACTCGTAGATAAAGCCGACGACGAGGATCCCGAGGAAGATGCTCATCGCGATCAGTCCGAAGACACCGATTTTCGAAAGTGCCACCGCCCAGGGGAACAGGAATGCGATCTCGAGATCGAAAACGATGAACAGGATCGCGACCAGGTAGTAGCGCACGTCGAAGCGCATGCGCGCGTCTTCATAGGGCACGAAGCCGCACTCGTAGGGTGAGAGCTTCTCGGCGTCATTTTTCTTGCGGGTCGAGAGCCGGCCGAGCAACGAACCCAGCCCCAGCATGACCGCCGAAAGGCCTGAGGCGATGATCAGGAAGATCAGGACCGGAAGATAATTACCCAGCATGCTCTTGAAACTGCACAGCCAATGCTGCCTTCGATTGTAGCAGCCATGACCAAGGATGTGGTGCCGACGGCGAGACTCGAACTCGCACGCTGTTACGCGCTAGCCCCTCAAGCTAGTGTGTCTACCAATTCCACCACGTCGGCATCGATTGAGAAAGAAGCGAACTGTTTTTACGGCGCTACAGGTGCGCTGCCGGCCGGTGCCGACGGCGGGGGCGCCGCTGGTGCAGGAATCCCGTTCGCAGCGGGGTTTGCACCGGTGCCGGGCAGCGGAATCGTAAACGGACTCGAAGTCGCCGGCGCACTCTCACCTGCCGTATCAAATATCGTCTTCGGCGCCTCGGCCTTCTTGGTGCCCATGTAGGCCAGCGCCAGGCTGTTCACCAGGAACACCGCCACCAGGATCGCCGTCGCACGTGACAGCGCCGTACCCGCACCGCGCGCACCAAACACCGTGCCGGACGCACCCGCGCCGAACCCGGCGCCGGCATCCGCACCTTTGCCGCGCTGAATCAGCACCAGCGCGATGATGCTCGCGCAGCTGATGAACTGCACCGCGGATAAAACAATATGCAACATTTACGAAACTGCTCCGACAGGCGGCCGACAGGCCGCCGTTCCCCTCAGCGGCCGGCCGCTGCCAGGATGGCCAAAAATTCATCTGCCTTAAGCGAGGCGCCCCCGATCAGTCCACCATCGACATCGGGCATCGCGAACAGCTCAGCCGCATTTCCGGCATTGACGCTGCCGCCGTAGAGGATACGAACCTCGTCGGCAATTTTAGCATCCAACCGCGCCAAGTGCCCGCGGATGAACGCGTGGACCTCCTGGGCCTGCTCCGGCGTCGCCGTCATGCCAGTGCCGATGGCCCAGCGCGGCTCGTAGGCGATAACCGCCCCGCCAAAGCCGATCGCCCCGCAGCGCTCCACGACCGCGTCCAGCTGCCGCTGGATCACCTGCAGGGCCCGCCCGTCATTGCGTTCGGCGAGGCGCTCGCCCACGCACAGGATCGGGATCATCCGCGTGTGCGCCGCCGCGAACTTGCGCGCGACCAGATGATCGTTCTCACCCTCGGCCTTGCGCCGCTCGGAGTGCCCGACGATCACGTACTCGCAGCCCAGATCCTGCAGCATGGTCACCGACACCTCACCGGTGTAGGCACCCTGCAGCTCGGCACTCACGTCCTGCGCGCCGAGCGCAATCGGCAGTTCGGCGGCGCGCAGCATGCGCTCCACTTCCGACAGGTAGACGTGCGGCGGACATACCGCGCAGTCGACCGCGGTCGTCGGAAAGCGCGCCGCGAGCCCTTCGATGAGCTTGGCGTTATCGGCCCGCGAGCCGTGCATCTTCCAGTTGCCCGCGACCAGTGGCTGTCGCAATGTCCGTCCTCCCTAAAAAAGGGCGCGCGATCATAGCCATGCCATCGCCGCGTTGCAATCGACTTGAGCGTCGCAGCGGCGCTTTTAGGCTACGGCGGCGCGCACCACCTCGGCCAGTTCATCGGCATAGGCCCGGGTGGCCCGCTCGTCGCGGCCCTCGACCATCACCCGGATTACCGGTTCGGTACCCGAGGGGCGCAGCACCACCCGGCCCTCGCCCGCCAGGCGCGATTCGATGCTGCGCACGCTCGACTGAATGGCCGGGACCGTGGCCGGATCGAAGCGCTGCGCCACTTTCACGTTCAGCAGGACCTGCGGAAAACGCTGCATGCCGGCCGCCAGCTCGGCCAGCGTCTGCCGGGTGCGGCGCATGATCGCCAGGACCTGCAGGGCGCTGATCAGGGCATCGCCGGTGGTGGTCTGGTCCAGGCACAGAATATGTCCGGAGGTTTCCCCGCCCAGCATCCCGCCGGTTTCGCGCAGCAGCCCCAGTACGTACCGGTCGCCCACCGCGGCGCGCTGAAAGTCGATGCCCTCCTGCTTCAGCGCCTGTTCCAGGCCGAAATTGCTCATGACGGTGCCCACGACCGGCCCTGCCAGGGTGCCCTCGCGCTTGCGGGCGCGCGCCATGATGTAGAGCAGCTGGTCCCCGTCCACGACCCTTCCCAGGTGATCCACCATGACCAGTCGGTCACCATCGCCGTCCAGGGCAATGCCGACATCGGCCCGCACCCCCGGCACGGTCAGCTGCAGCAGCTGCGGCGCCATCGAGCCGCAGCCGTCGTTGATGTTGCGGCCATTGGGCGAGCAGCCCACGGGCACGATTTCCGCCCCGAGATCGGCCAGCACCCGCGGCCCCACCTTGTAGGCCGCGCCATTGGCGCAATCGATGACGATCTTCATGCCGGAAAGATCGATTCCGCGCGGCACCGTCTGCGCGCAGAAGGCCTGGTAGACCTCGCGCGATTTGTCGACCCGCATGGCCCGGCCCAGCTGGCCCGATTCGCGGGTCACCGGCCCGCGTTCCAGTTCGGCTTCGATCCGCTCCTCGAGTTCATCGGACAGCTTGCCGCCATCGGCATCGAAGAACTTGATGCCATTGTCATCGTAGGGGTTGTGCGAGGCGCTGATGACGACACCGAAGCGGCATTCGAACTTGCGGGTGAGATAGGCGATTCCCGGGGTGGGCAGCGGTCCGATCAGCAGCACGTCGACGCCGGTGGCCACGAAGCCCGCCTCCAGCGCCGATTCAAACATGTAGCCCGAGAGCCGTGTGTCCTTGCCGATGAGGACTTTGCCCCCTTCGGGCGCCAGCACGCGCGCCGCGGCGCTGGCCAGGTTCAACGCGAAATCAACCGTCATGGGATGCTGTCCCACGCGTCCGCGCACGCCATCAGTTCCAAAATACCGCCGCGCCAAGACCTACACTCCTGCCTGTACCGCCTGCGCAATCTTCAAGGCGTCCACCGTCTCCGCGACATCGTGCGCGCGGATGATGCTCGCGCCGCGCAGCACCGCGGCCACCGCCAGCGCGATGCTTCCCGCCAGCTGGTTGTCGTCGGGCCGCCCGGTGATGGCCGCGATGGTTGATTTGCGCGACATCCCCATCAGCACCGGCAACCGCAGCGCAACCAGGTCGGGCAACTGCCGCACCAGGGCCAGATTGTGCGCCACCGTCTTGCCAAAGCCGAATCCGGGATCGATGACGATGCGGTCGCGGCCGATGCCCGCCGCCTCGCAGGCCGCAATCCGTCCCTGCAGGTAGTGCTTCACCTCGGCCACCACGTCGGTGTACTGCGGCCTGCGCTGCATGGTCTGCGGCTCACCCTGCATGTGCATCACACACACCGCGCAGCCCGAGCCGGCCGCGACCGCCATCGCGCCGGGACGTTGCAGACCGCGCACGTCGTTGATGAGGCTGGCGCCCGCGGCCACCGCGGCGAGCATCACTTCGGGGGAACTGGTGTCCACGGAGACGATGACCCGGCCGGCGCGGGCCAGCTGCTCGACCACCGGAATCACCCGGCGCAGCTCCTCCTCCACGCTCACCATCTCCGCGCCGGGGCGCGTGGACTCGCCTCCGACATCGATGATGGCAGCGCCGGCATCGATCATGCCCTGAGCGTGCTCGATCGCCCGTCCCAGCCGCAGGAAGCGACCACCGTCGAAGAAGGAATCCGGGGTGACGTTGAGCACGCCCATGACCTTCGGCAGGCTCAGATCGAGCAGGGTTGAACCACAGCGCAGCTGCATCATCGGCACCAAAGCACTTCGGTCGCCTCCCTCAGGATGCGACCGAAGTGGGGCAGGAATCTTGATTGTGGACCGGCCTAGTGCTGCCCGGCGGGCGAGCCGATCGGTCCGGGCTGACCAGCGGGCTTCGGTGCCGGGGGCTGTTTGCTGGTCTGCAGGGAATCGTCCCAGCCCGCGGGGGGCTGCGGCGGCTTGCCATCCATGATGTCCCGGAGCTGCCCATCATCGATGGTCTCGAACTTGATGAGCGCCTCGGCCATCGCGTGCAGATGGTCCAGGTTGGTCACCAGGATCTGCTTCGCCCACTGGTAGTTGGTCTCGATGACGTTGCGGATTTCCTCATCGATGGCGTGCGCCGTGCCGTCGGACACCTGCTTGTGCTGGGTGACGCTGCGGCCCAGGAACACCTCGCCGGTCTCTTCCGTATAAGTGAGGGGTCCGAGCTTGTCCGACAGTCCCCACTTGGTGACCATGTTGCGCGCCAGTTCAGTGGCCCGTTCGATGTCGTTCGAGGCACCGGTGGTGACGGCATCCTGCCCGAAGATCAGTTCCTCGGCGATGCGGCCGCCGAACAACGTGGCGATGGAACTGTGGATGCGGCGGCGCGAGAGACTGTAACGGTCCTGCTCGGGCAGGAACTGCGTGACGCCCAGGGCGCGGCCGCGCGGAATGATCGTGACCTTGTAGACCGGGTCATGCTCCGGCACCGACATGCCGACGATCGCATGGCCGGCCTCATGGTAGGCCGTCATCTTCTTCTCGTCCTCGGTCATGACCATCGACCGGCGCTCGGCGCCCATCATGATCTTGTCCTTGGCACGCTCGAACTCCTCCATGCCCACGATGCGCTTGTTGGCGCGCGCCGCGAACAGGGCTGCCTCGTTGACCAGGTTGGCGAGGTCTGCGCCGGAGAACCCCGGCGTGCCGCGGGCGATAAGCTGCGGCTTCACATCCTCGCCCAAGGGTACGCGGCGCATGTGCACCCTCAGGATCTGCTCGCGGCCACGCACGTCCGGCAGTGGCACGACGACCTGGCGGTCGAAGCGGCCGGGACGCAGCAGCGCCGGATCGAGCACATCCGGACGGTTGGTGGCGGCGATGACGATGATGCCCTCGTTGCCTTCGAAGCCGTCCATTTCCACGAGCAGCTGGTTCAGGGTCTGTTCGCGCTCGTCATGGCCACCGCCGAGTCCGGCGCCGCGGTGGCGACCGACGGCATCGATTTCGTCGATGAAGATGATGCACGGCGCGTGCTTCTTGGCCTGCTCGAACATGTCGCGCACGCGCGAGGCACCGACGCCCACGAACATCTCGACGAAGTCCGAACCGGAGATCGTGAAGAACGGCACCTTGGCCTCGCCGGCGATGGCCCGCGCCAGCAGCGTCTTGCCGGTACCGGGTGAGCCGACCATCAGCACGCCTTTGGGAATCTTGCCCCCGAGCTTCTGGAACTTCCCCGGGTCCTTCAGGAAGTCGACGATCTCGGCGACCTCCTGCTTGGCCTCATCGACGCCCGCGACGTCGGCGAAAGTGACGTTGACCTGGTCTTCGCCCAGCAGCCGCGCGCGGCTCTTGCCGAAGGACATGGCCCCACGGCCGCCCGAGGCGCCCTGCATCTGTCGCAGCATGTAAAGAAAGACGAACAGCAGCAGCATCGCCGGCGCCAGCTGCAGCACCAGCTGCGTCCAGAAACTCGGCTGCTTCGGCGGCCGGCCTTCGATCGAGACACTCGCCTTCTGCAGCTCGCCGATCAGCGCCGTGTAATCCGTCTCCGGATTGAAAGCCTTGAACTGGGTCTTGTCCTTCAGGGAGCCGAGGATCTGGTCCCCCTGCAATACCACTGATTCGACCTTGTTCCCCTTCACGTCATCGAGGAAGGTCGAATAGGTGAGTTCCTGCGGCTGGTTGCCCGGCGGCAGGTAGCGGCTGAAAACAGCCAGCAGGACGACGACGATGATCACCCACAACAGGATGTTTTTCGTCAGGTCGTTCAAGTATTCATCCTCATAAAAGCTCTGATTTGGCTCATGGATCGAACCTACACTATCGTGAAGTCCTTAGCCAGCAAGTACGGCTCGGGACGGTGGCGTTCAACAGCCGGGGAAACCCGGATCCCTGGAAGAGGTTCATCAGGCCGTTCCGCCCGGTTTCAAGACCTTTTCGCCATATGCCACGCCGGTTCCGCTCAAGTTGGGGGCCGTCGCCACCATCCGGCCCTCAACCATTACAATCACCCTCATGGAACTATCCGAAAACCAGCGCCGCTTCCTGCGCGGCCGGGCACACGCCCTGAAACCCATCATCCAGATCGGCGGCAAGGGCCTCACCGAGGCGGTGGCGCAGGAAACGGCCCGCGCCCTGCACGATCACGAACTCATCAAGGTCCGGGCGCCCGGCGCCGACCGGGAGGCCCGCGACGCGCTGCTGGCCGAGCTCGCCACGCGCACCGGCAGCGCCCTGGTGCATCGCATCGGCCACGTCGCGGTGCTGTACCGGCCGAACGACTCCAAACCCGGGCTGATCATTCCGGATCCGAAGGCCTGATGCTCTAGAGCTTCACGGCCACGATCTCATAGGACTTTGTGCCACCGGGGGCCGCCACGTCCACGATGTCGCCTTCGGACTTCGCCACCAGCGCCCGCGCGATCGGCGAGGTCACCGATATCCGCCCGGCTTTCAGGTCCGCCTCGTCCTCGCCGACGATCTGGTAACTCAGGCGCGCACCGTTGGCCTGATCCTCCAGGTCCACGACCGCCCCGAACACGACCCGCCCGTTCTTCGGCAGGGTGCTCGGATCGATGATCTCGGCGGTCGAGAGCTTGGCCTCGATCTCCTGGATCCGGCCCTCGATGAACCCCTGCTGTTCGCGCGCCGCATGGTATTCGGCATTCTCCGAAAGGTCCCCGTGGGCGCGCGCCTCGGCAATCGCCTTGATCACATTCGGACGGGCCTCGGACTTCAGCTTCTTCAGCTCGATGCGCAGCGCTTCCGCGCCACGCACTGTCATGGGAGTACGTTTCATGCGAGCAGCGCCTCCTGGTGCAGGTCCGCGAGGCGGTTCACCTCGACCTCGTCAATATGCTCCAGGGCCTCGCAGGTCGCCAGCGCCGCCGCGAGGGTCGTGTAGTAGGTGACCCGCCGATGCACGGCTTCGCGACGGATCGAGTTGGACTCGCGGATGGCCTGTTTGCCTTCCGTGGTGTTCACGATGAGATCGATTTCGTCGTTCTTGATCATGTCCACGATGTGCGGCCGGCCCTCGCGGACCTTGTTGACGCGCCGACAGGCGATGCCGGCCTGCTCGAGCACCTGTGCGGTGCCGATGGTGGCGACGATCGTGAAGCCATGCGCGATGAGCCGGCGCGCCAGGCCCACGGCACCGGGCTTGTCGGCCTCGCGGACACTGATCAGACACAGGCCATGGCGCGGCAGCGTCACGCCCGAGGCCGACTGCGCCTTCGCGTAGGCTTCCCCGAAGGTGCGGCCGGTGCCCATCACCTCGCCGGTCGACTTCATCTCGGGCCCCAGGATCGGATCGGCTTCCGGAAATTTCGCGAACGGAAACACGGCTTCCTTGACCGAGAAGTACGGCGGCACCCGCTCGACGGTCGCCCCCATCTCGGCAAGCTTGCGGCCGATCATGGTGCGCGCGGCAATCTTCGCCAGCGGCAGGCCCGTCGTCTTCGAGACGAACGGCACGGTGCGCGAGGCGCGCGGGTTGACCTCGAGCACGTACACGATGCCGTTCTGCACGGCGAACTGAATGTTCATGAGACCCACGACGTTCAGCGCCATCGCAAGCTTGCGGGTCTGGTCGCGGATTTCGTCCTGGATGGCGGCACTGAGGCTGTACGGCGGCAGCGAACAGCCCGAGTCGCCCGAATGCACGCCGGCCTGCTCGACATGTTCCATGATACCGCCGATGAGGACCTGTTCACCATCGCACACCGCATCCACGTCGACCTCGATGGCGACATCCAGGAACCGGTCCAGCAGCACCGGGCTGTCGTTCGAGACGCGCACCGCATCGGTCATGTAGGCCCGCAGATCATCCTCGGTGAACACCACCTCCATGGCGCGCCCGCCGAGCACGTAGGAGGGCCGCACCACCAGCGGAAAACCGACTTCACGGGCGAGTTGCACCGCCTGCTCCTCGGTACGCGCGGTGGCGTTCGCCGGCTGCCTGAGCCCGAGGCTGCGCACCAGCAGCTGGAAGCGTTCGCGATCCTCGGCCACATCGATGGAGTCGGGACTGGTGCCGATGATCGGTGCGCCGGCCTCCTCCAGTGCCCGCGACAGCTTCAGCGGCGTTTGGCCGCCGAACTGCACGATCACCCCTTCGGGCTGCTCCTTCGCCAGGATCTCGAGCACGTCCTCGAGGGTCAGCGGTTCGAAGTAGAGCCGATCCGACGTGTCATAGTCGGTGGAGACCGTCTCGGGGTTGCAGTTGACCATGATGGTCTCGAAGCCATCCTCGCGCAGGGCGAGCGCGGCATGCACGCAACAGTAGTCGAACTCGATGCCCTGCCCGATCCGGTTCGGCCCGCCGCCGAGGATCATGATCTTGCGGCGCTGGTCGGGCGCCGCCTCGCACTCCTCCTCGTAGGTCGAATACATGTAGGCGGTGGAAGTCGCGAACTCCGCCGCGCAGGTGTCCACGCGCTTGTACACCGGCCGGATGCCCAGTTCGTGGCGGCGCTCCCGCACCGCTTTTTCGACCACCCCGACCAGGTGCGCGAGACGACTGTCCGAAAATCCCTTGCGCTTGAGCTGGTACAGGCGCTCGGCGCCGAGGCCGCTCATGCCGTGTCCGATCACATCCTTTTCCTCCAGCACCAGGTCTTCGAGCTGGGCGAGGAACCACGGATCGATGTGGGTGAGCGACTGGATCTTCTCGAATGACCAGCCCGCACGGAACGCATCGGCGGTGAACAGCAGCCGATCGGCGCCGGGCACCCGCAGTTCATATTCGAGCCTGGTCGCGGTTTCGTCGTTGAGCGGCAGCGTCATCTGTTCGCCCAGTCCGTCGAGGCCGGTCTCCAGGCCGCGCAGCGCCTTCTGCAGCGATTCCTGGAAGGTGCGGCCAATGGCCATCACTTCGCCGACCGACTTCATCTGCGTCGTCAGCCGGTCATTGGCCGCCGGGAACTTCTCGAACGTGAAACGCGGAATCTTGGTCACGACGTAGTCGATCGAAGGTTCGAACGATGCCGGGGTTGCCCCGCCGGTGATGTCGTTGCGCAGCTCATCGAGCGTGTAGCCCACGGCGAGTTTCGCGGCGATCTTGGCGATCGGGAAACCGGTGGCCTTGGAAGCCAGCGCCGAGGAGCGCGAGACCCGCGGGTTCATTTCGATCACCAGCAGCCGCCCGTCCGCCGGATTCACCGCGAACTGCACGTTGGAGCCGCCGGTCTCGACGCCGATCTTGCGCAGCACCGCGATCGAGGCGTCGCGCATGCGCTGGTATTCCTTGTCCGTCAGGGTCTGCGCGGGCGCCACCGTGATCGAGTCGCCGGTGTGCACGCCCATCGGATCGAAGTTCTCGATGGAACAGATGATGATGCAGTTGTCCTTGCGATCGCGGACCACCTCCATCTCGTATTCCTTCCAGCCGATCACGGCCTCCTCGAGCAGCACCTCGCTGGTGGGCGAGGCATCCAGGCCGCGCGCCAGGATGGTTTCGAATTCCTCACGGTTGTAGGCGATGCCGCCACCGCTGCCGCCCATGGTGAAGGACGGACGGATCACCACCGGATAGCCGATGTCGCCGATCGCGCCATTGGCCTCCTCGAGGTTGTGGGCGATGCGCGAGCGGGGCGTCTCCAGCCCGATGTCGCGCATGGCATCGCGGAACAGTTCGCGATCCTCGGCCATGTCGATGGCCGCGCGCGAGGCCGCGATCAGTTCCACCCCGTAGCGGTCGAGCACCCCTTCACGGACCAGGTCGAGTGCGGTATTCAGCGCCGTCTGGCCACCCATCGTCGGCAGCAGCGCGTCCGGTTTTTCCTTCTCGATGATGCGCGCCACCGTGCGCCAGTTCACCGGCTCGATGTAGATCGCGTCCGCCATTTCCGGGTCGGTCATGATGGTGGCGGGGTTGGAGTTCACCAGGATCACCCGGTAACCCTCCTCACGCAGCGCCTTGCAGGCCTGGGCGCCGGAATAGTCGAACTCGCAGGCCTGGCCGATCACGATCGGACCGGCGCCGATGATCAGGACACTCTTGATGTCGGTCCGCTTGGGCAATTGGGTTGCGCTCCTTCTTAGGATTCAGCGCCGCGCGCTGGCTTCGACCTGGCGCAGCTGGTTCTGCAACCGCCTGAGCATGAGCTGATTGAAGCGCTCGAACAGCGGCTTCACATCGTGCGGCCCGGGACTGGCTTCCGGATGCCCCTGGAAGCCGAAGGCCGGACGATCCTTGAAGGCCAGGCCCTGCAGCGAGCCGTCGAACAGCGAGCGATGCGTGGCCATGACGTTGGCCGGCAGGCTCGACTCATCGACCGCGAAGCCGTGGTTCTGACTGGTGATCATCACCCGTCCGCTTTCGAGATCCTGTACCGGGTGATTCGCGCCGTGATGGCCGAACTTCATCTTGATGGTGCGGCCCCCGGCCGCGAGACCCAGCAGCTGGTGGCCCAGACAGATGCCGAACACCGGAATCTCGGCGTCCAGCAGGTCGCGCGTGGCCTGGATGGCATAGTCACAGGGCTCCGGATCGCCCGGGCCGTTGGAGAGGAACACGCCATCGGGCTGCAGCTGCAGCACTTCGCGCGCGGTGGTCTGCGCGGGCACCACGGTCATGCGGCAACCCGCATCGGACAGCAGCCGCAGGATGTTGCGCTTGATGCCGAAGTCGTAGGCCACGACGTGCAGACGCTGGTGGGCGCGGATGTTCTGCCGCCCGCTGTCCTGCCAGGTGTTGCCTTCGTTCCATTGGAACGGCCGCTTGGTCGACACGACCTTCGCCAGGTCCATGCCCTTCAAGCCCGGGAACTTGCCGGCGAGCTTGATGGCGGCCTGTTCATCCACCTGGTCGCCGGTCACGATGCAGCCGGACTGGGCGCCCTTCTCGCGCAGCAGGCGCGTCAGGCGCCGCGTATCGATACCGGCGATGGCGACGAGCTTGCCGCGGATGAGAAATTCATTGAGCGGTTCCACCGCGCGCCAGCTGCTGGAACGCAGTGGCAGATCCCGGATCACGAGGCCCGCGGCGTAGATGCCCGCAGCTTCGAGATCCTCGGGGGTCGCGCCGGTGTTGCCGATGTGGGGATAGGTCAGCGTCACGATCTGGCGCGCATACGAGGGATCGGTGAGGATTTCCTGGTAACCCGTCAGAGCAGTATTGAAAACGACTTCGCCGGTGGTGTTGCTTGGTGCTCCGATGGACTGGCCGCGGAAGATGGAACCGTCCGCCAGCGCCAGCACCGCAGGAAGATATGTCATGGTGCGTTCGCGCGCGTGCTGCAGATAAACAAAGCGGGAGGAGTTCTTGTTGGAACATCCTCCCGCCTTGCATGGACTAACCCTCGCGGATTAGAACTAAATCTTACGGGCCGCCACCCGGTGTGTCCATGCGATTCCGCGACTTTTTTGTGCTCCAAAATGGACGCGGCCGGTACTGTATGAAGTTCCCTGCCAGGCCCATATTCACGTCGTAACATGCTGTTCCTAAAGAATAATATCCCGCATAAAATAATGCCCGGGCGCCCGGCCGGCCAGCCACGCGGCAGCATCCAGAGCCCCCCGGGCGAATACATTCCTGTCCGTAGCGCGGTGCGACAAAACCACCTGCTCACCTGTTCCGGCGAAGACCACGGTGTGGTCACCGACGATATCCCCGCCGCGGACCACCGCGAAGCCGATATCGCCTTCGCGCCGCAGGCCTTTGCGCTCCAGCACCGAAACCTCATCGAGTTCCTGACCGCGCGCCTGCGCGGCCGCGTGGCCCAACGCCAGTGCCGTACCCGAAGGTGCGTCCTTCTTCAGGCGGTGATGCGCCTCGATGATCTCGACATCGAAGTTCAGCGGCAATGTCTGCGCCGCCTGGCGCACCAGTTCCACCAGCAGCGTGACGCCGAGACTGGTGTTGGCCGCAATCAGCACTGCGATGTGACGGGCGGCGCGTTCGATTTCGGGTTTCAGTTCCGCCGCCAGGCCCGTCGTTCCGACCAGCAGCGGCTTGCCGGCCACCATGCATGCGGCAAGATTCGCGGCGGTCGCAGGTGACTGCGAGAAGTCGATGGCGCAGTCGCAATCGCGCAGCGCCGTGGCGACATCCGCGGTGACCGTCACCCCGAGCGGGCCGATGCCTGCGACCTCGCCCACGTCACGTCCGAGATGCACGCTGCCGGTATGCGTGACCGCGCCGGTGATGCGCACGTTGGCACGTTCCTTCGACACCCGCACCAGCGCCTGGCCCATGCGGCCGGTGGCGCCGATGAGCAGAACCCGCAATGAACTGCTCATGGTCTATCGTCCTTGGAAAAGAAGTTCTTCACGCCTTCCAGAAATCCTTTCTGGCGCGGCGCATGATGACCGCCGCCGCGCAGCGATTCATCCAGCCGCTTCACCAGTTCGCGCTGCTCCGCGGAGAGCTTCACCGGTGTCTCGATGACGACCTTGCAGAACAGGTCGCCACGGGCTCCGCCCCGTACCGGCTTCACGCCCTTGTCGCGCAGCCGGAAGACCCTTCCTGATTGGGACTCGGCCGGGATCTTGATGGTGACGTCACCGTCGAGGGTCGGGACTTCCAGAACTCCACCCAACGCCGCCGTCGCAAAGCTGATGGGCACTTCGCAGGAGAGATGTTCGCCTTCGCGCTCGAAGATCTCGTGTGCCAAAACGCGCACCTCCACGTACAGGTCGCCGGCGGGACCGCCGTTGCGCCCCGCCTCGCCCTCGCCCGTCAGGCGGATGCGATCACCGGTATCGACGCCGGCCGGAATCTTCACGGAGAGCTTCTTGGAGCGGCGCACCCGACCCTGCCCGAGGCAGGTATCACAGGGATTGCGGACGATCGTCCCCAGGCCCCGGCAGCGCGGACAGGTCTGCTGCAGCTGGAAGAAACCCTGCGAGACGCGCACCTGGCCGTTGCCGTCGCAGGTGTCGCAGGTGACGGGCGTGCTGCCCTTGGCCGCGCCGGTGCCGTGACAGGTCCCGCATTCCTCGAGCTTCGGCAGTTCCAGCTCCAGGGTGTGGCCGAACACCGCCTGTCCCAGTTCCAGTTCGATCTCGTAGCGCAGGTCCGCACCGCGAAAGACCTGCGCCCGGCCGCCGCCACCGCGGCGTCCGCCGCCGAAGATGTCCCCGAAGACATCGCCGAAGATATCGTTGAAGGCATCGGCGCCACGCTGACCGGCGCCGCGCTGGGCAGCGGCCTCGAGGCCCGCGTGACCGTACTGGTCATAGGTCGCACGCTTGTGCGGATCGCCGAGCACCTCGGCGGCTTCCTTGCACTCCTTGAATTTCTCCTCGGACTCCAGGTCGCCGGGGTTGCGATCCGGATGGAACTTCATCGCCAGGCGGCGATAGGCCTTCTTGATATCCGCTTCCGATGCGGTCTTGGCCACATCCAGAACTGTGTAGTAATCGCGCTTAGACATCCCGCCCTGCCGAACCCTTAAACACGTCAAAGCCGCCGTACCCTGGCCCGTCGGAATTTATCCGTAACAGGCCCGAGCGCGGCGGCAATGTTGCAGGATACCCGCTTACGAAGCGCGGCGATCCTTGTCGTTCACCTCTTCGAACTCGGCGTCGACCACATCGTCCTTCGCACCCGCGCCGCCGGCGCCCGCGGCACCCGCACCGGCGCCGCCGCCAGCCTGCGGGCCGCCTGCGCCTGCGCCACCCTGCGTTTCCGCATAGGCGCGCTCGGCAATCTTGGCCGAAGCCTGGGTCAGCGCCTCGGTCTTGCGCGCGATCACGTCCTTGTCGTCGCCCTTCAGCGCGGTGCGCACATCCGACAGCGCGGATTCCACACTGGCGCGCTCCTCACCGGAGATCTTGTCGCCCAGGTCCTTGAGTGATTTCTCAACGCTATGCACCAGGCTGTCGGCCTTGTTGCGCGTGTCCACCAGCTCACGGAACTTGCGATCCTCCTCGGCGTGCGCCTCGGCATCGCGCACCATGCGCTTGATCTCATCCTCGTTCAGGCCGCTCGAGGCCTTGATGACGATCTTCTGCTCCTTGCCGGTGGCCTTGTCCTTCGCCGACACATTCAGGATGCCGTTGGCATCGATGTCGAACGACACCTCGATCTGCGGCATGCCGCGCGGCGCCGACGGAATGTCGGTGAGATCGAACTTGCCCAGCGACTTGTTGTCGCCGGCACGGTCGCGCTCGCCCTGCAGCACATGGATGGTCACGGCCGTCTGACTGTCATCGGCGGTGGAGAAGGTCTGCGCCGCACGCGTCGGGATGGTCGTGTTCTTTTCGATGAGCTTGGTCATGACGCCACCGAGGGTCTCGATCCCCAGCGACAGCGGCGTGACATCCAGCAGCAGCACGTCCTTGACCTCACCGGCCAGCACGCCGCCCTGGATGGCCGCGCCCACCGCGACCGCCTCATCCGGATTCACATCCTTGCGCGGCTCCTTGCCGAAGAAGTCCTTGACGTACTTCTGCACCAGCGGCATGCGCGTCTGGCCACCGACGAGGATGACCTCGGACACATCGCTCGCCGACAGGCCCGCGTCCTTGAGCGCCACGCGGCACGGATCCACGGTCTTCTTGACCAGATCCTCCACCAGCGACTCGAGCTTCGCCCGGGTGAGCTTGATGTTCAGGTGCTTCGGACCCGAAGCATCGGCCGTGATGTACGGCAGGTTCACATCGCTCTGCTGGGTCGAGGACAGTTCGATCTTGGCCTTCTCGGCCGCTTCCTTCAGGCGCTGCATCGCCAGCGGGTCCTTGCGGACATCCACGCCGGACTCCTTCAGGAACTCCTCGCCGAGGAAATTGATGACCCGCAGGTCGAAGTCCTCGCCGCCGAGGAAGGTGTCCCCGTTGGTCGAGAGCACCTCGAACTGGCGCTCGCCGTCCACCTCGGCGATCTCGATGATGGACACGTCGAAAGTGCCGCCCCCCAGGTCATACACGGCGATCTTGCGGTCACCGCCGGCCTTGTCCAGGCCGTAGGCCAGGGCCGCCGCGGTCGGCTCGTTGATGATGCGCTTCACTTCCAGGCCCGCGATGCGACCGGCATCCTTGGTGGCCTGGCGCTGGCTGTCGTTGAAGTACGCGGGGACGGTGATGACGGCCTCGGTGACCGGCTCGCCCAGGTAATCCTCCGCGGTCTTCTTCATCTTCATGAGCACGCGCGCCGAGACTTCCGGCGGCGCCATGTTCTTGCCCTGCACTTCCACCCAGGCATCGCCGTTTTCGGCGCGGGCGATCTTGTAGGGAACCATCTTCACGTCGCGCTGCACGACTTCGTCGGTGAACTTGCGGCCGATGAGGCGCTTCACCGCGAACAGGGTGTTCTGCGGATTCGTGACGGCCTGGCGCTTGGCCGGCTGACCCACGATGACCTCGCCGTCCTTGGTGAAAGCGACGACCGATGGGGTGGTGCGGTCACCTTCCGAATTCTCGATGACTCGGGGTTTGCCGCCTTCCATGATGGCCACGCACGAGTTGGTCGTGCCCAGGTCGATGCCGATGATCTTTGCCATGTACTGTTACTCCGGAAATTCTCTTTTAGGTCCGTCCCGCCACGCACTTTCTGGGTGCAAACACGGACGATTCAAGGCCGCCGTGCCACGATCACCCGCGCCGGTCGCAACAAACGGCCGCCCAGTTCGAACCCAGGCTGCACCACCTGCAGCACCGCGTTCGGCTCGGCCGTGGCCGAGTCCTGGGCCATGACCGCTTCGTGCCGCTCCGGGTCGAATGGCTCGCCGGCCGGATTGATCTCGCGGATGTTGAGCCTGTCGAAGGCCTTTACCAGCAGCTTCAGGGTCGCCGCCTGACCTTCGGCCAGGCTCTTGCTGTCGGCGCGCCCGGCATTGCTCACGGCCAGCTGCAGGCTGTCCAGCACCGGCAGCAGTTCCACGGCGAACTTCTCAAGGCCATACCGGCTGGCGTTTTCCACATCGCGCTGTGCGCGCTTGCGGACGTTGTCGATTTCCGCCACGGCCCGCAGGTACTGATCCTTGTGGTTGCTCGCCTGTTGCTGAGCTTCCGTCAGCGCCTGGCGTAGCTGGCCTGGATCCAAACCTTCCGATTCGCCGTCGGCGGGCTGCGTCTGTTGCGACGCGGAAGCCTCTGCCCCAGTCATCTAATCCTCCGCAAAACAATAAGTTGCGCAATCAGAATCAAGTTGCGCCTGCGATCTTCGCGTCGCAGATTAGCCGATTCCTGAGGGTGACCGCCGGGAATTCAAGGCCGCCCCCAGCAATTTCGCCGTGACATCGACGATGGGAATGACCCGCTCGTAGGCCATGCGCATGGGCCCTATGACCCCGAGCACCCCGACCACCTGGTCGCCCAGGGAGTACGGAGCCGTGACCAGGCTGCAGTCGTCCAGTATCTGATAGCCGGATTGGTGGCCGATGAAGATCTGGACCCCCTCTGCCTTCAGGCTGTGATCGAGCAGGTGCAGGAAGTCGCGCCGTTCGTTGAAGGCCTCGAACAAGCGCTTGAGTTTCTCGACGCTCGAGAGCTCCCCGACACCCATCAGGTTGGTTTCCCCGGCGATCACATAATCCATCCGGTCCTGCGCATCGGTCACGTTGAACACCTGCTGCGCCATGGTGATGGCATCGAGCATGATCTGGTTCATGGTTTCGCGCGTCTCGCGCATCTGCCGCAGGATCTCCTGGCGCACCTCGCTCGGGGAGCGGCCGATGAAGTGCTGATTGAGGAAGTTCGCCGCGCGCCGCAGCTCCTCGGACTGAAAACTGCGTTCCAGCTGGATGATGCGGTTCTGCACTTCGCTGTTGTTGAGCACCAGCACCGCGAGCAGGCGGTTCTCGGACAGCGGCACGAACTCGATGTGGGTGATGGAGGCCTGCTTCGAACTCGGCAGCGTGACCACCCCCGCCAGCTGGGTGACGCTGGAGAGCAGCTGCGAGGCGGTCGCGACCAGCGCCTTGGAATCATGGCCGATATCCAGCTGCCGGCGAAACTCGCTCACCGAATCGTGATCCAGCGGCTGCACCCGCAGCAGCGTATCGACGAAGAAGCGGTAGCCCTTGTCGGTCGGAACACGGCCGGCGGAGGTGTGCGGGGAGGAGACGAAGCCCAGTTCCTCAAGATCGGCCATCACGTTGCGGATGGTCGCCGAACTGAGATTCAGGCCACTGTCGCGCGAGAGGCTGCGTGACCCCACGGGCACTCCGTCGCGGATATAGCTTTCGACCAATATCCGCAGCAGGCGCTGCGCCCGATCGTTGAGGGTGTCGTCGCGAACGTCAGTAGACATACATGCAGCGAAGCTAACGACCGCCATGCGGGCAGTCAAGCAAACGCTGATCCGGACTTATTCCACGCTCGCCCCAGGATGCCGTGCTTGGGCCGCGCCCGGGCGCATGCTACAAAGGCCGGATGATGGCTTCCCTACGCGTGTGCGGGCTGATCGGACGGTTTACGGACACACGCGTGGCGGAGACCGCCGCGGTCCTTGTACCCCACCTCGTGCAGCGGGGCATCAGCATCCTGGCCTGCGAGAATCCCGGCGAGATCGCCGGTGCGGATGCCGTGCAGATCGTGTCCGAGAGCGAACTTGCGGCCCGCGCCGATCTCATTCTCGCGATCGGCGGGGATGGCACTCTGCTCTATGCGGCCCGCCTCGCGACCAGCCGCCGCGTGCCGCTGCTGGGAATCAACCGCGGCCGGCTGGGTTTCCTCACCGATGTGCTGCCGCAGGACGTTCTCACCTGCGTGGATGCGGCGCTGGATGGCGGCTGCGAGGTCGATCGGCGGCCGTTGCTGACCACCACCCTCATGACCGGTGGCGCCGCGGCGGGCACCGGCCTCGCCCTAAACGACATCGTGGTGCAGAAGCTCGCAAGCGGCAGCATGATGGATTTCGAGACCTGGATCGACGGCCGTTACGTCAACACCCATGCCGGGGACGGCATCGTCATTGCCAGCGCGACCGGCTCCACGGCCTATGCCCTCTCCTGCGGGGGCCCGATCGTCGATCCGCACCTGGAGGTGCTGGTCATCGCCCCGATCTGCCCCCATACCCTGTCCGACCGGCCGATCGTCGTCTCCGCGCGCGCGACCATCGAGATCCGGCTGCTGGAGCGTCCCGAAAGCCGTGCCCAGGTGGTCTGCGACGGTTTCGTGCTGGGCGACGTACAGCCCTGCGACCGGGTGCAGATTCGCCAGTCGACCGACCAGGTGACCCTGCTGCACCCGCCAGGATATGACTACTTCCGCCTGCTGCGCTCCAAACTGCACTGGGGTCGGGGCAGCACCGACCGCTCGCGCTAGCACGCCATGCTCAGCTATCTGCATATCCTCGACTTCGCGATCATCGAGGAACTCGAACTTACCGTGCGCCCGGGCCTCACGGTGCTCACCGGGGAGACCGGGGCCGGCAAGTCGATCCTGGTGGACGCCCTGCAACTGATCGCCGGCGGCCGCGCCGGGGCCGAGGTGGTTCGCCATGGAGCGCAGCGCGCCGAGGTCACGGCGACCTTCGAGCTCGCCCAGGCCCCGCGGGAGCTGAAGAGCTGGCTCGAGGATCAGTCGATCAGCGTCGAACAGGAACTCTCGGTGCGGCGGGTCGTGAGCGTGGATGGTCGTTCCCGTGCCTACCTCAACGGCCAGTCCGTCACCGTGCAGCAGCTGCGCGACGCCGGCAGCATCCTCCTGGATATCCACGGTCAGCATGAATTCCAGACCCTCACCCGCAGTACCGGGCAGCGCGAGCTGCTCGACGCCTACGGGCGCCACGAGGGCGTCGCGGACGAAGTGGGTATTGCCCACCGCATCTGGCTGAAACTCCTGAATGCGGCCCTGGAACTGGAAGCGAAGGCCCGTGATCGCGACGCGCGACTCTCGCTGCTGCGTTACCAGGCCCAGGAGCTGACCGCCCTCGCACTGAGCCCCGGTGAGTTCGCGAGCCTCGCCGCGGAGGCCACCCGCATGGCCAACCGCGGACGACTCACCGAAGCGGTTCAGGCCGCGCTCGGCAACCTCTACGAAGAGGACGCCGGCAGCGCGCATGCCGCCGTCTCACGTGCGCTGCAACAATTAAAGGCCGTAGCGGCGCTTGATCCGGGGATCGCCGCGGTCGTGCCGCTGGTGGACGGTGCCGGGATCCAGATCCGCGAAGCCGCCCGGGAGATGCAGCACTACCTAGACGCCCAGGACTTCGATGCGGCACGGCAGGATGAGGTGCAGCGGCGGCTGGCCGCCATCGAGGAGCTGGCGCGCAAGAACCGGGTCGCCCCCGAACTGCTGCACGAACGTGCCGCGCAGCTGGCCGGCGAGCTTGCCCAGCTGGAATCGGCGGAAAGTGACCTGGCCACGGTGCGCGCGGATCTCGCCGCCGCACTCGAGCGCTATCGCGAACAGGCGCGGCTGCTGTCGGCCAGGCGGGCCACCGCCGGCCGCGCCCTGGCGAAGACCGTCACGAACCACATGCAGCAGCTCGGCATGATCGGCGGGCGCTTCCAGATCGATGTCTCGCCCCTGGAATCCACCGAGCCGCAGCCCCACGGCATCGACCAGATCGAATTCCGGGTCACCGCCAATCCCGGTCAGCCGCTGCGCCCGCTTTCCAAGGTGGCCTCCGGCGGTGAGCTCTCCCGCCTGTCACTGGCCGTGCAGGTCGCCTGCGCCGGGCGCGACTCGCGCTGCATGGTGTTCGATGAAGTCGATTCGGGCATCGGCGGCGCGATCGCCGAGATCGTGGGCCGGGAGCTGCGCACCCTGGCCAACCAGGCCCAGGTGCTGTGCGTGACGCATCTGCCGCAGGTTGCCTCGCAGGGGCATCACCATCTGCGGGTGAACAAGCTCAGCGACGGCAAGACCACCCGCACGTCCCTGACCGACCTCGGCGCCGATGAGCGGGTCGAGGAGCTGGCGCGGATGCTGGGTGGGGTGGACATCACCGCCAAGGCGCGCGAGCACGCCCAGGAGATGCTGCGCCAGGTGCAGGTCAGGTCTTCGGACGGTACGCGCAAGTCTGGCGGACGCAGTGGCCGTAAATGATCAGCGAATGATCGCGGATCTCGAATCCGAGCTTCTTGGCCACCGAGCTTTGCCGGTCTTCGATGCCCGCGTCCATGAACTCTTCGACCCGGCCGCAGTCCAGACACACAATGTGGTCGTGGTGAGTGCCATGGTTGAGTTCAAAAACCGCCATTCCGTCTTCGAAGTGGTGCCGGGTCACGAGGCCCGCCGCCTCGAACTGCGTGAGCACGCGGTAGACGGTCGCCAGGCCGATGTCCTCGTTGGACTCCAGCAGTGAGCGGTAGATGTCTTCGGCCGAAAGGTGGCGTGTCTGACTGCTTTCCAGGATCTCGAGGATCTTCAGCCGCGGCAGCGTTACCTTCAGACCGGCCTTACGCAGGTCCTTCCCTTCCATGCCGTTTTCTCCTGATGCGAGGCCGCTCCGGCCCGGGCGATGCGGTATCATTCACTCATTATCCCGTATCCAAGTGACAAGTCACGTGATCAGATTGCAGTCGAATTTGTCGTGGCGCCGCATGGGCGCCGTTGTGAGCCTCCTCGCCCTTGCCTGTGCTTCGGCAGGCTGTGTGTACCGCGTGAACATACAGCAGGGGAATTTCCTGGAGAAGCGCAACACCGATCAGCTGGCCAACGGCATGACGAAGGTGCAGGTGCGCTATCTGCTGGGTACTCCGATGATGCCGGCGATCTTCGACAATGATCGCTGGGACTACCTGTACTACCTGAAGGTCGGGCGCAAGCAGCCGATCCAGCGCCAGCTGACCGTCTACTTCAAGGACGACAAGGTCAATCGCATCGACAATCACGGCTTGGCACCGGTGACCCCGGAAGCGCCGGAAGGCCGAGTGCCCGCACCCGCCCTGTAAGGCTGCTCGTTCAGCGGCCCCTGACACGTGCCCGACGACTCGCCCGCGGGTCGTTGATGAGGGCACGGTAGATCTCCACCCGATCGCCGTCGCGCGGGATGTCCTCGCGACGGCAAGGCTCCCCGAAAATGCCAAGCGACTGTGTGTCCCAGGGCACCTGGCCGTCCTCGCCGCACGCTGCGGCCTGCTGCCGGGCGCGCTCCAGCAGCTGCGCCACGCTCGCCTCGACCGGCAGCTCCACCGGCCACAGGAACTGGCGATCCGGCAGCGCGAACGCCACGGTGCAGTGCTTGTGACTCATCCCGGCCGCGGCGCCGTCGCCGCGAGCGCCCGGGCGCGCGCGACGAAGGCATCCACCAGTGACCCCGCCGTCTCCTCGAAGAGGGGTTCGAACACCATGCCGGTGAGGCGATTGGCGAAGGCGAAGCGCAGCACGAGGTCGACGCGGCAGCCCGGCTGCCCGGGGACCTCGACGGGACTCAAGGTCCACTCGCCCTCCAGCATCTTGAAAGGCCCGCTCACCAACCGCATCGAGATGCGGCGATTGGCGGTAAGCTCGTTGCGGGTCGTGAACTTTGAATTGAGCGCGCCGCGACGCACCCCGACCGTGGCGACGATCTGCTGGTCAGTCCTGGATTCGACGTGCGCGCTCGTGCACCACGGCAGAAACTGTGGATAGCTTTCAATGTCGTTGATCAGCGCAAACATCCGCTCCGGAGGCTGCGCAACCAGTGCCGAGCGCCTGACTTCCCTCATCGGTAGAATTGTGCCCTAACAATGAGCCAGACCAAACCCGAACCGAAACTGATTGCCGAGAACCGCAAGGCGCGCTTCGATTATTTCATCGAGGATCGCTATGAGGCGGGCCTGGTCCTGCAGGGCTGGGAGGTCAAGTCCATGCGCGCCGGCAAGGCCCAGCTGACCGAGTCGTACGTGTACGTGAAGAACGGCGAGGCGTTCCTCTACGGCGCCCACGTGGCACCCCTGAACACCACCTCGACCCATGTCATCGCCGATCCCACCCGGACACGCAAGCTGCTGCTGAACCTCGCCGAACTCGAGCAGCTGACGGATGCGGTGGAGCGCAGCGGCTACACCCTCGTGCCGCTCGAGATGTACTGGAAAGCCGGACGCGCCAAGATCCGCATCGGGGTTGCCAAGGGCAAGAAACAGCACGACAAGCGCGCCACCGAGAAGGATCGCGACTGGCAGCGGGACAAGGCGCGCATCCTGCGCACGCGCTGAACCGGTCGGGGGGAGGGACGCACCAAGGCGCCACTCCCCAAACCCCTCAAGGTGAGGCCGTGGTGGCGGCGGTCGGGAAGGTGTATGTCAGGTTGAAGGTGACCAGGGTATCGGTCTTCACCAGTCCGGCCGGCGGGCTGGTGTTGTGAATGATCTCGTAGCCTGCGGTGATTGCCAGAACCTTGGACATGTTGACCTGCAGGTTCAGATCGTTCTGCACCATCGTGTTGTCCGAGCCTGACTGCGCCGCCAGCACATCCGTGATCTTGGTGCTGGAGTTGAAGGCGTACATGCCCTTGATGGTGGCCGTCGCGACCGCACCGCTTTCCGCATCCAGGGGCGTGCGCGTCACATCGCCATCGGGCTCGGTGGTCAGGTCCTCAGGACGCAGGCGCCGATAACCGACGCCGGCCTGCACATCAAGGGTTGCATCCGCCAGCTTCACGACCGAATAGCCGATGCCGGTCGAGACGGTTTCCTGGTACTGGAAACCGCTGAACTTATCGTCGTTGTAGTCGAGCGCGCCGAAGACATACGTGCGGGGCGAGAAATTGTAATTGCTCTGCCAGCCGGCGACGAACCGCTCGGCGCTGACGATACTGTTCGAACTGCCATACAGGCCGGCCAACTCCAGGTCATGCTTCCAGTCGCCATCGGCGTAGATGACGCTGACCTTGGCGTTCGCAGTGTTCGCGTTCGTGTCGCCGTGCGAGGAGACATACCCGGCCTGGGCCTTCACGGTCAGCGGCGGGGGCGGCGGTGCCGGGGCCGATGCAGGCGCCGCCGGCGGGTCATCCGCCATCGCGAGCGCCGAGGCGAACACCAGGCTCACGGGAATAGCAGCCTTGAGGATCTTAGAGACCATGTTCTCTCCTGGTCGGTAATGTAAAGCGCGCGAATTTAAGCACTGACTTAGCAGCCAAGTCACGTTACTTACTTGTAGGCGTCCCAGGACATTGATCGACCGTGGCCAAGCTGCTGAACGTCGGATAAAGCTGCAGCAGCTGGCGGGTCACGCCGTTGGTCCAGCCGAAACCATCCTGCAGCGGGTACTCGCCCCCACCACCACCACCGGTGCTCATGACATCGTATTTTTCGACGAGCCGGCCACTCCTGGCGTACACGCCGGTCACGTTGACCAGCCACCGGCAGGCGATGGCTGCGGCCAGCGGCGCATCACCCGCTGCGCGCAGTCCGCGCACCGCGATCCATTGCAGCGGGGCCCAGCCGTTGGGCGCATCCCATTGCTCACCGGTGCTGTGGGTGGTGGTGCCGAGTCCCCCTCGCTCGAGCAGCGATGCACGCACCACGGTCGCGACCCGCTGCGCCTGTGCCGGGCTTGCGAGGGTCTCAAACAATGGGTACATCGTGGCCGCCGACAGAACCTGCGTGGGCCGGTTTTCGGTCCAGGAATAATCGGCGTAGTAACCCTGCTGGTCATCCCACAGGTACCGATCAATGGCCCGATGCCGGAGCGCGGCACGGTGCGCGAACCGCGCAACACAGGCCCGATCCTTCAGGCGTTCGCAGCCTGCGCGGATCGCCTGCTCGAGGCCGAACAGCAGACTGTTCAGGTCGACCGGAAGGATCTGCGTCGTTGCGATCGAGCCGGGCGATTGCGGGTCATGCCGCCAGCGGGAGCTGAAGTCCCAGCCGCTCTCGGCGGCGGCACGGATGTCGCGATACAGCTGCGCAGGTTCCCGACCGCTGCGGCGTGCGAGCTCGACATCCTCACGCCACGCTTCATCACGGGGCGAGTCGAGGTCATCCCAATAACGGTTCAGCACGGCGCCATCGGCGAGCCTGACCACGCGTCGATGTGCACCGGGCGCCGCGAGCGCGGCCGCGCCTTCCATCCAGAAAGCATATTCGCGCCGCAGTTGCGGCAGGTAGCGGGCCCAGCTGGCGGCAGGGTCGTGCGGCTCGAGCAATGCGACCATTTCAAAGAAGAACGGCGGTTGCGAGCGACCCAGGTAGTAGGAGCGCGTGCCGTTCGGGATGTGGCCATACCGATCAATCAGTGAGGCGAAATCGCGAACCATGTTGCGCACGAGATCCTGCCGGTCACTCTGCACGAGTCCGAGCATCGTGAAGTAGGAGTCCCAGTAATACAGCTCCCGGAAGCGGCCCCCGGGCACCACGTAGGGTTGCGGCACCGTCAGTGCGGATGAATAGCGCGGCACCGTCGCGGTGTCGTGAATGAGCTTCGGCCAGAGCTGATCGATGTGGCCGATGATCTGGACGGCCGGGGCGATGCTCGGCACCGGACCGCTCGGCACGATGTTCTTCGCGACGATGAAATTGCGCTCCACGAATTGCCGCAGCGCATCGGGCGTGCCCGGGTTTTCGGCGTGGAACCGGCGCAGGATCGCCTGCGGTGAATCCCGGGGAACGGCATCCGGAAACGTCTTGCTGTCGGCGAAGACCGCGGCGGACTGCACCGCGGTGAACAGATCCGCAAACAACTCCTGGGGCGGGAGCGGCGTTGCGGCGGCTGCCGCGGCCGACATGAGCACTGACAGGCCGAGCAGCGCCGGCATCCGGCGCAGCACGATGCTCAATTCGATGAAGTAGCTCAGTGGGACCACCAGGCGCCGATCATCGCAGATGTGTATGACAACATGAGTTAAGGGTGAATTCCTCGATGCGGGGCCTCACCAGGCCCCAAAACCGGAACTCCTGGAGTCGGAACCCTCCGCCAGGCTATTTGGGGTACAATGACGATGTTCCAGAAGGGGGCGACCGGTTTCGACGCGGGTTGCAAAACTTCAGGGGCGTACCGAGGTGCATAGGTCCTCGTTAAACTCTTTTGCAAATTATAGTTGCCAACGACGACAACTTCGCTCTAGCCGCTTAACCCGGCTTAACCTCAGACCAGCTGGTGCCTGTGCCACTGACCCTGGGGACGCGCTCACAGGATCGCTCTGCATCGTGCTACGGGGTGCAGCGTTAAGAGACACCGTTGCTGGCCTAGCGTCTTCCCTGCTGCTC
>Ga0302314_10004199_pt1 | contig 26515 bp, 17 predicted proteins | sample III_Palsa_N2_3_FD_200533 | JGI IMG/M metagenome (GOLD analysis project Ga0302314, IMG submission 200533) | Peat permafrost microbial communities from Stordalen Mire near Abisko, Sweden - III_Palsa_N2_3 | ecosystem: Environmental > Terrestrial > Soil > Palsa > Peat permafrost | place: Sweden...
CTCCACCCTCAACATCCAGCACCTGGAAAGCCTCAACGACGTGGTGGCGCGCATCACCCGCGTGCGCATCCGCGAAACGGTGCCGGACAGCATCTTCGACACCGCCGACGACGTCGAGGTGATCGACTTGACGCCGGACGAGCTGATCCAGCGCCTGCGCGAGGGCAAGGTCTACGCCGAGCAGCAGGCGCAGCGCGCCCTGGATCACTATTTCAAACCCGGCAACCTCACCGCCCTGCGCGAGCTGGCGCTGCGCCGCACCGCCGAGCGCGTCGACGACCAGATGCGCCAGTACATGCGTACGCACGCCATCAGCGGCCCATGGGCGGCGGCGGAACGGGTGCTGGTATGCGTCAACGAGTCGGTCGCGGCGGCGGGCCTGGTGCGCGCGGCCAAGCGCGCCGCCGACCGCCTCGATGCCGACTGGTTCGCGGTCTACTTCGAAACGCCGCGCACCCTGCACCTCAGCGCGGCGCAGCACGAGCGCGTGGCGCAGACCATGTTCCTGGCCAAACAGCTCGGCGCCGAAACCGTCACCCTGCCCGGCGGGCGCCATATCGCCGAGGACGTGCTGCGCTTCGCCCACGACAACAACATCACCCAGATCGTGGTCGGCAAGTCGGCGCGGCCCTGGTGGTTCGAGTGGCTGCACGGCTCGGTGGTGCATGACCTAGTCAAGCACGCCACCGGCATCAATGTGCATGTACTGACCGACGAGCTGGGTGACAAGGTCAAGGACAGCGCGCGCAAGACCGAAGCCGAGGAGCAGGACGACGGCAGCGCCCGCACCGCGCCCGCGCCGGGCTGGCTGCATGCCGATCCCAAGGCCTATATCTACACCGTGGTGGCGGTGGCCATCGCCACCCTGTTCGGGCGTGCCGTGGTGTCGATGGTGGACCTGCCCAATGTTTCGCTGGTGTTCCTGGCGGCGGTGCTGTGGAGCGCCGCGCGCTACGGCCTCGGCCCTTCGCTGTTCGCCTCGGTGCTGTCCACGCTCTGCTACAACTTCTTCTTCATCGAGCCCATCTACACCTTCACCGTCGCCGACCCCAGCCAGCTGCTGGCGCTGGCCTTCTTCTGCCTCGCCGCCGGACTGACCAGTACGCTCACCGTGCGCGAGCGGCAGTTCGCCGAAACCGCGCGCGAGCAGGCGCGCACCACCGCCGAGCTGTTCGGCTTTGCCCGCAAGCTGTCCGGCGTGCGCAAGCTCGACACCCTGCTCGCCACCACCGCCGGGCAGGTGGCGACCATGCTCAAGGCCGAGGTCAGCCTGCTGACGCCGGACCTGAACAGCGGCGCCCTGAAACAGATGGCGGCCGTGCCGGTGGACGCCAAGCTGGAGGCCGCCGACCTCGCCGCCGCCGCCTGGTGCTGGGACCATGCCCAGCCCACCGGCCGCGGCACCGACACCCTGCCCGGCAGCCGCCGCCTGTTCCTGCCCCTGCGCACCGGACAGGGCAAGGTCGGCGTGATCGGCGTCAGCCGCCCGGCCAAGAACTTCCTGCTCAATCCGGCCGAGCGGCGCCTGCTCGACGCGCTGGGCGATCTGGCCGCCATCGCCATCGAGCGCATCCGCCTGGCCAAGGACGTGGACCAGGCGCGCATGCTGGCCGAAACCGAGAAGCTGCGCTCAGCCCTACTCACCTCGATCTCGCACGACCTGCGCACGCCGCTGGCGCTGATCATCGGCTCGCTCTCCAGCCTCAAGTCCTACGGCGCGCTCTATGACGAAAAAACCCGCGAGGAAATGCTCAGCACCGGCATCGACGAGGCCGAGCGCCTCAACCGCTACGTCGCCAACCTGCTCGACATGACCCAGCTCGACGCCGGCGCGCTCAAGCCCAAGCGCGAGCCCTGCGACCTGCACGATCTGGTCGGCGCCGCCCTGCGCCGCTGCGCCAAGCAGCTGGCGCAGCACAAGGTCAAGCTGTCGATCCCCGCCAGCCTGCCGATGCTGATGCTCGACGACGTGCTGATGGAACAGGTGCTGGCCAACCTGCTCGATAATGCCTCCAAATACACCCCCGCCGGCTCCACCATCGAGATTGTCGCCGCGCAGTACAAGTTCAGCCTGCTGATCTCGGTGCGCGATGAAGGCCCCGGCATACCGGAGGGCGATCTGCAGCGTGTCTTCGACAAGTTCTTCCGCGCCCGCGAAGGCGGCGACCGCGGCCGCGGCGGCACCGGCCTGGGCCTGGCCATCTGCCGCGGCTTCGTCGAGGCCATGGGCGGGCGCATCTACGCCCGCAACCGCAACGATCCACAGGCCGCCGCCAAGGGCGCCGAGTTCGTCATCGAATTCTCGCCGGAAGTGATCGCCGAACGCCCGCGCACGGAGGTGGCATGAGTCAGGGGTCCGTAGATGGTCATTTGATCGCTGCGACGGCATCTGTTTTTGCGCAGCGCAAGGAAAGAGGAGCGCGGTGTACTGCATGTACACGAGCGACGATTGACGCCGCGATGCGCAAAAACAGATGCCGGCCCTCCGGGTTGCGCCCAAAATCGCGTCAGGCCGCGTTGCTCGTCGCTCATTTAGTGATACTAAACTTCGCTCCTCGCGCCTTGCCTGGCGCGATTTTGGGCGGCAACGCAGCGATCAAATGACCACCTACGGACCCCCAGCCGGCAAAATCCTGGTGGTGGACGACGAACCCGCCATCCGCCGCCTGCTGCGCAGCACGCTCGGCGTGCAGGACTATGTGGTGCTCGAAGCCGCCAGCGTGGCCCAGGCGCTGGAGGTGCTGGAGCGCGAGAAAGTCGACCTGATCATCCTCGACCTGGGCCTGCCCGACGGCGACGGCTTCGAAGTCATCAGCAAGCTGCGCCCGGATTCGCAGGTGCCGATCGTGGTGCTGTCCAGCCGCGACGACGAGCGCGGCAAGGTACAGGCGCTCGACGCCGGCGCCGACGACTACGTCACCAAGCCCTTCGGCGTGGAGGAACTGGTGGCGCGCATCCGCGCCGCGCTGCGTCATCGGGTGCAGGCGCAGGGTGGCAAGCCGGTATTCCAGTCCGAGGGGCTGACGGTCGACCTGGTGCACCGGCGCATCACGCTCAATGGCGCGGAAGTGAAGCTTTCGCCCAAGGAATACGACATCCTGCAACAGCTCGTCATCCACGCCGGGAAGGTGCTGACCCACCGCCACCTGCTGCGCGAAGTATGGGGCTCGGAGAATGACGACGATGTCGCCTACCTGCGCGTCTACATCCGCCAGCTGCGCGGCAAGCTGGAAACGGATCCGGCACAGCCGACGTTGATCCTGACCGAGCCGGGCGTAGGCTATCGTCTGCGGGTGAGCTGAGCCGCCGCATGACAACGCTTTGCACCAGGACCGCCGGCACTTATCGACTGGTCGCGATCAGATGAATGTCAATGGACCCTAGGCTTCAAGCCATGGAAAATCCAGATCGTCGAATCGACGCTCGGGATTTTCCAGGTCATCCAGAAACGGGTGAGCCCCGGCATGGCGCTCTTCCAGGGCGCCGCTGCGCGCATAGACCCAGCACAGCTTGAGCATCTGGCGGCTGATTTCCGCATGCAGCGGGTCGACCAGTGCGGCGCCGGCATCGCTGGGATCGAGCAGCTCGGACAGGCACGTCCAGGCCTCGTATTCCTGCCGCAACAGAAGTTGCCGGAGCTGCTGCAACTGTTGCGTGGTCGTGGTCTGTATCTGTATCGACTTGTACATGGGCTATTGCTCCGCACGCATACTCAGAGGAAGTTCGCGTTCCTGCCGGCGCAACCGGTGGCTGCCTTTCGGACGGACTGGGGTTCGTGCGCTCTCCACAGCCGCAACAGAAAGGCCGCCCGGGATCGACACGAATCCTGGGCGGCCTGAATAACTGCTGTCACACTTTTTTTGTGAGAACTACTTGGCCACCGCCTGTGCCTCCTCCGACTTGCCGCTCTGCGCGCCGGAGGCAGCCGTTGCGGTGACCTGGAAGTAATAGGTCTGGCCGCTGACCAATCCGCTGATGGTGGTGCTGGTGGCAGTCACCCCGGAGGTCTTCGGAGTGGAGCCCTCGCCGTCCGAGCTGCTGCCGACGTAGACGTTATAGCTGGCGGCGCCGGAAGCGGCGCTCCAACTCACCACAATGCTGCCGCTGGCACTGCCCGTCGCCGCGCTGACCGAGGCCGGAGCCGCCGGCGCGGTGGCCAGCGTCACCTTGGCTTCGTTGGACTTGGCGCTGTTGCCGCCGCTGTTCGCCGCCTCCACCACGAAGTAGTAGGTCGAGCCGTTCTTCAAGCCGCCGACGACCGCGCTGGTGCCGGTGATGCCGGTGGCCACCGGCACGGTGCTTTCGCCACCGGCCGCGCTGCCCTGGAACACTTCATAGCTGCTGGCGCCGCTGGAAGCTTTCCAGCTCAACGTGGCCTTGGCGTTGCCGCCGGTGGCCGCCAGGCCGGTAGGCGCCGCCGGGGGTACCGGCACCGCCACGCTAGCCTCGTTGGAAGCGGTGCTGCTGCCCGCCGAATTCACCGCGACCACCGTGAAGTAGTAGGTCTTGCCACCCACCAGCTTGCTGATCACCGTGCTGGTGTTGCCGGTGCTGGCCACCGCGGTGGAGCCTTCGCCGCCGGGGCTGGTGCCTTCATAAACGGCGTAGCTGGTGGCGCCGGCGGAGCCGGTCCAGTGGAGCAACACCTGGCCGCCGATCAGGCCGGCAGTGAGGCTGACCGGCGCTTCCGGCGGGCAGGACACGGCGGGCAGACCGGCATTGACCGCGCTGATATCGAAACTGCCGATACCGGTGGTGTAATCCCAGCCCGGAGTCGCGACATACAGTCCGTTGGTGCCTACGGTGATGTCGTGGAAGTCCTTCGCCGCGGTGAGGTAGCCGCTGATGAAGGAATAGAAGATCGGCGCGGCGAAGCCGTAGCAGTTGCCGTGCGCGGTCTGCATACGCGCCCAGCTGCCGACCGACAGCGGCGAGGACAGGCTGGTCCCGCCCACCCCTTCGGCAGCGCCATCGACCACGATCAGGGCCGGCGACAAGTTGTTGTCGGCGTCCATGGCGACGTCCGGCGTGCCGCGCAGCGCGGTGGTGGAGTTGCCCAGCGGCACCACCCCGTTCTGCCAGGTCGGCGCGCTCTCCCACAGGCTGTTGCCGCCGCCGCCCGCATCCCAGGATATTTCGTCGATATAGCTGTTGCTGCTGTCGATGAACAGCGTGGTTCCGCCCACCGCCACCACATACGGTGAGGACGAGGGATATTCCACCGCGCCGACGAGGCCGGTATCCGGCAACCCCAGGTTGATCAGCAGGCCGCAGGCCGCGCCGGCGTCGCCGGCCGAGGCGAAGAAGGTAATGCCTTCCGCCGCGCCCTGTTCGAAGGCGATGTCTTCGAGCAGCATGCCGCCGCTCAGGTACTCCAGGGTTTCGCAACCGCCGAAGGACATGTTGACGGCCTTGACCTTGTCGTCGGAAACGATGCGCTCGTAGTCGGGCACGAGGTCGGCGTCGCCCAGCGAGGCGGTGTTGTAAAACACGATCTCGCGCAGGTTGCCGGCGATGCCGGAGGAGGACTGGCTGTCCAGATCCCACTCGTCGATACCCGAGGTATCGGTGCTGGCGGGGCCGGTGGTGACGATCTCGTAGGGCACCTGTGGCAGGCTGTTCTGGCTCTCGTACTGGCGCAGATCGAGCGGCACCTGGCTGATGTTACCTTCGGTGACGATACCGATGGTGGTGCCCCAGCCGGTCGGCGTCGTACCGGCATCGTAGGCCGTCTGGAACGCGGCGGCATTCAACTCCGGCGAGATCTGCGGCACGCCGGCGGCCGCCGGACGGGCGGCCAGCGGCTTGCCGGTGGCAAGACGCGGCATCAGCTTGCCGCTGGCCTCATCCTGCGCCAGCTGCGTCCGCATGACGCCGACGTTTTGCAGGCCGACCACGGCCGCGACCGTGCCTTCCAGCGCCGACGGAACCTGCGCCGCCGTGCGGTTGGCGAATACCGTCTTGCCTCCCAGCGAGAACTGCACCAGCTCGGTATTGAAGGCTTTTTCAACCACCGCCGCGCTGCCGTCGGCGGTGATCGCCAGATGATTGGGAGAAAGCACCAGATTGCTGAATCCGGCCTGGCTCAGATAGCTGAGCACCGCATCGGTTTGAGCCTCGCTCGGCGCGTAAGTATTGATGAATTGCTGCGGCGTCAGCACCTTGCCGAACGAGGCGCTGCCGGGCTTGCCCATCTGCGCCACAAAGGCATCGAGCTGAGTCTTGTTGCGCGGGCTGAGTCCGACCGCGATATGCATCGGCGCGCTCGACAGCAGCGGCGCAATGCCCGAAACGTTTTTCAGCGGCGTTGCCTGGGTGGCGGTATTGACCCAGCCGGAAGCGTGAACCGCCGTGGTTGCAAGCAAGGCGCCGATGCTGCCGGCGATGAATAAGGCCGCGGCAACAGCGCCACGGCGTACTTCGACTTTACGTGACATGAATTCCCCTGGACTTGTAGAAGCGCACCGCGCCGCCCGGCGAAGCAGCTGCCAGACATGACGTTCCCCCTGCAAACGGGTTGAACGAACATCAGGCTTCGAGTTGCCCCGCCAAGCCGGCCAGCAAACTCCGGTGTCCCGATCCTGTTCGGGCAATCGGCAAAAGTCGCCACGGAATGGAAACGAAACGGTAACGGCCGATATCCACATGAATCCCCTGGAGAAAAAAGGAGGAGTGCATGGACACGGTGAAGGCACCTGCCACGGTTGCCGGGAGGCCGAATTCAAGAAATCCGGCGGCATACGCGTCGGGCGCGAGCCGGGGCTACCGCTCAGAACGGCTTGCCGGAACGCAACGGCCAACCAGACGGGTCAGCACTCCGCGGCAAAGGGCGGACAGGTACGAGTTATTGAGTGCGCGACGTCTGCCTCGACCCGGGCTGCGGACCGCGGGTGGCTGCTTACGAGCCTGAGACCAGAGGGAGCGTTACAGGAAGCGTTATCGGAAGGACATTCGGCGGGACCCTGATGGGCCTGATGGCGTTGGTCGAAACCCCCGTCCGCGTTGCAGGCTGTTTGTGCTGACTGTCAGCGACGGCGTCGAGTCCGGGCAGTACGCCCTGGCCCTGGACGTTCATAGCGCCGATCGAAGCGGGCGAAGACAGGCCGGCAGCAGCGGGCAAGGCGGGCAGTGAACCAACGGCAAGTGGCGAAGTGGTTGCGGTCGGTTGAATCGCCCCAGCCAAAGGGCCGGCAGCCGCAACTCCGGACATCAGGACCAGCGGCACCAACAAGGCCCGGCCCAAACACACGACTGCCCCGTTGCTCATACGCCTCTCCAACACATGTTCAAACTGAACTCCGACTTTTTCATCATAGTCCATCCGGCGAACCGATCCAAGGTGCGGCGCGCCAGCGCAGTGCGGCGCCTAACGTCCACCGGCCGCCCCGGCACGGGCAAGCAGGGCAGCACCCTGATCGCGCAGATACTGATGATCGTCGTCATGCGAAGCGGCGATCGCGGCCAACGCCGCGCCGAGTTGCCGCCGATGAAGATCGCCGGGGGTTTCCGCGTAAGCGGTCTCGGCCTCCAGCAAGGCCAGGCGTACTGGCCAGTCGTTGTTCGGCTCCACTGAGTCAAGCGTGCCAGCGGCAAGTCCGCGCGCCACCGTGCGCGCCTCCGCGGTGTGTCCGAGGACGAGATCGGTGTTGGCAAGCATATAGGCGATGATTTGCACCATGGGAGTCGCCGGACCGAGCTTGCTCTGGGCTTGCAGCAAGGCATCGTGCAGCGTCGCCCGCGCCTGATCGAAGCGCCCGGCGCGCTCCAGCACATAACCGAGGTTGAACGCTTCGGCCAGGGTGTGTTGATGCCGAATGCCGTGGAGCTGCAAGGCAAGCTGGTATGCCTGCCCGAAGATCTCCACCGCCCGCACCCAATCCTTGCGGTTCATGGCCCAGAAACCGAGCTCGTCCAGCGCCTGTTCCCGGTAGATATTGTTCGGACCCAGCACCTGATCCAGTCCGGGCATCACCTCTTCAATCAGAGTCTCGCCTGCCGGATCGGGCGGCGACTCGGTATCCATCGCCTCGGCCAGCTCGAGCTTGTCGATCAGTATCTGGGCGTGGGCAGGGCCCAGCGCGGACTGATCCGCGGCGAGCCGCTCACGCATGACGAGCACCGCCTTGGGCGCGTCTCCCGTCTGTTCCAGGGTGAAAGCGTAGTCCTTGCGCAAGGAAGCCAGCATTTCCAGGCTTTCCTGCGGCAGCTCGGTGGCGCCTTGCGACTGCTCCGCCGCGGCCAGGGCCTGTTCATCGAGCTTGCGCGCCGCGGGGTAATCACCCGCCTGGATCGCCAGCTTGCCGCGCACGTAATACAGCAGCTTGCGCACTTCCACCGAATTGTAGGGCGCGCCGCTCAAGGCCGATTCGATCTGTCCCAGGCGTTCCGTCGCCGCCTTGAGCTGGCCGTCGTCGACCATGCTCATCACGCGCAGGATATCCGCCGCGACTGCTTCCCCCGCAAGGGAACTGCCCATGCTGCGGAACAGGTCGGTGGCTTTCGCGTACTGATCGGCGGCATCCGCATAAGCGCCGATGTGGCCATAGGCGCGCGCCGCCGTCATGTGCACCACGGCGGCTACGCGAGGTTGATCGGCCAGGCGCTTGTCGATGTCGGCGGTGGACTTGCGCACGGCCTCCATCACCGTCACGTCCTTCTTGCCGGCCAGCACCGGATCGGCGGCCGACAGCAGATCGCTGACCAGGAAGCCGTTGATCACCTCGGCGCGCCGCCGCTCCTCGTCCGCGGCCAGGCTGGCGCTTTGTGCGGCGTGTTCGGCCAGCAGCGCCCGATGCAGGTAAACCGAACCGATGACTGCGCCGATCACCACCGAGATGGCCAGCCCCAGTGCCCAGGGCCGCCGTGCGCGCGTCAGATCCAGTTCGCGCTGCAGCCGCGCGGATGCCTCGGCCGCCTTCAATTCCGTCGCCGCCTGCTGCCGTCTCTGTTCGAGGTTTTCCAGGCGCGCCGCCAGTTCGAGCGCCGTCTGCATGCGCCGGGCCGGATCGCCGTGCGTCGCCGCCGCAATGTCGGCGCGCAGCAGCGGATCGTCGATGTCGTGCTCCCAGCCCGTCGCCAGGGGCTTGCGCAGATCGCCGGCCAGCATCTGGTAAAGCAGTATGCCAAGCGCGTACACATCCGCCGATGGCATCGGCAGGTGTCCGGCGAGCAACTCGGGCGGCATGTACAGCAAGGTGCCGGAATTGCCATCGCCGACCGTGGGCAGGGTCATCCCGAGGCGGGTCATGTTCATCGCTTCAAGCTGTTGCGGATCGAGCATGCGGCCGCAACCGAAATCGGCCAGGCGCACCCTCCAGCCACCCGCCTCCGCCGGCTCGATCAGAAGATTGGCCGGCTTCAGATCCTTGTGCATCACGCCGACACTGTGTGCCGCGGCAACAGCCTGGATCGCCTGCAGCATCAGGCCGATGCGCTCCTGCCGCGTCGACTTTGCCAGCGCGTCTCCGGTCTGTGCCCATTCGAGCCAGTTGCTGCCGCCATATTCGCATTCGAGGAAGTACGGCGCCTCCTCGAAATTCCACTCATACAACTTGATGATGCCCGCGTGGGAGCCGAGCAGTTCCATCAATACCCGCGACAGCGTTGCCTCCCGCTTGAGCGCGGTCAGCCGGTGACCGCTGGAGGCGAATTTGAATACGCGGTGTACATGAGTCTTTTCGTGGCTCGCCAGCCAGACGTCAGATCCGTCCCCGGCGGCCAGCAGACGCTGCAGCCGCCATTGAGGACGGCTCGGCACCGCGTCCCCGATGCGCAATTGCAACCTGGGCGCGTTGCCGGAGGGAGCCGCCTTGCGCGTGACCGGCGCCACGAAGCGGTAGCCGATGCGGTGCACCGTGATGATCACTTTCTGGTCGGTATCGCCGATGGCGCGGCGCAGCTTGCTGACCGCGTTGGTGAGCGCCTTCTCCACCACGATGACGCCGGGCCACAGAAAAGCCAGCAACTCCTCCTTGGTGATCACCTCGCCGGCATGGCGCAGCAGCAGACCGAGCATTTCGAGCGGCTTGGGCTCGATCTCGGCGATCGCATGGCCCACACGAAGCTCCCAGCGTCCCTCGTCGAAAAGGACGTCGCCAAAGCGCCAGGTGTATTCGGTGTCGGCCGCCGTCTCCTGCTGCGCAGGTTCGGCTGCCAGTTTAAGTAGCCCCATTAACCCGTCCCGTTCGGACTTTCGGCCCATGCCCGCGGCCGATACAGCATGCTTCCCTATCGGTAGAGTAGCGGCTTCCCGCAGTGCGGAGTATGGGAGAAAAGCCCTATAGCCTGTTTATATTCAGGTTTAAAGCACTACTTCAACTCATTGAAGGTACTGATCCAGCAGCTTCCGCCGCGCGAACCAAGGGGGTAGCCGGGCGCCAGGGGACTGGCTCGCTACAGCGCCGCATCCGCCTCGCGTATCCTTGTCTCTCCCACTGCGGAGTGTGCTTTTGATGGAACGCCTGCTGGAACGTCTGGTGCTGGGCAGCCGCTGGCTGCTGGTGCCCTTGTACCTGGTGCTGGGCCTGTTGCTGCTGGCCTTCGCCATCAGATCGGTGATCGAGCTGCTGCACATTTTCCAGACCCTGCTCGACATGAGCGAGACCGACCTGGTGCTGGCGGCCCTGTCGCTGATCGACCTGGTGCTGATCGGCAACCTGATCGTGATGGTGGCGCTGTCGGGCTACGAGACCTTCGTTTCACGCATCGACAAGGTGCCGGGAATGGAAAAGCCGGGCTGGCTCGGCAAGTACGATCCGGGCACCATCAAGCTGAAAGTGGCCGCTTCCCTGGTGGCGATCTCGGCCATCCACCTGCTGAAGAACTATCTCGCCCACGACGCGCTCGATGTGACCCGCATGCTGACCCTGACCGCGGTACACCTGGCCTTCGTGGTGTCGGCGCTGATCCTGGCTTTCGTCGACAGGATCGCCTTCTCCGCGCATCGCAATGATGCGCACTAGGGCTCGCCGGCTGTTCACCGGCCGGGCCTCCCTTGATTCCATTCCGGCTTGCCGGCTAAACTTGCCGCGCAACTTTCCGATTCGACCATGACCCAATTCAAGCAGCTCGTCCTCGTTGTCGTAGTGCTCGTCGTTAGCGACGCGCCGTAGGGGACGCTGTACTTCACCAAAACCCCCGCCGGCGCAAAGCCGGCGGGGGTTTCTTGTTTTCCGCGCCGGCTTTTCACCAGCGGGTCCATCGGCACCAAGGACTCGACATGCAACTCACAGGCGCAGAACTGATCATCCGTTTCCTGGAACGGCAGGGCGTGGAAACGCTGGCCGGCATTCCGGGCGGCACCGTGCTGCCGATCTACCGCGCGCTGGCGGATTCCAGCCTCAACCACATCCTGGCGCGGCATGAGCAGGGCGCCGGCTTCATCGCCCACGGCCTGGCGCGTGTCACCGGCAAGGCTGGCGTATGCCTGGCCACTTCCGGCCCCGGCCTGACCAACCTGGTCACCGCCATCGCCGACGCCAAGGCCGACTCGGTGCCGCTGGTGTGCCTGGCCGGCCAGGTGTCGCGCGCCCTGATCGGAACCGACGCCTTCCAGGAAGTGCGCAGCACGCGCATCGTCGATTCCATCACCAAGGCCTGCTTCGAGGTGCGCTCCGCCGCCGACCTGGTGGACCTGCTGCCGGAAGCCTTCCGCATCGCCGAGAGCGGAAGGCCCGGCCCGGTGCTGCTGGACATTCCCAAGGACGTGCAGAACGAGACGCTGCAACTGTCGCGCCTGCCCGACGCGGCGCGGCGCGAAGCGCCGCCCGACCCACCCGCGGAACAGATCACCGAAGCGGCGCGGATGATCGATGCCGCGGCGCGGCCGGTGCTGTACATCGGTGGCGGCGTGACACTGGCGCGCGCGCAGGCCGCCGCGCTGGCCCTGGCCGAGCGCGCCGCCCTGCCCACCACCACCACCCTGATGGCACTGGGCACGCTGCCGCCGGAGCATCCGCTGGCGCTGGGCATGCTCGGTATGCATGGCGCGCGCTACACCAATCGCGTGCTGGACGAGTGCGACCTGCTGATCTGCATCGGCGCGCGCTTCGACGACCGCGCCACCGGGCGCGCCGACCTGTTCTGCCCGAAGGCGCGGGTCATCCACATCGACGCCGATCCGCGCGAGCTGGGCAAGCTGCGCCGCCCGCAACTGGCGATTCTCGCCGATGCCGGCGCCGCGCTGCGCGCGCTGGCGCGGGCGGTGAAGCCGGCACTGCGGGTGGACTGGCTGTCGCGCGTGGGCGAGCTGCGCCGCGACTGGCCGCTGCGCCTGCCCGGCATCGACGATCCTCGCCAGCCTTACGGCCTGATCCGCACCGTATCGCAACTGGCCCATCCTGATGCCGCCATCACCACCGACGTGGGCCAGCACCAGATGTGGGTGGCGCAGAGCTATCCCTTCACCCGGCCCGAACGCTGGCTCACTTCCGGCGGCCTCGGCACCATGGGCTTCGGCTTACCCGCCGCCATCGGCGCGGCGCTGGCCTTAGCCAATGATCGGCGGCATAGCCGCCGACCGATGTCCCTCTACCGCGAAGCGGGAGAGGGGGGGACCAATCGCGGAGCGATTGGTGGGGTGAGGGAAGCCCCCGAAGGGGGCGGGCCCGAGGCGGGCGCGGTGTGCTTCAGCGGCGACGGCAGCCTGCTGATGAACATCCAGGAGTTCGCCACCCTGGCCGAGCTGGATCTGAACGTGAAGACGGTGGTGATGGACAACGCCGCGCTGGGCCTGGTGCGGCAGCAGCAGGAGTTGTTCTACCAGAAACGCCACGTCGCCTCGCTGTATGCGCGGCCGTCCTCGCTATGCGCGGTGGCGCGGGCCTTTGGTGTGCCGGCCTACGATCTGGCGGAGGCTGAGGATGCCGAAGCGATGCTGCGCGAGGCCTTCAGCCGCCCCGGCCCGGCCTTGATCCGCGCGCCGGTGGCGGTGGAGGAAATGGTGCTGCCGATGGTGGCGCCGGGCGCCGCGAACACCGAGGTGATCGACTGAGGGCCTGAACGGCGGAGCGGAGCAATCCGCTCCGCCCATGGCCTGCCGCTAACCCTTGGTTTTCGCCGTCGCGGCGGCGACGGCCTTGTCGTCGGCTTCACTCTTGGTCAGGATCCCCAGCAGCTCGTCCGGCGGCGCGTAGCCGCCGTAGAGAGTGCCGTCGGGCAGGATGATGCCCGGCGTGCCGTTGATGCCGAGGTCGAGCGCCAGCTTGTATTCCTTGTCCACCGGGTTCTCGCACTTCCTCGGCGGCGTGCTATCGCCGAGCTTGGCGCGGGTCAGCGCCTGCTGGCGGTTATCCGCGCACCACACCGAAATCGCCTGGTAGTAGGTCGGGGAACCGATGCCGTGGCGGGGGAAGAAGGCATAGCGCACGGCGATGCCCTTGGCGTTGTACTCGGCAATCTGGCTGTGCAGCTTGCGGCAGTAAGGGCAGTCCAGATCGGTGAACACGGTGATCACGTACTTCGCGGCCATCGGCGGCGGCGGCGCGAACTCGATGAAGTTATCGGGGCCGAGCTGCTTCAGCGCGGCCAGGCGGTCGGCACGGCGGCGCTCCTCGGTGATGCGCTCGCCGGTATCCATGTTGACCAGGTCGCCCTGCATCAGGTACTTGCCGTCGCTGGAGACGTAGGCGAAGTCATGATCGTGCTGCACCTCGTACCAGCCGCTGACCGGCGAAGGTCTGATCTGGCTGCGGTCGATGCCGAGCGCCTTGGCGATCTTGTCCTTCACCGCATCCACGGAAAGATCGTCGGCGGCAAAAACCCCCACCGAGAAGGCCAGGCCGAGCCCGAGGAGGGCGGTCAAAATGCGTTTCATTGAAGGGGTCCGGACGCAGCAGACGGCTGTCTGAGAGAGGTTGCTAGTATGACAAAAAGCCGGCGATCCGGTTCCGCCGGACCACCTGATAAAATAATGGTCCGCCACGTCCGCCAGCCATCCGACCCAGGGGAAACCGCATGTTCGACCACAGTGTTCTGGCCTTTACCCTGATCGCCATGGCCTTGACCATCGCGCCCGGCCCGGACACCTTCCTGGTCATTGCCAATACCAGCGCCGGCGGCTTCCGGCGCGGTTTCGCCACCGTTCTGGGCATCGTCAGCGGCGGCTTTTTCTACGTGCTGCTGGTGGCCTGCGGGCTGGTGCGCCTGCTGGTCTACTCCCCCGCCGTGTTCTACGCGGTGAAGCTGGCCGGCGCCGGTTACCTGCTCTATCTCGGCTGGGGCGCCCTGCGCGGCGCGTTCCGGCGCGGCACGGCCGCCAGCGCCGATGCCGCGCCGCCGCCGGCAAAATCGGTGCGGGCCAGCTACCTGCAAGGCCTGCTGACCAATGCCCTCAATCCCAAGATCGCCGTGTTCTACCTGGCCTTCCTGCCGCAGTTTCTCAATCCCGGCGACCCGGTGGTGCTGAAATCGGCCCTGCTCATCGGCATCCACTATTTCGAGGGCCTGATCTGGCTCAGCCTGCTGGCCTTCAGCGTCGGCCGCCTCAGCCGCTTCCTGGCACGCCCGCGCGTCCGGCGAACCATGGACGCGGTGCTCGGCGCCACCATGATGGGATTCGGGCTGAAGCTGGCGGTGGAGCAGGCTTGAAAAGCATCTCTCGCGCAAAGACGCAAAGCACGCAAAACATCTTTTGAAATAATCTTTTTTGCGTCTTTGCGCGAACCGCTTTTTCGCCATTACGCCCGCGGATGATGCTGCGCATGCAGCTGCTTCAGCCGCGCCCGCGCCACATGGGTATAGATCTGCGTGGTGGACAGGTCGGCGTGCCCGAGCAGGGTCTGTACCGCGCGCAGGTCGGCGCCGTGCTCCAGCAGATGGGTGGCGAAGGCATGGCGCAAGGTGTGCGGCGACAGCTTGGCTGCGATGCCGGCTTGCAGCGCATGGCGCTTGATCAGCAGCCAGAAATTCTGCCGCGTCATGGCCTCGCCGCGCCGGCCCAGGAACACCGCGTCGCCGGACTTGTCCCCCGCGAATTCCGGCCGGCCGTGGCGCAGCCAGCTTTTCACCGCCTCCATCGCCGGCTCGCCCATCGGCACCATGCGCTCCTTGCCGCCCTTGCCCACCAGGCGCACCACGCCATGCTCCAGGTTCAGCTCGTCGCGGCGCAGCTTGACGAGCTCGGACACGCGCAGGCCGGAGGCGTACATCAGTTCCAGCATGGCGCGGTCGCGCAGACCGAGCGCGCCCTCGGCCGGGGGCGCGGCCAGCAGATGGTCGACCTGTTCCAGGCTGAGCGTCTTGGGCAGGGCGCGGCCGAGACGCGGCATCTCCAAATGGGCGGAAGGATCGTCGCCGCGCAGGCGCTCGCGCACCAGCCAGCCGTAATAGCGCCGGCACACCGTGATGAAGCGCGCCTGCGAGCGCGCGCTGAACGGCTGGCGCTGCCGGCCCGGGCGCCGCGCCCGGTCGGTGCGATGGGCCAGGTAACCCTTCAGCTCGGCGGTGCCGGCGCCGTCCAGCGCCCGCCCCTGCGCGCGCAGCCAGCGCGCCAGCAAGGCCAGGTCGGAGCGGTAGGCGGAGAGGCTGTTGCGCGCCAAGCCGTGTTCCAGCCACAGCATGTCGGCGAAGCGCTCGATGCCGGCATGATCGGCGGGGTCTAGCGCATCTGGCCTGGGTAAGGCCGGGGAGTCGGACTTCATAGCCTTATAATAAGGCCGACGCCCGACCCAAAGAACAATGACCCGTATTCTCAGAACGCTATTCGGCGTCTACTCCATGACGGTGCTGTTCGTCGTCCTGCTGGGGATCTTCTGCCCGCTGCTGATCGTGGCGCCGACCCTGCCAATGCGCCGCGCCATCGGCCGCTTCGGCGTCCGCGCCTGGCTGGCGCTCAGCTTCATCCCGTTCCGCGTGCGCGGCCTGGAGAACCTGCCGCCCGGCCCCTGCATCGCCGTGTGCAACCACGCCAGCTACCTCGACGGCATCATCGTCACCGCGGCCCTGCCGGGGCGCTTCACCTTCCTGGTGCAGCACGGCGCCGCCGACTGGCCCTACATCGGCCTGATCATCAAACGCATGAACGTCAGCTTCGTCAACCGCGGCTCGGTGCGCGCCGCCGCGCTGGCCACGCGCGAGCTGATCGAACGCATCCAGGCCGGCGAGCCCTTTACCATTTTCCCGGAAGGCACCTTCCGCCAGCCGCCGACCCTGCTGCCGTTCCATTCCGGCGCCTTCATGGTCGCCGCCCGCGCCGGCGTGCCGGTGGTGCCCGTGGTGCTGCGCGGCACGCGCACCCTATACGGCGACGGGCAGAAGGTGTTCCGCTGGAACCCGGTCTCGGTGGAAATCTTCGCCCCGGTGACCGCGCCGGGCGAGGACCGCAACGCGGTACAGGACTTGCGGGATGCCGCGCGCGCCATCATCCTCCAGCACTGCGGCGAAGCCGACGGCATGGAAGCACCGGTGCCGCCGAAAATCGCCAAGGCCTATCCATGAACCCGATCCGCTGCGCAGCCGGCACCATCTCCCGCGGATAAGCCCCGACTCTCATGGCACACCCCGAACATCTGCGCGGCCGCGACATCAACGCCACCCGCACCGGCAGCGCAGCGCAGGAACTGCAGCCCACGCCGCGCCAGCGTTACCAGGCCGACCTGCAGAAAGAGGGATTCGTCTCCGACGCGGCGCAGGCGCAGGCGGTCGACGCCCTGCAGCGCGTATACGACGAGCTGATCGAGAATCCGCCCAAGCGCCGCTTCGGCAGCTCGCGGCTTCACTACCCTCCGGTTGCCGGCCTCTACATGTGGGGCGGCGTGGGCCGCGGCAAGACCTACCTGATGGACGCGTTCTACGACGCCCTGCCCTTCACCCGCAAGCGCCGCACCCACTTCCACCGCTTCATGCTGGAAGTGCACGAGCGCCGCAACCGCTACCCCGACGAGCAGGACCCGCTGATCAGCGTCGCCGAGGAGATCGCCGACGCCACCCGCGTGCTGTGCTTCGACGAGTTCTACGTCTCCGACATCGCCGACGCCATGATCCTCGGCCGCCTGTTCGAGTTCCTGTTCAAGCGCGGCATCACCCTGGTCGCCACCAGCAACGTCGCGCCCGACCTGCTCTACCAGGGCGGCCTGCAGCGCGACCGCTTCCTGCCCGCGATCGAGCGCCTGAAGCAGAACTGCACCGTGCTCAACGTCGACGGCGGCAACGACTACCGCCTGCGCGCCCTGCACGGCATGCCGCTGTACTTGCACCCCTGCGACCAGGCCGCCATGGCCGCGCTGGGCGAGCGCTTCAACGCGGTGGCGCCGCATGGCCTGTGCCAGCGCGTCGACCTGCCTATCAACGGCCGCCCGATCACCGCGCGCTGCATCGGCGAAGGCGCCGCATGGTTCGATTTTCACGACCTCTGCGATGGCCCGCGCAGCGCCGCCGATTACATCGAGCTGGCGCGCACCCACCACACCATCGTCCTCAGCTACGTGCCGCTGCTGACCAGCGACGACAACGATTCCGCGCGCCGCTTCATCAACCTGGTGGACGAGTTCTATGATCGCGGCGTCAAGCTGTTGATCGGCGCCGAAGCGCCGATGGAGCAACTCTACAGTGGGACCAAGCTCAAGTTCGAGTTTGAACGGACGGTTTCCCGCCTCATTGAAATGCAGTCGCAGGAGTATCTAGCCAAGCCGCATTTAACCTAGGGCACCATGGAAACCGTCCCGGCAATGACTCCCGCACCCACATGAGCGCCGCCCTGGCGGCGCTCATGGCACCGTGTCGTCATTGCACCGTCTCCAGACTGATCGAAATGCAGTCCCAGGAATACCTGGCCAAGCCGCACCTGACCTGAAGCGACAGCTCTAAAGACTCATATTCAAGGCCCGTTCGCCCCGAGTGCCCGCGAAGCGGGTGTATCGAGGGGCCTTTCAGACGCCGACCAAGACAAATACAAATCCATGCCTATCACTGTCCAGTACGCCTCCACCCGCGAAGAAATCTACCGCTGGTACCTGAAACTGTGGAAACAGAAAATCTGGAAAGTGCACCTGCTGATCTTCTGCGTGCCCATCTTCCTCATCGTCCTGCCGATGCTGGTCGGCAAGAAACCCGTCGACGCGGAAAACATCCTCGGCTCCATTGCCGCTGGCGCGGGACTGGTCGGGCTGATGTGGGCCTACCCGCTGCTGATGTTCAAGCCCTCGCCCAGGACCGTCACCGCCGACGAGTCCGGCATCACCACCAGCATCGGCAAGAAGAGCGCGTCCAGAAAATGGGCCGAGATCGGCGCCATCAACGAAAGCAACGAGGGCGGCGTCATCATCAGCGTCCGCAGTGGCGGCGCCATCATCGTTCCGCCGCGCGCCTTCTATTCCGCGAAGATTCGCACCGATTTCGTGGAAGCGGCACGGAACTGGCATCGGGCGGATTGACACGGGCCGGCGACCACACCGCCACAGCAAGTAGAACACCCCGGCCACGGCCGGCAATCCACGGCCAGAGAAATGCGCCGTTCCATCTCCAGCTTGCACTTCGTGGATCGCCGATCTATCATTCAACCATATGGTTGATTCATTCGACAGCACCTTTACCGCCCTGGCCCATCCCACGCGCCGGGACATCCTCAGCCGCCTGAAGCGGGGGGAGTCCACCGTCGGCGATATCGCCGGGGCTTACGACATGTCGCTCAATGCCGTGTCCAAGCACCTCATGGTGCTGGAGAAGGCGCGGCTGATCCAGCGCCGCATCGAATGGCGCATCCACTACATCAGCCTCAACCCCGAGCCACTGCAGGCGGCCGCGGACTGGATCGAAACCTACCGCGGATTCTGGGAACAGCGCCTCGACGCCCTGGAGCAGTTCCTGGTGCGCAAGAAAGGAAAACGCCATGAGCCATGAACTGAGCATCACCCGCGTCATCGACGCCACGCCGGACGAGATCTACGACGCCTGGTTGGACCCGCAAAGCCTGGCGCAGTGGATGGTGCCCATTCCCGGCGGACGCACCGAGGCGCAGATCGATCCACGCGTCGGCGGCGGCTTCCTGATCGTGATGCACGGCGCGGACGCGAGCTATCCCACCCGCGGCGAATACCTGCGGCTGGAACGGCCGCGGCTGATCGAGTTCAGCTGGTATCCCGACGGCGACGACCGGCACAAAAGCATCGTCACCGTGGAACTGACACCGCAGGGCAAGACGCACACCGAACTCAAGCTGCACCACCGCCTGTTTCCCAGTGCCGAACAGGTACAGGGCCACCGCGAGGGCTGGGGCCGGGGCCTCGACAGTCTCGCCGCCTGGTTCATCCGCAAGCATTCCTGACATTCTGTTAGTGGTTCTAAGCGAGGAGACGAACATGCAGAAGACCTACACCGGCAGCTGTCATTGCGGCGCTATCCGCTTCGAGGCCGACATCGACCTGGCCAAGGGCACCAACAAGTGCAACTGCTCCATCTGCAGCAAGTCGCGCGCCTGGTTCAGCTTCGTCCCTGGCCAGGCTTTGCGCCTGCTCCAGGGCGCCGAGGCGCAGACCGAATACCGCTGGACGCCGCCCGGCAAGCCCGAACCCTTCTTGCACTTTTTCTTCTGCAAAACCTGCGGCGTACGCACTTACGCCAGCGGCGATCATCCCTCGTTCGGCGGCCTGTTCTACGCGGTTTCCGTCGCCGCACTGGACGATGTTGACGCCGATGAGCTTGCCGCGGCACCGGTGAATTACATCGACGGCCGGCACAATCGCTTCGATCAGGCGCCGGCGGATACGCGGCTGCTATAAGCGCTTCACACCCCTCTTCCCATGTTGATGGAAAGAGGGGTGCAAAACATCCCGCTTACAAGCGCCGCAACTTCCTGATCTCCCGCACCGCCACCGCCAGCGTGGTGAAGTCCTTGACCCCGGTCGCCTGCAGCTCCGCCAGGCGCTCCGAGGAAAACTTCACGTGGCGCTCGTTGGCCGCGATCCAGCCGTCGAAGCGCGCCTGCGCGCCCTCGCCCGAGCCGTTGCCAGTATGGGCCAACACCCGCCCGGCGAGTTGCCGGTGGATACGGTAGGCGTCGTCACGCAGGTTGACGCGGGCCAGTGACTGCCATTTGCCAACGGTGGGCATATCGTTGATCGCCGCATACAGCCACAGCATGCGGAATCGTTCGCCGCACAGGTAATACACCGTCGCCGCGTCGGCCAGCGACACCCCGGCGCCCTCCGCCAGCTCGGCGATGTCCAGCGCGCCGCCGAGGGCGCGGGTATTGGCCAGGCGCAGGGCCAGGTCATCCGGCACGCCTTCCTTGTTGAGATTGGTGACGGTGTTGTCCCAGTCCTCGCGATAGCCCGGCGGCAGCACCGCGGGCAGCAGCCGCTCCAGCTCGGCCAGCGGCTGGGTGAAGCGCTCCACTGCCTGCTGCACCGGCAGCTGCGCGAAGCGCGAGCTGGTGAACCAGCCGGTGGCGTGCTTGAGCAGGCCGATGGCGTAGCCCATCAGGCGGTACTGCAAGGCCGCCGGCACCTGGTTATCGAGCGCCTCGATCGCCCGCCAGTAATGATCGCCGCCGTAGATCTGGTGCGCGGTGGCATAGGCCTTCAGCACTTCGGCGCGCATCAGGCCGTGGTCCTCGGCCCACAGCTGGGCGAAGCCCGCGCCCATGCGGTTGACCAGGGCGTTGCACAGGATGGTGGCGACGATTTCGCGCTTGAGGCGGTGCTGCTCGAGTTGTGGCCGGTAGCGTTGCGTCAGCGACTCGGGAAAGTAGGCCAGCAGGTCGCGCGTGAAGAAGGGATCGTCCGGCACCTCCGACTTGAGCGCCGCGTCGTACAGCGAAATCTTGCTGTAGGCGATCAGCGCCGCCAGCTCCGGCCGGGTCAGGCCGAGGCTGCGGTTGCGCCGCTCCTTCAGCGCATCCTCGTCGGGCAGGTACTCGATGGCGCGGTTGAGCAGGCCCTCGCGCTCCAGCAGCCGCATCAGCTCGGCGTGATCGTCGAGCCGCTGCGCCGCGTTCTGCGACAACAGGCTGATGGCGGCGCTCTGCACGTAGTTGTCGCGCAGCACGAAGCGCCCGATCTCCTCGGTCATCCCGGCCAGCAGCGGATCGCGCTCCTCGCGCGTCAGCCTCGCATCCGCCATCAACTGGTTGAGCGGGATCTTGATGTTCACCTCGCGGTCCGAGGTGTGCACGCCGGCGGCGTTGTCGATTGCATCGGTATTGATGCGCCCGCCGACGCCGTCGGCGCCGAGCAGGGCATACTCGATGCGCCCGAGCTGGGTGCAGCCAAGATTGCCGCCCTCGCCCACCACCCTGCAGCGCAGGTCCTTGCCGTTGACGCGGATGGCATCGTTGGCGCGGTCGCCCACATCCTGGTGGCTCTGCGAGGAGGCCTTGACGTAGGTGCCGATACCGCCGTTCCACAGCAGGTCCACCGGCGCCTTCAGCAGGGCCTTGAGCAGCTCGTTCGGCGTCAGCGCCGGCTCGCGGATCTGCAGCGCCGCGCGGGCTTCCTCGCTCAGCTTGATCAGCTTGGCGCTGCGCGGCCAGATGCCGCCGCCGGATGAGATCAGCGCCGCGTTGTAGTCGGCCCAGGACGAGCGCGGCAGGTTGAACAGGCGCTCGCGCTCGATGAAGCTGGACGCGGCATTCGGATTCGGATCAATGAAGATGTGGCGGTGATCGAAGGCGGCCAGCAGCCTGATCTTGCGCGACAGCAGCATGCCATTGCCGAACACGTCGCCGCTCATGTCGCCGATGCCGACGACCGTGAACTCCTCCGCCTGGATGTCCTTGCCCAAGGCGCCGGGCCCGGCCGCGGGCAGCTCGCGGAAATGGCGCTTGACGCTTTCCCAGGCGCCGCGCGCGGTGATGCCCATCTTCTTGTGGTCGTAGCCGACCGAGCCGCCGGAAGCGAAGGCATCGCCGAGCCAGAAACCGTACTCGGCCGAGACACTGTTGGCGATATCGGAAAACGTCGCCGTGCCCTTGTCCGCCGCCACCACCAGGTAGGGATCGTCCTCGTCGAGGCGCAGCACTTCATTGGGCGGCACGATATCGTTGCCGACGCGGTTGTCGGTGATGTCGAGCAGGCCGCGCAGGAAGGTCTTGTAGCAGGCGATGCCCTGGTTGAGCCAGGCCTCGCGGTTGGACGGATCCACCGGCTTCTTCACCACGAAGCCGCCCTTGGCGCCGACCGGCACGATCACCGTGTTCTTCACCATCTGCGCCTTCATCAGGCCCAGGATCTCGGTGCGGAAATCCTGGCGGCGGTCGGACCAGCGCAGGCCGCCGCGCGCCACCTTGCCGCCGCGCAGGTGAATGCCTTCCACCTCCGGCGCATAGACCCAGATCTCGAACATCGGCCGCGGCAGCGGCAGCTCCGGCACCTTGGATGGATCGAGCTTGAAGCTGACGTAGTGCTTGGCCCGGCCTTCGGCATCATTCTGGAAATAATTGGTGCGCAGTGTGGCACGGATCACCGCCAGGAAAGAGCGCAGCACGCGGTCTCCGTCCAGGCTCGCCACCTGGTCCAGGGCATGATCCAGCGCCTGGCCGATCTTCATCTCCTCATGCTGGCGCCGCTCCGGCGCCAGCTTCAGGGCGAAGCGCGTCTCGAACAGCGCCACCAGCAGGCGCGCGATGTCGGCGTGCTCGGCCAGCAAAGCCTCCATGTAGGACTGGCTGAACGGCAGGCCGGTCTGGATCAGGTACTTGCAGATGGCGCGCAGCAGCGTCACCTGGCGCGCGTCCAGCCCGGCGCCGAGCACTAGCTTGTTGAGGCCGTCGTTCTCCACCTCGCCGCGCCACACCTGCAGGAAACCGGATTCGAAGAACTTCTTCTGCGAATCCGCTGACAGCTCGCAGCCAGCGTGCTGGATCTCGAATTCCTGCACCCACAGGCTGGGCGAATCCTTCGGCGTGATCTCCGCCGGCTCCTGGCGGATCACGCGCAGGCCGAAATTCTCCAGCGTCGGCAGCACGTCGGACAAGGTCACCGGCGTGTGCAGCGCATACAGCTTGAGGCTGGTCGCACGCGGCAGCGCGCCTTCCGGCGTGCTCACTTCCAGGCGCGGCAGCACCGGCACCGACGGCGACAGCCGCGCCAGATAGGCCACATCGGCCGCCGCTTCCTGCGGCGTCAGCGCCTCGACATAGGACAGCGGGAAGGCATCGGCGAATTTCGCCGGGCTCAGCTTCTCCCTGGCCAGCAGCTCGCGCAATTGCTCGCGCCAGCTGCGCGTGGCCTCGATCACCCGCGCCTCGACTTCGTGCGCACCTGACGCAATGGTGGTGCCCGGCCGGGTGCGCACCAGGTAATGCATGCGGGTCAGGCCGCCGCGCTGGAAATCGACCTCGCGGTCCAGTGCCAGGCCGCCGCAGATCTCCATCAGCGTCGCGCCGACCTTGTCGCGCAGCTCGCGCGAGTAGCGCTCGCGCGGCAGATACACCAGGAAGGAATAGAAACGGCCGTAGCGGTCACGCCGCATGAACAGGCGCAGCTGGTGCCGGTCGCGCAGGGAGCGGATGCCCATGCACAACTGGAACAGCTCGTCCTCGCCGGTCTGGAACAGCTCGTCGCGCGGCAGACCGTGCAGGATGTCGCGCAGGTTCTTGCCGGAATGGCTCCCTTCTGGCAAACGTGAATGCTGCATCACGTATTCCGCCTTGCGGCGGATCAGCGGGATATGGCGCGGCCGGTCGATATACACCTCGGAACTGAACAGGCCGACAAAGCGCACGGTGCCGGCCAGATGTCCGGCGGCGTCGTAACGCTTCACCGATACCGCATCCATCAGCCCCTCGCGGTGAATGGTGGAGCGCAGATTGGCCTTGGTCACCACCACCAGGCGCGGCGAATCGGCGTACTTGTCCAGCTCCGCCTGCGGCGCGATCAGATCCTCGGCGGCCCAGCGGCTGTCGGCGCGCAGCAGGCCCAGGCCGGAAGCGGGATCGGTGCGGAAGCTGTACTTGCCGCTCTCGCTCAGCGTGGCGCGGCTCTCGATCTCGCCGAGAAAAGTGAAATGATGCTGGTCCAGATAGGTCAGGAATTCGCGCGCCTCGGCGAACTCCTCGGCGTCGCCTTCCGGCGGCACCATCTTCAGCTCCTCCACCAGCTTGCGCACGCGCTCCAGCGTCTGCGGGTAGTCGTCGACCACGCGCCGCAGATCCTCCAGCACGGTCCGCACCTGCTGCTCCAGCGCGGCGTAGGCCGCCAGGTTCGGCAGCGGCTCGAACTCCAGGTGGATCAGCGATTCGGCCGGCCCCTTGGCGACATCGTCCGCCGCCGTGATCTTGCCGGCTGCGTCGCGCCCGAGATGAAGCACCGGATGCACCGTCCAGTCCACCGAGGCGCCGGCGGCGCGCACCGCCATGACGATCGAATCCACCAGGAACGGCTGGTCCTCGACACAGGTCTCCACCACCGCCAGCCCCGGCCGCGCCTCGTCGCCGGGCTGCGGCGGCAGCACGCGCACCAGCGGCGCGCCGGGCTTGCGCACCCGGGCGAAGCTCCAGTGGCCCAGGGCGATGTGCAGCAATTCTTCGGGCGTGCGCAGCTTCAGCGTATCCAGCGCCGCCATCTCGAAATAACGGCGCAGGAAAGCGCGAAACAACACGACATCGTCCACACCGGTCTGCGCCTGCGCCAGTGCGTCCATCTGCTCCAATAACAACTCCTGCCCGGACTTGGCGTCCGGACTGGGGCGGGCTTCCATGTACTCCTCCAGCCAATTCGTATGTATGGGCGGAGTATGCCAGCCGGAAAAATAATCAGGCGGGGTATAATCGGGGCGTCAATACGTGCCCGTATCCAAGCGCGGCGCGTGGTGCGCTGCGGCAAATCGCAGGCCGGGTGCGGGGCTCGACTCCGCTGCCGAAGACTTCCTAGCGGCAGCCGCCGATCACTTCGAGCGGCAGGCTACTACCGCCCGGCTTGCAGCAACCCTTCCAGCCCGCGCAGCGCCGCCTCGGCCGAGAGCCGCCGCACCGCATCGCGATCGCCCTCGAACAGGAAGCGGCTCACCGATACCGCCGCATCCGTCCCGCCCCAGCCGATCCACACCGTCCCCACCGGCTTGCCGGCGCTGCCCCCGCCCGGCCCGGCGATACCGCTCACCGCCACCGCCCATTGCACCGGCGCGGCCTTGAGCAGCCCCTGCACCATCTCCTGCACCGTTTCGGCGCTGACCGCGCCAGCCCGCTGCAGGGTCTCGGCGGGCACGCCGAGCAACTCATGCTTGGCCTCGTTGGAATACGTCACCAGCCCGCGCTCGAACCAGCCGGAGCTGCCGGCGATATCGGTAAGCAGCTTGGTGATCAGGCCGCCGGTGCAGGACTCGGCGGTGGCGATGCACTGCCCGCGCGCGAGCAGGCGCTCGCCGACGGAGCGGGCGAGAGTTTGCAGGGATTCGTCAGTCGGAATCATGGTCACCCCTTACACATACCCGGACTAATGTAGGTCGGCTCAAGCGAAGCGGAGCCGACAGCCACGCTCCGATCCGACCGCCGCATGTCGGTTCCAGGCGCAAGCGCCCTTGAACCGACCTACATTGCTGCGCATCTGGCGGCGCTTCGCAGCTTAATGATTCATCTTTGCCATCCATGGCGAGACTTCACCGCTCTTCCAACCCCCGGCCCGGCCATCCCTGGCCGGGCGTTCGAGGCCACGCGAATGACATTGAGTCATTCGCGCAGCCTCTCACCCCCGGAATATCGCCTCCGCCATGCGGTCCGCGATCTCCCCCGTCGGCCGCTTCTCGTTGGCCGAGTGCTTGAAGATCTGCCCCAGGGTGTGGCCGATGCGCTCCAGGTGGGCGCGCACGGTGGCCTCGTCGTAGTTGGGGCCTTCGTAGAAGATGTCGATGATGCCGCCGGCGTTGATGACGTAGTCCGGCGCGTAGAGAATGCCGCGCTCGAGCAGGGCGTGGTCGTGCTTGGGCTTGGCCAGCTGGTTGTTGGCGGCGCCGGCGACGATCTTCGCCTTGAGCTCGGGAATGCTCCGGTCGTTGAGCACCGCGCCCATGGCGCAGGGCGCGAACACGTCCACGTCGAGGGAGTGCACCACGTCCATCGGCACCGCCTGGGCGGCCAGCTCCTTGACGCAGCGCTCCACCGCCGGCTGGTGCAGGTCGGTGACCCACAGCTTGGCGCCGGCATCGCTGAGGTGGCGCGCCAGGCGGCCGCCGACGTTGCCCACGCCCTGGATCGCCACCTTGAGCCCCTTGAGGTCGTCGCGGCCGAGCTGGGCGCGCACCGCCGCCTGGATGCCGATGAATACGCCCATGGCGGTGGCCGGGGAGGGATCGCCGGTGCGGCCGGCGGCGACGGACTTCTCGTCGGCCAGGCCGCCGACATGCTTGGTCTCGCCGGCCATCAGGCGCATGTCGGCAACACTGGTGCCGGAATCCTCGGCGACGACGTACTGGCCGCCGAGGCTCTCGACGAAGCGCCCCATGGCCTGGATCAGCGCCGGCGTCTTGTCGTGGCGCGGATCGCCGATGATGACGCTCTTGCCGCCGCCCTGCGGCAGGCCGGCCAGCGCCGCCTTGTAGGTCATGCCGCGCGACAGGCGCAGCACGTCGGTGAGGGCCTCGCTGTCGG
>Ga0302314_10004200_pt1 | contig 26510 bp, 24 predicted proteins | sample III_Palsa_N2_3_FD_200533 | JGI IMG/M metagenome (GOLD analysis project Ga0302314, IMG submission 200533) | Peat permafrost microbial communities from Stordalen Mire near Abisko, Sweden - III_Palsa_N2_3 | ecosystem: Environmental > Terrestrial > Soil > Palsa > Peat permafrost | place: Sweden...
GGTGTCCACTATAATGGATGGCGTGTCAAATCGCAAGTGCGGCGATCCGATGGCGTGAGTTCACCAACGCACCCATTTGTCCGAGCAGCGAAATCCACGTAGGCAGCCGGCTTGACGCCATTTTCCAGACCACCAGCCTCCGTGCCGTGGCCCGGGCGGACCTCCGCCACCAGCCCCTTCGTCACCCTACCCATGCCCAGCGAAGACTTAACTGACCCACCCCCGCGAATGGCCCGATGGCTTGGCCTCGGCTTGGTCTTGGCGGGGTGGACCGCCGCGCCGGCTGGAGCGCAGCAGGCGCCGCAGCTGACGGCCATCACGCTGACCACGGGCGCGGCGGCAACGCCGGCGGCGCCGGTCAGCTACTCGTTCTCGCTGACGGCCGGATCCAATCCGGTGACGGGGATCATCCTGCTCGCCAACGATCCCTCGGGTTACCAGGAATTTCTGAACGGCGACCTGTCCGCCGGCACCATCACGTTCACGCCCGAGCCGTACTGGCTGAACGGCACCTACACCGTCACCGACGTGATCATCTCCGACTCCGTCGGGATCACGGACTACACGGCCAACGGCACCGTTACCTATCCGAACGGCGAGACCGGCGCCGCCACCGACCCGGTGACGCCGGCGCTCAATTTCATGGTGAGCGGCGCCTCCGCCACCGTCGTGGGCCCGGCGCTCAACTCGGTGAGCCTGGTCTCGAACACCGTGGCACAAAACGGCTTCCTCGTGATCAATTTCAACACCACGCCCGGCACCACGGGCGTGGTCTCGAGCCTGGGTTTTGACTTCGAAGGCCCGGCGGGGACCACCGCCGGCGGAGGGGACGGGACTTCCGGCGGCCCCGGCGCGCAGACGATCCAATTCCCCATGTCCGGGTTTCAAGTCGGGACCTACACGATCGACGGCTTCACCGTTGGGGACGGCTTCGGGGCGGAGTTCTTCACCAGCAACTTCGGCAATTTTGGCCACGGCGAGACGCCTGGCTCGGCCCCCGTGATCGATTTCTCGACCCTTACGTTCACGGTAGTCGCCGCGCCCACTCCCACGCCCACCCCAACCTCCACCCCCACCCCTACGCCGAGTTCGCCCCCCGAGCCGACACCGACGCCCACCCCCGTCCCCACCCCCACCCCGGCCCCTGAACCCACTCCCACCCCGACCCCGACTCCATCCGGCATCCAGATCGTCACCCAGCCTGCATCCGAATCCGTGACTGCCGGTTCGACCGCAACCCTTACGGTCTCCGCCTCCGGCGCCGGACTAGCTTACCAATGGTTCTTCAACGGCCTCGCCATAGCCGGCGCCACGAATGCCTCCTACTCCATTGCGGCGGCGCAACTCACCGATTCAGGCAGCTATACCGTGACGGTTTTGAATTCGCAGGGATATGTGCTCAGCCAGGGAGCGGTCTTGGCGGTGGCCTCGGCTGCCGGCGGCCCGAACGTGTCCATGCAGCCGATATCCGCAACGGTGCCCAACAACTCAAGGGTGGCCTTCGACGCCGGCACATCGGAATCGGGGGCAACCTATCAGTGGTACCTCAACGGTCTGCCGGCCGGCTCGGACATTGCCGTTCCGGCCGTGGCGCATGGGGAGCAGCCGCGCGAGATTACGGGCGGCACCTCCTCCACGCTGCTGATCACCGGAGCCGTTGCGGCCGATGGCGGCCAGTACAGCTGCCTCATCACCACGGCCGCGGGCTCGGTGTTAACCGCCACCGCGACGCTCAGCATCGCGCCGGCCGGGGAATCGAGCCGACTCACCAACCTCTCCTGCCGCGCCCCGGTGGGGACGGGCGCCGGCATCCTGATCGCCGGATTCACCACCGGCGGGGCCGGAGTCAGCGGCGCTCAGCCGCTGCTGATTCGCGCTTCGGGGCCGGCGCTGGCGCAATTCTCCCTTACCGGGCTACTGGCCGATCCCGAACTTGGTCTCTTCGATTCTTCGCAATCCGAGATCGCCAGCGACTCGGGATGGGCCGGGAATTCCAGCATCGCTGCCGCCGCCACCGCGTTGGGGGCCTTCGCCTGGACCTCGACTTCGAGCCACGATTCCGCGCTCCTCCAAAGCCTGGCCCCGGGGTCTTACACCGCCCAAGTGGCCGGCGCCAGCGATGATTCCGGCCTCGGGCTAGTCGAAATCTATGACGACTCGGCAAGCAGCGCCGTTTCGCCCGCGGCGCCCCGACTGACCAATCTGTCCGCACGGATCAATTGCGGCACCGGTTCCAACATCCTGATCGTCGGCTTCGTCATCCATGGTGAGACCTCGAAAACCGTCCTGATCCGCGGCTCCGGCCCGGCGCTGGCCCAGTTCGCGCTTTCCGGCCTGCTGCCCGACCCGAAATTGCAGGTGTATGACAGCGCGCAGAACTTGATCGGAAGCAATGCCGGCTGGAACGCCAGCCCGCAGGTTGCCACCGTGGCGGCGGCCGTGGGTGCTTTCAGTTGGGGCCGTACCGCCACGCCGGATTCGGCGCTCGTGCTGACCCTCCCCCCGGGGGGCTACACCGTTCAGGTTTCGGGCGCCAGCAACGACACCGGCATTGCCCTCGTCGAGGTCTACGAAGTCGAGTAAGGACACCGCCCGAGCCCTCAACTCCGCGCGGGTGACGGTAGATTGGTGCGGTCGCCGAGAATCGAACTCGGGACACCTGCTTGGAAGGCAGAGGTTTTACCCCTAAACTACGACCGCGCCTGCGAAGCGGGATGTTTCTACCCGGGCAAGGGCCGGTCAAGCCCCGTCCCACGTATTGGGTTGCCCGGAATCCCGGCGCGAAGCATCCCTACCTAACCCCCATGAGCCACATTCCTGCCCGCGATCGCTACTCCCATCCCGAGATCTACCGCCGCTGCGGCCGCAGCGGGATCAAGCTGCCCCTCCTCTCGCTTGGCCTCTGGCACAATTTCGGGGGGACCGACAGCATGCAGAACAGCCGCGAGATGGTCCTGCGCGCCTTCGACCACGGCATCACGCACTTCGACCTCGCCAACAACTACGGACCGCCGCCCGGCTCGGCCGAGACCACCTTCAGCTTCATCGTCCGCGAGGACCTGGCTTCCCACCGCGACGAACTCATCATCTCGACCAAGGCGGGCTACGACATGTGGGACGGCCCCTACGGCGAATGGGGCTCCCGCAAGTACCTCCTGGCGAGCCTCGACCAGAGCCTGGGCCGGATGGGCCTCGACTACGTCGACATCTTCTACAGCCACCGGCCGGACCCGGAGACGCCGATCGAGGAGACCATGGGCGCGCTGGACCAGGCCGTGCGCTCCGGCAAGGCGCTCTACGCCGGGATCTCCAACTACAACGCCGCCCAGACCGCCGAGGCCGCCCGGGTGCTCCGCGCCCTCGGGACTCCCTGCCTGATCCACCAGCCAAAATACAACCTGTTCGACCGGGGCCCGGAGCAGGGGCTCCTCGATGTCCTCGTGAAGGAGGGGATCGGTGGCATCGCCTTCTGTCCCCTTGCCCAGGGGCTGCTGACCGGCCGTTACCTGCACGGCATCCCCGCGGACTCGCGGGCCTCGCACGATCCGCGCTTCCTGAAGCCCGAGGCCATCACGCCGGAGAAGCTGGAGCGGATCCGGAAGCTGGACGGGCTGGCCAAGGCCCGCGGACAGTCGCTTGCGCAGATGGCGCTCGCCTGGGTGCTCCGGCACCCCGGCATCACCTCGGCGCTCATCGGCGCCAGCAAGGTGTCCCAGGTCGACGAGAACGTCGGCGCCCTGAAGAACCTCGCGTTCGCGCCGGATGAGCTGAAGGCGATCGACGCCGCCCTGGTCTGAGCCGCCGCGGCGGCTCCCCGGCCCCGTGAACCTGGTCCTCCTGGAAGCCGGCGAGGTGGCGGAGCCGCTGCCGCGCGCCGACCCGCGGGCCGAGCACCTGCTCACCGTGCTCCGCCGCCAGGTCGGCGACACCTTCGACGCCGGGGTGGTCGACGGACCCCGCGGCAAGGCGACCGTGACCTCCATCGGGGCCGCCGGGGTTGCCTTCCGTTTCGAGCCGGGGGCGGAGCCGCCCCCGCTGGACTCGCTTCACCTCCTGCTCGCCCTCCCCCGCCCCCAGACCGCCCGGAAGATCCTGAACGAAGCCGCGGCCCTGGGCGTCGCGTCGCTGCGGTTCTTTCCCGCCGACAAGGGAGAGCCCGGCTACGCGGCGAGCACGCTCTGGAAGACCGCCGAGTGGCGCCGGCACCTGCGGGACGGGGCCGCCCAGGCCTTTGACACGCGCCTGCCCGGGGTTCACCACGCGCCGGACCTGGCGGCCGCGGTCGCCGCGCTCCCGGCGGGCGCCCGGATCGCCCTCGACAACTACGAGGCGCCGGGCCCCCTGGCGCCCGCGGCCGGCCGGCGCCCACTGGTCCTCGCCTTCGGTCCCGAACGCGGCTGGTCGGCGGCCGAGCGGGACCTCCTGCGCTCGTCCGGCTTCGCGCTCGCCCACCTTGGCACCCGGGTCCTGCGGACCGAGACGGCCGTGGTCGCCGCGGTCGCGCTTGCCAAGGCCTAGCCGCCGCGGGCGAAGCAGGCCACGCTCGGCTGGCGGACGCCCCGGCCGAGCCGCTTGATGCAGGCCCAGCCGGGAGGTGCCAACTCCTGCTCCCCGGGCATCTCGAAGACGATCAAGCCACCCCAGTCAGGGGGCAGCGCCTCCGACCACTTGGCAAAGAGGATCGGCGCCACCTCGGCGATGAGGTCGTAGGGCGGGTCCACGAAGACGAGGTCGGGGGGCGCCCCCACCCCGGTCGGCAGCGACAGGGCGTCGGCCTCGACGGCGTTCAGCTCGTCGCCCGCCTTCCGGAGGCTGCGGCTGACGGCCCCGATGTTCCGGCGCAGGCAGGCGGCGGCCCGGGCGTTCGACTCGACGAAAGTCCCGCCGGCGGCCCCCCGGCTGAAGGCCTCCAGACCGTAGGCTCCGCTGCCGGCAAACAGGTCGACAAAGCGGGCGCCGACCACCCGGGCCGCCAGGCTCGAAAACACCGACTGCCTCATCCCGCCGGTGGCGGGGCGGACGGCGTCCCCGCGCGGGACGGAGAGCTCGATCCCCCGGGCTCCCCCGCCGCTTATGCGCACGGGACTTTTCGGGGCCGCCCACTCACTTGGCGGGGGCCAGCCGGGCGGCGGCCTTCCGCCGGCGGGCGGGCCGGGACGCTTGGCCGAGTTGGATCTTGTGGGCCTGGAGGATCGACACGACCAGCCCGGGAAAGCGCTGCTGCAGTTCCGCGCAGCGGGTCGTGTTCTTCATCTCCACCCCCTGGCGCACGCTCCGGATCAGGCCGGCCTCCCGGAGGACCTTGAAGTGCTGCGAGAGGGTCGACTTGGGAATCTCCCGCTCGGTCATGTGGAGGAAATCCGCGCAGATCTGCGCGCAGCCGGAGCCGGCGATCTGGGCATAGATCGCGACCCGGTCCGGCTCGGCCAGGGCATGGAGGATGCCCTCGACCGTCACGGCCTCGATGGGGGGATGCAGCAGGGGCCTCACGAAAAATAACCTAAGGGAACTTGACCCATAGTGCAATAGTTCATAAGTTCGGAACTAAGGAATTAACGGGACCCGCCCGTCGCCCGCAAGGCGGTTCCCCGCATCAGACTCAACCCAATCCGAAAGGTCACTCCCATGAGCAAACTCACAGGCAAGGTCGCACTCGTCACCGGCGCATCCAAGGGGATCGGCGCCGCCATCGCCAAGGCCCTCGGCGCCGCCGGCGCCGCCGTCGTCGTCAACTACGCCTCCAGCAAGGCCGGCGCGGACGCCGTCGTCTCCGCCATCACCGGCGCGGGTGGCAAGGCCGTCGCCGTCGCCGGCGACGTCTCCCAGTCCGCTGACGCCGAGGGGATCGTCGCCGCCGCCCTCAAGGCGTTCGGCCGCCTCGACATCCTGGTCAACAACTCCGGCGTCTTCCAGTTCACCCCGATCGAGGAGGTGACCGAGGAAAGCTTCCACCGCCAGTTCAACGTCAACGTGCTCGGCCTCCTCCTCGTCACCCGGTCGGCGGTCAAGCACCTCGGCGCCGGCGCCAGCATCATCAACATCGGCTCGGTGGTCAGCCGCATCACCCCGCCGGGCAGCGCGGTCTATTCCGGGACCAAGGGCGCGGTTGACGCCATCACGGGCGTCCTCGCCCGCGAGCTGGGGCCCCGGCAGATCCGCGTCAACTCGCTCAACCCGGGAATGATCGAGACCGAGGGGACGCACACCGCGGGGTTCATCGGGTCCGACTTCGAAAAGGGGACCGTCGCCCAGACTCCCCTGGGCCGCATCGGGCAGCCCAAGGATATTGCCGACGTGGCCGTGTTCCTCGCCTCGGATGACTCGCGCTGGCTGACCGGCGAGCAGCTCCTGACCGGCGGCGGCCTGCGCTGAGGGAAGGCTCGTCACCGCCACCCCCCCCTTCCCCCGCGGAGGCGGGCCCCGCTTTCCGCGGGCGCGCTTGGCATTTGATCGACAAGCCGGCGGGTCGCACGGGTAAGCTGGCCCGATGTCCTGGCCGCCCTCCGACCACTGCGACGGGAAGACCTTCTTCAACCCGGGCGCTCCGCCCGTGCCCGGGCTGGGCGCCGTGATCAAGTGGAAGGCGACCTCCCACCCGGTGCCGTGGCCCAAGCACGTGGCGGTGGCCCCGCCGGCGCCCCCGGGGGCACCCGCGGGTGAGGGCGTCGCCGTGGCGTGGGTCGGCCACTCGACCGTTCTCCTCCGCTCCTCCGCCTGCACGATCCTCACGGACCCCGTTTTTTCGCCGCGGGCCGGGCCGCGGCCCTGGCTGGGACCGAAACGGGTCACGGACCCGGGCATCGCCTTTGGTGAGGTGCCCAAAGTCGACCTCGTGCTGCTGTCCCACGACCACTACGACCATTGCGACCTGCCGACCCTCCGGCGCCTGGCCCGGCGCGACTCCCCGGTGGTGGTGGCGCCGCTCGGCCACGGCTCCCTCCTCCGCGGAGCGGGTTTCCGGGCGATCGTCGAACTCGACTGGTGGCAGGACCATTCCCTGGCCGGCAAGGCTGACGTGACGCTGGTCCCCGCCCTCCACTGGTGCCGGCGCACGCCCTTTCACACCAACAACCGGCTCTGGGGCGGCTTCTCGGTGCGCTTGGGCGGCCGCCAGGTCTACTTTGCCGGGGACTCGGGCTACCGGGGTGGCTACTTCGGGGAGATCGCCCGGCGCTGCGGCGCGCCGGACCTGGCGCTGATCCCGATCGGAGCGTATGAGCCGCGGTGGTTCATGGCCTCGGCCCACATGAACCCGGCCGAGGCGGTCCAAGTCCACCGGGAGTTGGGGGCCCGCCGCAGCATCGGGATCCACTGGGGAACCTTCCAGTTGACGGACGAGGGCCGGGATGACCCGGTCCGCGACCTTGCGGCGGCCCGTGGTTCCGAGGCTTTCGAGGTGCTGCCGTTCGGCGGATCGACGTGGGTCCCCTAACTTTCGGGCCTCGCGGTGGAACTGTGACGGGGGCCGGGGGTCGGAGGTCAATCTATTACCCTGTAAACAGTTGCAGATTTTCCATTCCCGCGCAGCGTATCGTCGCCCCCTCCTGATCCGAGCGGCGACAACCATGACCATCGCAAGGCTTTCCGTCCTGCTCGGCCTGCTGGCCGTGGGGGCGTCGCCGGCGGCGGCCTATGAGCTGAACGCCTGGCCGGCCTACGTCGCCCAGAAGGCTCCGGATGGCACCGTCGGGTCCTGGGACGCCGCCGGGCCGCTGTTCTTCTCGGAGCAGGTGCCGGCGCCGGACGCCGGCACGGCCGAGGGCTTCCGGCCCTTCTACGTGCAGGTGACCGGCGGGGGGAGCGTCCGGACCGACATCCTCTACCCGCTCTTCTTCTTCCGGAGGTATCCCGGCGCCTACAAGTGGTCGATCCTGCAGCTGATCAACGGCGAGGGCCTGGATAACAGCGTGGCCCGGGCCGGCGGCCCGACCGACCGCCACTTCGACATCTGGCCCTTCTACTTCTCGCACTACACCCAGGACCCGATCGACACCTACCACGCGCTGCTGCCGATCTACGGGCGGGTGAAGTACCGGCTCGGCTACTCCAAGCTGCAATGGGTGCTCTTCCCGCTCTACGTCGAGACCCGCAAGCGCCACACGACGACCAACTACTACCCCTACCCGATCATCCGCAACATCCACGGGGACGAGAACGGCTTCGCGGTCTGGCCGCTCTTCAACGTCTCCACGGGACCCGAGCACACCCACCGCTACTCCTTCCTCTGGCCGCTCATCTGGAACAACGAGCTGCTGCCCGACACGGACGAGCCCGAGACCGCCGAACATCACCATGAGGAGGGCTTCCTCCCGTTTTACACCAAGACCACCAAGCAGGGTTCGGTGGACGAGAACTTTGCGTGGCCCTTTGTCGGCTTCACCGACCGCGTCACCCCGACCCGCTACAGCGAGACCCGCTATTTCTGGCCCTTCTTCGTCCAGGGCCGCGGGGACCGGCACGACGTGAACCGCTGGGGCCCCTTCTATACCCACTCGAACATCAAGGGCACCGACAACCGCTGGGTCGGCTGGCCGCTCTGGCACGTGCTCAAGTTCACGGATGAAGACACCGCCCAGCGGAAGACCCAGCTGCTCTACTTCTTCTACTGGGAGCTGGACGAAAGCAGCGTGTCGCGGCCCGAGCTCCCCCACGCCTACAAGCGGCACCTCTGGCCGCTCTTCAGCGACTGGAGCAACGGCGCCGGCAGCCGGCAGTTCCAGTTCCCGAGCGTGCTCGAGGTCTTCTTTCCCGCCAATCCCGACATCCGGGAGGTCTGGGGGCCGCTCCTCACGCTCTACCGCTATGACCACCGCCCGACCGGCGAGACCCGGGGCGAACTCCTGTGGAACGCCATCACCTGGCGGCGCACCCCGACCGCGGGGCTGGTCGAGTTCCATGTCGGGCCGCTCCTCGGCCGCGTCCGCCGCCCGGCGGGCGACCGCTGGACGATCTTAGGATTCGATTTCGGGGCAAAACTGGACCATGCTGACAAGGCCAACCGCTGATGAAGCAACTTAACGCCATTCTCGAGGGGGTCGGCAGTGTCGTGCAGCTGATGATGAGCGCGCTTTCCTACACCGCGACCCTCCCGCGGCAGTCGGCCCGCTTCATCGAGCAGTGCTACCTGATCGGCTACACCACCCTCCCGATCGTCGCCATCCTCTCCTTCTTCATCGGCACCGTCCTGGCCCTCGAAGCCGGTTACGCGATGCAGGACTTCGGCGCCAAGGAGTTCATCGGCAGCCTGGTCGGCCTCTCGATGGCCCGCGAGCTCGGCCCGATGATGACCTCGGTGCTCCTCGCCGGCCGCGTCGGCTCGGCCATCGCCGCCGAGCTCGCCTCGATGAAGGTCTACCAGGAGATCGACGCCCTCACGACCATGAACATCCCGGCGGCCAAGATCCTGGTGCTGCCCCGCCTGGCGGCGGTCCTGGTCATGATGCCGGTCCTGCTCATCATCGCCAACATCGTCGGCTGGTTCGGCGGCTCGGTGGTCGCCCGCTACGTCCACTACGTCGGCATCAGCCCGGAGGCGTACTTTGCCGCCCTCCGCCACTACACCAAGTTCAAGGACGTGATCAACGGCATGGAGAAGGCCGAGGTCTTTGGCTTCGTGGTCGTGCTCGTCTGCTGCGACATCGGGCTCAACACCAAGGGCGGCCCGCGCGAGATCGGCGCCGCCGTCACCCGGGCCGTCGTCGTCTCCCTCGTCCTGATCCTGGTCCTCGACTACTTCGTCACCAAGATCCTGCTCTGACCCGACCCTCCCGATGGAACTCTCCTGCAGCAAGACCCGCAATCCCTTCACCGGCGCCGAGGCCAACGCCGTGGGCGTCACGGTGGACCACGTCTCGAAGTCCTATGGCGAGGGCCAGGTCCTGAAGGACGTCTCCTTCGCGGTCGAGCCGGGCGAGATCTTCGTCATCATGGGCCCCAGCGGCTCGGGCAAGAGCGTGCTCCTGCGCCACATCGCCGGCCTCGAGCTCCCCAGTGCCGGCACGATCCGGATCGACGGCAAGGACCCGACGCTCGAGGAGACCCGCGAGCGGGTCCGCGTCGCCCTCGTCTTCCAGGCCGGGGCGCTCTTCAACTCCCTCAGCGTCTACGACAACCTGGCCCTCTACCCCCGCGAGCACCGGATCGGCGACGACAAGGCGATCGACCAGCGGGTCATGCACGCCCTGAAGATCCTCTCGGTCGAGGACGCGGCCCGGAAGTTCCCGGCCGAGCTCTCCGGCGGCATGAAGAAGCGCGTCTCGATCGCCCGCGCGCTCGTGATGGAGCCGCAGCTGCTCCTCTACGACGAGCCCACCAGCGAGCTGGACCCGGTCATGAGCGCGACGATCTCCGAGATCATCGGCACGCTCAAGAACGAGTACAGCGTCACCAGCATCGTCGTGACCCACGACCGCGCCCTGGCCCTCACCATCTCCAACCGGGTCGGGCTCCTGATGGAGGGCGAGCTCATCACCCTGGGAACGCCCGCCGACCTCAAGCAGTCCAAGGACCCGCGCATCGTCGACTTCCTCAACCCGCGAATCGACATCAAGCACCCCCGCTTCAAGAAGCTCGAGTCCCCGGAGCCGAAGGAAACCAAGGAAACCACATGAACACCGCCCAGCAAACCGCCCGCGTCGGGCTCTTCTTCCTCCTCGGCGTCGCCCTCGTCTGGGTGACCTTCGAGACCCTCAGCGACGGCAAGATCTTCGCCGAGCACCCCCACACCCTGATCGCCGGCTTCGACGACCTGCGCCAGCTGAAGGTGGGCGACGAGGTGCGCCTCGCCGGCGTCAAGGTGGGCTCGGTCAAGGAGACCCGGCTGGCCGGCCGCCGCGCCGAGGCCGTCCTGCAGGTCGACCCCAAGGTGCCGATCGCCAGCGACGCCACCGCCACCATCGTCATGGCCGGCCTGATCGGCGGCAACTACATCGCGGTCAACATGGGCTCGCCCGGCTCGCCACCCCTGGCCGACGGGGCCGAGATCCGGACCGAGGACTCGCCCGACCTGAACACGATCATGGCCGAGGTCGGCAGCCTGGGCAAGCAGCTCCAGGACTCCCTCGGGACGTTCAGCAAGGCCTTCAGCGGGGACGGCAAGGACGGCGGCGGCATCATGCAGAAGCTCGACAAGCTCGTCTCCGACAACTCGGAGCGGGTGAACAAGACCATGACGAACCTCCAGGAGATCACCGACAAGATCAACCACGGCGAGGGCACCCTCGGCCTCCTGGTCAACGACCCGCGCCTCCACGACCAGCTGCTCGCGACCGTGGCGGAGATCAAGTCCGCCGCCACCGACGCCAACGCCTTCGTCAGCAAGGCCGAGGGCATCATGGACCAGATCAAGTCGGGCCAGGGCACGATCGGCACCCTGGTCTATGACCAGAAGGCCGCCGACGACATCCGCACCACCCTCGCCAACATCCGCAGCGTCTCGGACAAGCTCGCCAAGGGCCAGGGTTCGCTCGGCAAGCTGATCAACGACGACAGCCTCTACAACAGCGCCGAGACGACGATCAAGAAGGTCGACCGCACCCTGGACGGCCTGAACGACTCCGGCCCGATCACTGCGGTCGGCATTGCGGTCAACGCCCTGTTCTAGCGGAATATCCTCCTCGCCCGCGCCTCTCACCCCCAGCCCGTTTCCTCATGAAAACTATGACCCGATACCTCGCGGTGGCCGTCGCCGCCTTTGCCCTCACCGCCGCCGTCCGCGCCGCCGACTGGACCGAGGACTACGCCTCCGCCGTCGCCCAGGCCAAGCGGGAGAACAAGATGGTGCTCCTCGACTTCACCGGCTCGGACTGGTGCGTCTGGTGCCAGCGGACCGACAAGGAGGTCTTCGAGACCCAGAAGTTCAAGGACTTCGCCGACCAGAAGCTGGTGCTCGTGCGCCTCGACTTCCCCCGCGAGAAGGCCCAGAGCGACGCCGTCAAGGCCCAGAACAGCGGGCTCAAGGACAAGTACGCGATCGAGGGCTTTCCCACCCTGATCGCGATCAAGCCCGACGGCAGCACGATCTTCACCCAGGTGGGCTACAAGGAGGGCGGACCGGACGCCTTCATCGCCCAGTTCCCGAAGTCGTAGCCTGCGGCTGGCGGCCCCCCGGGGCCGCCTTGCGCGGCAACGTGGCCAGGTCGACCCCGCCCAGGCGCCCGTGGAGGCTCAGGGCGGGCGGGCCGGGCTGGCTCTGCCCGAACCCCCGCAGGTCGCGCCCGGCGGTGTCATAGACGATCACCCGCCCCTTTTCCTCGACGACCAGCGCATCGTCCTGCGGGAAATAGGCGTAACGGAAGTCGTTCTGGCCGCCGGTGGCGGCCGGCGACGCATAGGGCGAAGGCCACCACGAGGAGGCACCGGGCCGTCTTGGCTCAAAGGCGCCGTCATCCCCGGCCGCCCCCGCCTTCGCCGCTTCCGGCTGGAGCGCCCGGCACAGGGCTTCGACCTTGGCCTTCAGCGCGTGGTCGAACATGTCCCCCACCATCGTCATGCCGCCGCTCATCCATTGCCCGGGACCGCCCAGCGCCGGGATGTCGAACTGGGCCATGCGGCCGTGGCCCTGGCGCAGCGCCTCCCGGAGGGCGGCCACGGCGGACTCGGGCAGGTCATGGTCGCGCGCCAGGCGCTGGACCAAGGAGGGCGAGGCGGGAGGGCTCATGCGGCCCCGACAGCCGGCGTTCCCGGCTGTTCCCGCCGGCTCAGAGCTTCGGCCCGCGCTGCGCCAGCTTGCGGGCGCGCAGGCGCAGCCCGTTCAGCCGGATGAAGCCGGTGGCGTCGTTCTGGTTGTACCAGCTCTTTACGCCCTCCATCGAGGCGACCTTGGTGTCGTAGAGCGAAAACGGCGACTTGCGGCCGCAGGTGATCACGTTGCCCTTGTAGAGCTTGAGGCGCACCGTGCCGGTGACGAACTTCTGGCTCTCGTCGACCAGCGCCTGCAGGGCCTCGCGCTCGGGCGCGAACCAGAACCCGTAGTACACGAGCTCGGCGTACTTGGGGATCAGGGAGTCGCGCAGGTGCATGACCTCCCGGTCCATCGTGAGCGACTCCACCTGGCGGTGGCCGTGCATCAGGATGGTGCCGCCCGGAGTCTCGTAGACGCCGCGCGACTTCATCCCGACGAAGCGGTTCTCGACCAGGTCGACGCGGCCGATGCCGTGCTTGCCGCCCAGCTTGTTGAGGGCCTTCAGCACGCCGGCCGGCGTCAGCCTCCGGCCGTTCACCGCCACGCAGTCGCCCTGGGCGAACTCCAATTCCACGTACTCCGCCCGGTCGGGCGCGTCCTCGGGCGAGACCGAGAGCTTGAACATCGCCTTGTTCGCCCTGGTCGTCGGGTCGAACCACGGGTCCTCGAGGATGCCGGCCTCGTACGAGATGTGCAGGAGGTTGCGGTCCATCGAGTACGGCTTCTTGGCCGAGGCCTCGACCGGGATCTTGTGGCGGCGGCAGTACTCGATCATCTCCTGGCGGCCCGGGAAGGCCTCGCGGTAGGCGTCGATCTTCCACGGCGCGATGATCTGCAGGCCGGGCGCCAGCGCCATGTAGGTGAGCTCGAAGCGGCACTGGTCGTTGCCCTTGCCCGTCGCCCCGTGGGCGACGGCCTCCGCCTTCTCCTTCCTCGCGATCTCGATCTGGGCCTTGGCGATCAGCGGCCGGGCGATCGAGGTCCCGAGGTAGTACTGGCCCTCGTAGACCGCGTTGGCCCGGACCATCGGGTAGATGAAGTCCCGCGCGAACTCCTCCACCAGGTCCAGCGTGTAGTGCCTCGACGCGCCGGTCTGGCGCGCCTTCTGCGGCAGGCCCTTCAGCTCCTCCTCCTGGCCGATGTCGGCTGCGAAGGTGATGATCTCGGCGTCATAGGCCTCGCGCAGCCACTTGACGATGACAGACGTGTCCAGTCCGCCGGAATAGGCCAGTACGATTTTCATGGAAGGGAGGGAAGCTTTGCCGGGGTCGCCCCGCCGGGCAAATTCAATTGCCCCGGGAGGCGGAGAGCACGGCCAGGATGGCCTTCTGGACGTGGAGGCGGTTCTCCGCCTCGTCAAAGATGATCGAGCGCGGGTTGTCGAGGACCGCCTGCTCCACCTCCTCGCCCGGGTGGGCCGGCAGGCAGTGCATGAAGAGCGCGTCGGGCTTCGCCGCCGCGAAGAGCGGCGCCGTGACGGCGTAGGGCCGCATCCGCGCGGCCCGGTCCCTCGCCTCGCCCTCCTGCCCCATGCTCGCCCAGACATCGGTGTAGACGATGTCGGCGCCAGCGACGGCCTGGCGGGCGTCGGTCGTGAACTCGAAGTCCGCCCCGCGCCCCTCCGCCTTCAGCTGGGCCCGGATCGGCAAGCCCGGCTCGAAGCCTGCCGGCCCCGCCAGCGTGATCCTCATGCCGAAGAGGCTCGCCCCGAGGATCCAGGAGTTGGCCATGTTGAAGTTCGTGTCCCCGAGGAAGGCGATCTTGCGCCCCCGGAGCGCCCCGAGCAGGTCCCCGTCCGGGCCGGCCCAGCGCTCCGCCGCCGTGAAGGCGTCGGCGTAGATCTGGCAGGGGTGCAGGAAGTCGGTGAGGCCGTTGACGACCGGCACGGAGGAGGCGGCGGCCAGCCGCAGGAGGTCGGCATGGTCGAACGTCCGGATGATGATGCCGTGGACGAACCGCGACAGCACCCGGGCCGTGTCCTCGATCGACTCCCCCCGGCCGAGCTGGATGTCGTTGCGGTTCAGGAACAGCGAGTGGCCGCCCAACTCGTTGATGCCGACCTCGAAGGACACCCGGGTCCGCGTGCTCGACTTGGCAAAGATCATCGCCCAGGTCTGCCCGGCCAGCGCCGGCGGCGTGTGCCTGCCCCGCTTCCGCTTGAATTCGCGGGCCAGTGAGAACACCTCGCCCAGCTCATGGGGCTGCAGGTCGGTCTCTTTGAGGAAGTGCTTCATCGCGGGAAGCGGGTATGCCTAGCCGCTCCCGGAACCCTCGACGAGAGGAAAGTGGCCCGCAGCCCCGGCTTTTCCGCGCAACCCGCTCCGGCCCAATATCTTGCCTGCCGGCCGACCCCTAGCGAGACTCCAGGACCTCGCGGACGATCGCCACCGACCGCGCGAGCTCCTCGGACGTGGCGTTCAGGGGCGGCAGGAGCCGGATCACGTTTACCCCGGCCAAGGCGGTCAGGAGGCCCCGCTCCCGGAGCGCCGCCGAATATGGGCCGGAATCGGACGCCATCTGGAGCCCGACCAGGAAGCCCATCCCGCGGACGGCGAGCAGGTGCTGGGGAAAGTCGGCCGCCACCCGGGAAAGCTCCCGCATCCACGGGCCGCCCTCGCGGGTGACGTGCGCCAGGAGCCCCTCGCGCTCGATCACGTCCAGGACCGCCAGGCCGGCCGCGCACGCCAGGGGCGTGCCGCCGAAGGTCGAGCCGTGCATGCCCGGCTTGAACAGGTCGGCGGACCCCTCGCCGACCCACATGGCCCCGATCGGGAAGCCGCCGCCCAGGCCCTTGGCCATGGCGATCGCGTCCGCCCGGATGCCGGCGTGCTCAAAGGCGAAGAACGTCCCCGTCCGGCCGGCGCCGCACTGGACCTCGTCCATGAGGAGCAGGAGGTTGTGCTCGTCGCAGAGGCGGCGCAGCCCGACCAGGAACTCCGGCGTGCAGGGGTTGATCCCGCCGTCGCCCTGGACGGTCTCGACGAAGATGGCCGCGGTGTCGGCGTCGATCAGCCGGGCGAAGCTCTCCAGGTTGTTCAGCTCGCCGAAGGCGAAGCCCGGCACCAGCGGCCGGAAGCCCTTCTGGACCGCCTCCCGCGCGGTGGCGCTCATGCCCCCGAACATCCGGCCGTGGAAGCCGCCGGTGGCGCAGATCACCTTGATGCACTTGCCCTCGACCCCGCCCGCCTTGCGCATGCCGTGCAGGCGCGAGAGCTTGATCATCACCTCGTCGGCCTCGGCGCCGCTGTTGCAGAAGAAGACCCGGCCGGGGCCGGCGTAGCCCACCAGCCGGCGGGCCAGTTCGCCCTGGTTCGGGTGGCGGAAGAGGTTGCTGGTGTGGATGAGCTCCGCGGCCTGGCGCTGCACCGCCGCCACCCAGTGGGGATGGCAGTGGCCGAGCGAGCTGACCGCGATGCCGGACGAAAAGTCCAGGTAGGAGTTGCCCTGGTCGTCCCAGACCTTGGTCCCGCGTCCGCGCACCAGCGTCAGCGCCTGGCGCGGGTAGTTCTTCAGGACGTGCGCGTCGTACAGTTCCGCCGCGCCCGCCACCACCATGGAGGTCGGCTCAGCCATGGACGATCTCGGTGCCGATGCCCTGGTCGGTGAAGATTTCCAGGAGCAGGCTGTGGGCGAGGCGCCCGTCGATGAAATGGACCCGCTGCACGCCCTCCTCCAGGGCCCGCACCGCGCTGGCCACCTTCGGGCGCATGCCCTTGTCGATCACGCCCGACTCCTTGAGGGCGGCGACCTGGCTGATCTTGAGGGTCGAGATGAGCGAGCTGGGATCGGGGGGCGCCGCCAGGAGCCCGGGGACATCGCTCATGTAGAAGAGGCGCCGCGCCCGCAGCGCGCTCGCCACCCGGCCGGCCACCAGGTCGGCGTTCACGTTGTAGGGTTTGCCGTCGTAGCCCTCGGCCACCGGCGAGATGACCGGCACGAACCCGTCGGCGATCTCCTTCTTGATCAGCTTCACCTTGACCTCCGTCACCTCGCCGACGAAGCCGAGGTCGAGGGGGTTGCCCTCCTCGTCGGTGGCCATCTTCTGGCAGACGAGGACGGTGTCGCCGGGCAGGCCCCGGGGCTTGGCCTTGGCGGCGGCCAGCGCCTCGCAGACGTCGCGGTTCACGACCTCGTCGAGGGTCTTCTTCACGATCGCGATCGTCGCCTCGTCGGTGACCCGGAGTCCCTTCACGAAATTGGCCTTCAGGCCCGACTGCTCCATCGCCCGGGTGATCGCCTTGCCGCCGCCGTGCACGATCACGACGTTGATCCCGACCGCGGAGAGGAAGGCGATGTCGGCGGTGACCCGGGCGCGGACCTTCGGGTCCGGGTCGTCCATGAAGCTCCCGCCGTACTTGACCACGAAGGTCGAGCCCCGGAAGTCCTGGATGTACGGCAGCGCCTCGAGAAGGACCTTCGCCTTCGCGGTCACCTCGGCAACGTTCAACTCAATGCTCACGCGACCCGCGCCGGGGGCGGGTGGATCGGGGAAAAGGGGAGGATCGGCACGTGGATTGAAGGCGCTCGCATGATGCTTACAGCACGCCATGCCGGCATTTCCACAACAATTTGCGGCGGTGGACGAAAATATTCGGCTTCACTCCGCGCCGCGGCGCCCACACATCTGCCTCCATGCCCAGCACGCAGCTCACGTTCCCGGACCGCGCCGCCCACCGCGCCTGGCTCGCCGCCCAGGCCGCGCTGCCCGCCGGCTTCCGGGTCGGCTCGTCCCGCTTCGACTTCACGCCGGTGGAGGCGCCGAAGCCCGCCAAGATGACGCTCACCCTGATCGTGCTCGACCGGCCGACCGCCGATTTCGCCGCCGTCTTCACCCGCAACGCCTTCCCCGGCGCGCCCGTGCTCGTCGGCCGCGCCCGCCTCGCCGAGCCGGCCCTCGCGGCCGTGGTCGTGAACAACAAGATCTCCAACGTCTGCGCCCCGGGGGGCGTGGCCGCCGCCGAGCGGATCTGCGCCGAGGCGGCGGCCCTCCTCGGGGTGCAGCCCGCCGAAGTGCTGCCCAGCTCGACCGGCGTCATCGGCTGGGGCCTGCCGGTCGCCCCGATGGTCGCGGCGCTGCCGGCGGCCGTCGCCGCGCTCGGCGGCCCGTCGATCATGCCCGCGGCCGAGGGCATCGTCACGACCGACCTCTACCCGAAGGTGCGCCGCGCCGCGGTCGGGGCGGGCGCCATCGTCGGCATCGCCAAGGGCGCCGGGATGATCGAGCCCAACCTGGCGACGATGCTGGTCTATATCCTCACCGACCTGGCGGTCCCGCGCGCCGACCTGCGGCGGATGCTGGCCGCCGCAGTCGAGCCGACCTTCAACGCCATCAGCATCGACAGCGACACCAGCACCTCCGACACGGTGGCCGTCCTCGCCTCCGGTCGTGTCCCCTGCCCTGACCTCGGGGCCTTCGAGGCCGCCCTCCGGACCGTCTGCGCCGACCTGGCGGAGGACGTGGTGCGCAACGGCGAGGGCGTCCGCCACGTGATCCGGGTCGCGGTCGCGGGAGCGCCGGACTTCGCCGCCGCCCGCGCGCTCGGCAAGGCGATCGTCAACGCCCCCCTCTTCAAGTGCGCCATCGCCGGCAACGACCCGAACGTCGGCCGCCTGGTGCAGGCCATCGGCAAGCACGTGGGCGCGCACGCCCCCGCCACCGACCTGTCCCAGCTGCGGGTGACGATCGGCGGGATCGAGATCTTTGCCGGCGGCGCCTTCCGGCTCGACCCGGCCAAGGAACAGGCGCTCGTCGCGCACCTGCGGGCGGCCGAGCTCTACCAGAGCGTCGTCCCGGCGGACGGGGTCTTCACGCCGCCGGTCGACTTCCCGGCCCACGAACGGAGCGTCGAGATCGCGGTCGACCTGGGCCGGGCGGGCGGGGCGGCCGCCGTCGTCCTCGGCGGCGACCTGACGCACGAGTACGTGAGCGAGAACGCCGACTACCGCAGCTAGGCCGCGCCCGCGCGCAGGCCGGCCGTCTCGGGGAAGCCGTACCAGAGGTTCATCGTCTGGATCGCCTGGCCGGCGGTGCCCTTGACGAGGTTGTCCTCGGCCGAGGTGATGACAAAGTTGCCGGTGCGCGGGTCGTGGACCGCGGACATGTCCAGCCGGTTGGTGCCGACCACGTGGGCGGTGTCCGGGGTCTCGCCGCTCGGCAGGATCTGGATGAACGGGGCCTGGGCGTACTTCGCCCGCCAGGTGGCGTAGAGCTGCTCGATCGTCGCCCCCGGCGCCGCCGGCACCGTGATCGTGGTGGCGATCCCGTAGCGCATCGGCACCAGGTGCGGGTTGAACTGGATGACGGTCGGGGCGCCGGTGAGCAGCGCCAGCTGCTCCTCGATCTCGGACAGGTGCCGGTGCTTCACCAGGCCGTAGGCCTTGGCGCTCTCCAGCCGCTCGACGAAGAGGTAGAACTCGTCGACCTTGCGCCCGGCCCCGCTGACCCCGGAGAGGCTGTTGACGACGATGTGCTCCCGGCTCACCACCCCGGCCGCGAGCAGGGGCACGAGCGGCACGAGGACGCTCGTCGGGTAGCAGCCGGGCGAGGCCACGATCTTCGCGCCCTCCTGCCAGCCGGCCGGGGTCAGTTCCGGCAGGACGTAGCGGGCGTGCGGCAGCAGCTCCGGCGCGGAGTGCTGGCCGTAGTACCGCTCGTAGCTCGCCAGGTCGGTGACCCGGAAGTCCGCGCTGAGGTCGATGACGCGCTTGCCGGCCCCGACCAGGGCCTTGGCGTACTCGGCCGCCGCGCCGTGCGGCAGCGCGAGGAAGAAGAGCGGGAGGTCCGAGGCCGCCAGCGCCGCCGGGTCGGAGGCCACGAACGTGAGACCCCGGTCGATCCCGCGCACCGCCGGAATCACCTGCGAGAGCGGCTTGCCGGCGTGGACGCGCGAGGTGACCGCGGCCAGCTCCACCCGCGGGTGGGCGAGGAGCAGCTTCACCAGGGTTTCGCCCGCGTAGCCGGACGCGCCTACGATGCCTACTTTCATTGGGACGGGAACAATCCGTCTGGTCGCCCCCAAACTCCAGTCGGAAATGAAGAAGCCGCCGACCGGGAACCGGCGGCGGCTTCGCAGGGGACCCGGGATCCGGATCAGCGCTTCGAGAACTGGAAGCGCTTGCGGGCGCCGGGCTGGCCGGCCTTCTTGCGTTCCTTCTCGCGCGGGTCGCGGCGGATGTGCCCGGCCTTCTTGAGGGCGGGGCGGAGCTCCATGTTCATCTTCTGGAGCGCGCGGGCGATGCCGTGGGCGACCGCGCCGGCCTGGCCGGCGACGCCGCCGCCGGCCACGTTCGCCGTGACGTCGATCTTCTCGCGGAGGTCGACCGTCAGGAGGGGCGCGTAGGCCTGCTTGGCAAAGTTGTCGTGGGAGAAGTAGGTGTCGAAGCCGCGGCCGTTGACGGTCAGCTTGCCGCTGCCCTCGGTGATGCGGACGCGGGCGGTCGAGGTCTTGCGGCGACCGGTGGCGATGAAGATGTTCTCGGGAGTGCTCATGTTCAGACGGCGATCTTGACGGGGTTGTGCGCCTCGTGCGGGTGCTTGCTGCCCTCGAAGACGCGCAGCTTGGTCAGCATCTTGGCGGCCAGGCGGTTCTTCGGGAGCATGCCCTTCACGGCGTGCATGATGATGAACTCGGGGCGCTTCGCGCGCATCTGGGCCATGCTGCGGTAGCGCTCGCCGCCGACGAACCCGGAGAAGGCCATGTACTCGTTCTGGTCCTCCTTCTTGCCGGTCAGGATGACCTTCTCGGCATTGAGGACGACGACATAGTCGCCGGTGTCGACGTGTGCCGTATACGTGGGCTTGTTGCGGCCGCGGATGATGTTGGCGAGCTTGACGGCGAGGCGGCCGAGCACCTGGCCCTCGGCATCAACGAGATACCACTTGGGCTGTGTCGTCTCCTTCTTCGCGAGATACGTTTTCATGGGAAAAGAGGCTTAGACCATTGATTCCCAACAGGGGTGTCAACCCCCGTTTTGAACCTTGGTTCCCGCCGGGGAATGGGCAACGCTGCCGCGATGAATCACCGCACTGCCCTGGCCTGGGGCGCGGCCCTCGGGGTAACCGGTGTCGCCCTCGGCGCCTTCGGGGCCCACGCCCTTCAGCCCCTGCTCTCCGTCGGCCAGAACCGGGAGTACTGGGAGACGGCGTCCCGTTACCAGCTCGTGCATGCCGCTGTGCTCGTGGGATTTGCGGGCTGGCTGCGGGGATCCCTCCTCCCCCCGGGACCCGTCGCGACCTGGGCCGTCCGCCTGTGGGCCCTCGGCACCCTCCTCTTCTCCGGCTCGCTGTACCTCCTCTGCTGGTTCGGGCCGCGCTTCCTCTGGCCGGTCACGCCGCTGGGCGGCCTCTGCCTCCTCGCCGGCTGGATCCTCGCCGGGGCCGCCGCGCTCCGCGCCTAGAGCCCCCATGCCCGGAGCCGGCAACGTCCCTCCCCTGCCCGACGAGCTGCGGGCCATGCTGGCCGCGGTGGCCGGGATCGGGCGAGCGCGCCTGGTCGGCGGGGGGGTCCGCGACTGGCTGCTCGGGCTCCCCGCCAAGGACTTCGACCTCGAGGTCGCCGGCACCGACTTCGAGGACCTGCACCGGGTCCTGGCGCCGTTCGGCGCCACCGACATCGTCGGGCGCAGCTTCGGCGTCATCAAGGTCCGCGGCCGCGACGGCGCGGAGTACGACTTCAGCCTGCCCCGGCGCGAGTCGAAGACCGGTGCCGGCCACCGCGGCTTCGCCGTCCGGCCCGACCCTTCCCTGGGCCACACCGACGCGGCCGCCCGGCGGGACTTCACCGTGAACGCGATCGCGCTCGATCCCTTCACCGGGGAGGTGATCGACCCATTCGGTGGACGGCAGGACCTGGCCGCGGGCGTGCTTCGCCACACCAGCGCGGCCTTCGCGGACGACCCGCTGCGGGTGCTCCGCGCCTTCCAGCTCGCGGGCCGGTTCGGCTTCCGGCTCGCCCCGGAGACGGCGGCCGTGTGCCGCGCGATGGCCGGCACCTATCCCGAGCTGCCGGTCGAGCGCGTCTGGGCCGAATGGGACAAATGGGCGGTCAAGTCCGTCCGGCCCTCCCTCGGCCTCCAGGCGCTCGAGGACAGCGGCTGGCTCGGGCACTTTCCCGAGGTGGCCGCGCTCCGCGGCACGCCCCAGGAACCCGAGTGGCACCCCGAGGGCGACGTCCTCACCCACACCGCCCACTGCCTGGACGCCCTCGTCACCCTGCCCGGCTGGGCCGCCGCGCCGCCCGCCCGCCGGCGCCTCCTCACCTTCGCCGTCCTCGCCCACGACTTCGGCAAGCCCGCGACCACCGAGCAGGCGGACCGCCGCGGCGCCCTCCGCTGGGTCAGCCCCGGCCACGAGGCGGCCGGCGGCCCGTTGGCCGAGGCCTTCCTGCGCCGGATCGGCGCCCCGCTGGACCTCGACGCCCCGGTCGGGGCGCTCGTCGTCCACCACCTGGCGCACCACCACGGGCGCGAGGGCGATTTCTCCGACACCCAGGTCCGCCGGCTGGCCCGCCGCCTGGCGCCCGCCACGATCGGCGACCTCGCCGTCGTCATGGCCGCCGACGCCATGGGCCGGCCGCCGCTTCCGTCGGCCGACATCATCGCGCTCATCGCCCGCCTGCAGGCGCGGGCCGCCGACCTGGAGGTCCAGGCCGCCGCCCCCCGCCCCATCCTCCTGGGCCGGCACCTGATCGCCCTCGGCCGCGCCCCCGGGCCGGCGTTCGGGCCGATCCTCGACGCCGCCTTCGAGGCCCAGCTGGACGGCGCCTTCGGGGACGAGACCGGCGGTCTCGCCTGGCTGCGCGCCCACGCCGAATGATCCGGGCGTTCCAATGGGACCTCGGGCGCCAGGTGGAGCGCCTCGACTGGCTGCTCGCCCAGCTACCCCGCTACGCCCGCTGGGGCTACCGCGAGCTCTACCTCCACCTGGAGGACGCCGTGGAATTCCCCAGCCTGCCCGGCATCGCCCGCCGCGGCGCCTACACCTACCGGCAGCTGGGCCGGCTGGTCGCCGCCGCGGAAAAGGTGGGCATCGGCGTCGTCCCGATCGTGAACCTCCTCGGGCACACCCAGTACCTGATCAAGGTGCCGGAGCTGCGCGACCTCAACGAACTGCGGGCGCCGGACGGCTCGCCGCTGCCGTATGGCCAGGTCTGCCCGCTCCACCCGCGGATCCTCGAGGTGGCGGACCAATTGCTGGGCGACCTGGCGCCCTTCTGCACGGCGGGCAAGGTCCATGTCGGCCTCGACGAATCCTTCAGCCTCGGCCGCCACCCGCTCTCGCGGGCCGAAATCTCCGCGGTTGGCCTCGGCGCCCACTTCGGCCGCTACGTCGGGCGCCTGCACGGCGTCGCCGCCGCCCGCGGCCTGCGCCTCGGGATGTGGGCCGACATGCTGGCCCTGCTGCCGGACGCGATCGCCCACCTGCCGACGGGCCTCATCGCCTACGACTGGTATTATTATCCCTTCACCCGCCGCCCCCGGCTCGAGCTGCGGAATTTCGCCGAGTACGACCTCGCGCCGGCGCTGCGCGCCCGCGGGATCGAGTACTGGGGTTGCCCGATGAACGGCTGCTTCCGCCACGAGCCCCTGCCGGTGTTCGGCGAGCGGCTGGCCAACCTGCGGGACTGGTGGCGGCGCTGCGGCCAGGTGGGCGCCCAGGGCTTCCTCGTCACCTCCTGGGAGCCGAACCGCCTGGCGGTCGACCTGACGACCGTGGTCGACGCCGCGGCCGCGACCCTCTGGCTGGACCCCGCGACCGACGACGACACCGGGATGCTGGCGCAGGGCTTCGCGCGGACGGGCGGCGGCCCCCGCAGCCGGGACCTCGCCCGCCTCGCCCTCGCGGCCGACCAGTACGCCTTCGTCGGCAACGCCCGCTGGGAGATCAACGAGCGCTGGGACGTCTCGGCCACCCGCCGGGGGCTCGCCCGCTTCGAGGCCGAGCGGGCGTTCTTCGCCCGGCTGGTCCACGCGCGGCCGCCGCTCCCCCCCGCCTTCCGCGCCAGCGCCGCCTTCCGCCTCTACCTCGCCGAGCGCGACGTCTATGTCCGCTCCGCCGCCGCCGCGGTCCTCGCCCTGCGGCGCCGCCTCGCCCGCGCCGGGGCCGCCGACCCGCAGCTCCACCGGCGCCTGGCGGCGATGCGCGGCCACGCCCGCGACTTTGCGGCGATCCTGGAGGCCGGGATCCGCTCGGCCCGCCGGCTCTGGGCCCTCAGCCGGCGGACCGGGGAAATCGGCCCGAACGAGCGGGTGCTCCGGGCCGACCGGACGCGCCTGGCCGCACTCGGCCGCTGGCTCGCCGCGGCCCAGCGCGACCCGACCCGCCTGCGCGCGGCCTCCCCGGTCGGCGGCGCCTGGCAGCTCTGCTTCGACGTCCTGCTCGAGCGGCCGGCGCTCCAGCAGGTGGTGGTCCTGGCCCAGGGCCCCGGCGGCGCGTGGGAAGTCCTCCGGCGCCGCTCGACGATCGAGTTCCGGGCGGAGGCGGCCCGGCCGCGGACGCGGCTCCGCCGGGAGTTCTCGGTGCCGGTGGCCGGTCCCGGCATCCCGTTGCGGATCGCGGTCCGCGGCCTCGGACCGGTGACGATCGCGGGGGTGGAACTGACCGACGGGGTCACGCGCCTGGCGCCGGCCGGGTGGCGGGCCGCCCGCCGGATGGTGCTGGGGCGGCCGGCGCCGCGGTCCGGGTTTCCCGACCTCGACTGGGGGCGCGACCAGGGGGGCGTCACCCTGGATTTTGGCCAAAAAAAGAGGCGGCCCTGAAAGGGCCGCCTCTTTGGCTCCGGCGGGGCTCAGCGCCCCGGGGGAGGAATCAGAACTTGTACGAGGCGCTCACGTACCACATGCGGCCGATGGCGCCATCGTAGGTGCCGACGTCCGCGTTGGTGTCCGGGAACGCGTTGATGGCCAGGGGCGGCTGACGGTCGAACATGTTGTTCACGCCGAGGGTCACCTTGAGGCCGTCGAGGCCGTAGCCGACGTGCAGCTTCTTGAACTGATAGCTCAGCTGTCCGTCGAAGGCGAAGAACGAGGCGACGTGCTCGAAGCCGTACTGGTCGTCACCGCCGGTGCCGATATCCTGCACCGACGAGATGTAGGTCATGCCGAGGACCGCGTCCCAGCCCGCGACCTTGTAGTCGACCGTCGTGTAGGTGCGCCACTTCGGGATCGTGCCCTCGTTGCCGGAGGCATAGCCCGAGTACTGGTAGAACGGCTCGGTCGGGATCAGCGCCAGCGTGTAGCTGTTGTACCAGGTCCAGGTGGAGGTGACGTCGAACTTGCCGAAGCCGGTGTTCCACATGTAGTCGAGCTGGATGTCCGTGCTGTGCACGTTCTGGCCGGCCAGGTTGACCAACGTCTGGATGACGTAGATCTGCTGCGGCGAGTGGCTGCTGATGCCGCCCGGGCCGGAGAGTTCCGCACCCGTCGGGGAGTTGAGGTGAACGTAGCTGATGTAGGGCGAGGCGGTGCCGTTCGTCTCGACGTCCTGGATGATGGTGTTCGAGGGAACCGTCCCGATGATGTCCTTCTGCTTGATCTGCGAGTAGTCCACCGAGAGGGACAGGCCCTTCACGTACTTCGGCGTGTAGACGAAGCCGGCCGCCCACTCGTGGGCGGTCGAGGGCTTGAGCTCCGGGTTGGAACCGCCGGTCTGGTTGAACTGCGCCGTGTTGGAGCCGCCGCCCACCGGGGTGTAGGTGATCGACGGGGTCGAGCCGGAGGAGACCGGGCCGTACAGCTCGAACAACTCGGGGGCGACGAACGAGGCGCCGCCGGAGGCGCGGAACTTCAGCTGGTCGTCCAAGGGCTGCCAGCTGCCGCTGAACTCGGGGTTCGTGGTGGCGCCGACCTGGCCGCTGTAGTCATCGTGGCGGACCGCCGCGTCGAGGTTGATCGAATAGGCGCCGGGAATGTTCATCTTCGGGCTCGTGACCGGGAGGCTAATCTCGGCGAACTCGGAGAGGACGTTGCGGCTGGCGTCGAAGTTCTGGAACGTGGTGGCGTTTGACCAGCCGGCGGTGGTGCCGGTGGAGTTCGGCAGGGAGTTGACGTCCGGATCGGCGCTCAGGCCTTCCACGACATAGGTGACACCGACTGCGAAGCCGAGTTTGCCGGCAGGCAGGTCGAAGACGTTGCCATCGACCTTGAAGTCATAGGACTCGAGGGTCGAGAGCATGTTCACGAAGGCCGTGCCGACGACGCCATCAAAGGCGCCAGGGGCCTGGACCCGGGCGAACGGGTCAATCTGCCCGTCCGCGAGCGCATCATTGAGAGCGTTGGTGTCGATCAGGCCGGGATTCTCGTAGTTGAGCTCGTAGCGGTTGATGTTCGCCGCCGCTTCCCAGTGGATGTCCTCGGTGATGTCCCCGCGGAAGCCGCCGACGATGCGGAACAGGTTGGAGTTCTGCTCGTAGATGCGGGGATAGTCGATGAAGCGGGAGCGGGCCAGGACCTCGTAGCCGCTGCCGTTGCCGTAGCCGGGGGCCGACTCGGGCGCGGCCTGCCCCTGGTCGAGCCAGGTCTGCGAGAACGGGTTGCCCGGGGCGGTGACCGGGACGTAGGTCGTGCCGGCCGGCGGGGGCGAGGAGGGATAGCCGAGGACGTTGACGTCAATCCACGGGTCTTGCAGGTAGGGGACCACCGGCTGCGCGTTCAGCGAGGACCACGTGTAGGAGTGGGAGGCAATGACGTTGCCGAAGCCCACCAGCTTGTCGCCGAAGATCTTGTGCTCGAAGTTCGCCATCGCGCCGTATTCCTTCTTCGCGCCGATCAGGGTCTCGTTGTTGGCCAGGTTGAACGCCTGGAACTGCTGGGTGGTCGTCTCCGGGATGTA
>Ga0302314_10004202_pt1 | contig 26507 bp, 29 predicted proteins | sample III_Palsa_N2_3_FD_200533 | JGI IMG/M metagenome (GOLD analysis project Ga0302314, IMG submission 200533) | Peat permafrost microbial communities from Stordalen Mire near Abisko, Sweden - III_Palsa_N2_3 | ecosystem: Environmental > Terrestrial > Soil > Palsa > Peat permafrost | place: Sweden...
TGCGACGGCTCAGCTGCTCGGAGGTGGGCCCACTCCGGATGGCCGCGACACTGACCGGTGCCGAGGCCATCTTCACCGTCGCCTCGAGCCCGCTTCGCGCCACAGCATCGCTCGGCGCCTGCGCCAGCCGGATGCGGTAGAGACGGCCGGCGGCCGCCAGCTCGCCACTGGCCTGGGCCAGGTGGAGAAACCGGAGGTGCTCCTTGGCCTCACCCCAGCGCGCCGCGAGCGCCTTCCAGGCAGAAGCCAAGCCCGCTGAGGGCGTCAAGGCGCTCGGCGAGGCGTTGGCAAAGACGAGACCGCAGGCCGGACAACTCTTGGCCTCGGGACTCCGGGAAGCCACGCACTTCGGACAGAAGCCCGACGGGGGCTCGAAGACAGGCTCGATGGGCTGGACCGACACTGCTGGAGGAAGGCTGGGCGACGGCTTGGTGCCCTCCGGGCGCGCCAGGGCCACGGGGACGCTTGCCCCCTGCCCTGCACCGCTGGCCTCGGAAAGGGTGAGGCGCTGCTGCTTTCCGCATGCCGTACAGCGGACGACGACGATGCCCTCGCCAAGACGGAAGTCCACCACCTCCACCGGCTGCTTGCACGCGGAACAGAGCCCATTCATGGAAGGGGAGCCGAGCTAAGCACAACCCCCTGGCCTCAGGGGGCGAGCAAGAGGCGCACCGGCGACGGGGTGAGGCACAGCACAAACACCACCGCGCAGGCGATGCAAATCCAGACTCGCCTCGCATCGAGGGATTCCTCCGGGCGCTCGACCTCGGGGTGGCGAAATCCCACCGCAATCGTCACCACCAGCATCCACAAGAGCCAAGAGACGTTGAAGAAGAGCACCAGCGCCAAGAGGCACAGGGCCGCCACCTGTCCCACCCTTATGGCCCGGCCGCCGAGGTTGGCGAAGGCCAAATGGCCCCCGTCGAGCTGCCCGATGGGGAAGAGATTGAGCGTGGTGACGATGCATCCAAACCACCCGGCGACGATGAAGGGATTGGCCAGGACGTCCTTGCCTGCTGGCAGCGGGCCCACCACCAGCAGCTGGATGAGGAGCGTGAGGAGGTTGTCCCCGAAGCTCTGGGCGAGAATGTGGGGCGGCGGGCCGAGGAGAAGTCGAATCGCGCCCAGCGCCGACTCCACCGGGGGAAACGTCGCGGTCGCGACGGGCACGTCGATGAGCTGCGCATGGGCGTAGCCCCACACCAGGATGGGAATGGCCACCAGGAAGCCCGCCAGCGGGCCGGCGGCGCCGATGTCCACCAGCGCGTTGCGCGTGGGAATGCGGCTTCGGATGCGGATGACGGCCCCCAGCGTCCCGAACCCGAAATGGGGCAAGGGGATGAAGTAGGGCAGCGACGCATCCACTCCGTGGCGGCGGGCGAGCACCCAGTGGCCCATCTCGTGGCTGCCGAGGATGGCCACCAGGCAGAGGCTGAAGGCAATGGCCCCGCCGATGTTGGCCCGGTTCCAGTCTCCCGAAGTCTGGTCCGAGAGAAACACCTCGAAGGTGGTGCCCAGGGTGAGGAGAAACAGGGCGAGGTGCAGCAGCGGCCGCTGGGCCGGACGGAGGGCGACGGTGTCCATGGAGGGGCCCTCTACTAACCCTGGTCCAGCACCTGGCGCAGCGTCTGGGCAGTGAATTGCACGAGGGGGATGACGCGGGAGTAATTCATGCGGGTGGGGCCGATGACGCCCAGTGTCCCCAGCGTTCGGCCCTCATTTCCATACGGGCTGGCCACCACGGTGACGTCCCCGGCAGAGGAGAACTCGCTCTCGTTGCCGATGAAAATCTGCATCTCCCCTGCCAGCTGGACACGGTCGAGGAGCGCCACCAGCTTGCTCTTCTCGTCCAGGGCTCGGAACAGCGAGCGCATGCGCTCGACGTCGGCGAATTCGGGCGATTCGAGGAAGGAGCCGGTCCCTTCGATGTGGACGCGGTCCGGTGCATTCAAGTCGGCGGCCGCCAGACCGAGCTTCAGCGCCTTGGCCTGGAGCTGGTCGAGGAGCGCTTGCTCCTGGGATTGCTCGGTGAGAATCCGCTCGCGCAACCCCTCGAAGGGCACCTCGTGAAGCAACTCCGAGAGGTAGTTGGAGGCGCGTGCCAGCTCCGCCTCGGACATCTCGACGTCGAGGCTGAGCGGCTTGTTGAGCACCTGCCCGTCCCGGCCCACGAGGATGGCCAGCACCCGGTTGTCGCGGAGCCTGACAAATTCGATGCGGTGGAAGACTCCCGCCGACGGCCGAGGCGCCACCACCACGCAGGCGTGCCTGGTGAGGAAGTGCAGCACGCGACTGGCCTCCTGCAGCGACTCCTCGAGCCCGGCGCCGGCGGGAATGCCGCGCTGGATGAGCTCCCGGTCCCGTGGGAGCGGCTGACGCAGCTGCATCAACGTGTCGACGTAGAAGCGGTAGGCCCGGCCGGTGGGCACCCGGCCGGCCGAGGTGTGCGGCTTCTCCAGGTACCCGAGCGCCTCCAAGTCGGCCATCACATTGCGCAGGGTGGCGCTGGAGACGTCAAACTGCGTTCGGGCCAGCTGATGGCTGCCCACCGGACCGCCGGTCGCGATGTACTCGCGAATCACGGCATGCAGGACCGAGCGCGCGCGCTCGTTTAGGTCTTCCATTGAGCCGCCACTCCAAATGGTAGGGCCCCCGCCGGGCCGTTTCAACAGAGACGCATGCCCCGCAACCCCCCGCAACCGTTGGAATGAATGCGGGAGTCGTCCCTAGTGAAGCAACGAAACGCTCCTGGAAAGGCACACTTCTTCGAGGCCCGCCTCAGGCCTGTCGTTCCTCGTTTCCTTTTCCACCTCCTTGAGGCTTCATGCCGGCCTGTCGGACAGGTTGGGCACACCTTTCAGGAAACGAGACGTCGATGAAACCGAAGGAAGTTCTGGCTCTGGCCAAGGACCGTGGCGCAGTGATGGTCGACCTCAAGTTCATGGACTTCATCGGCACTTGGCAACACTTCACCGTGCCGCTCCACGAGTTGAAGGAGGAGATTTTCGAGGAAGGCCTGGGCTTCGACGGTTCATCGATTCGCGGCTGGGCGGAGATTCACGCCTCGGACATGCTGGTGATGCCCGACCCCACCAGCGCGGTGATGGACCCCTTCACCAAGGACGCCACCCTCAGCATCATCTGCACCATCGCCGACCCCATCACCAAGGAAGCCTACGGACGAGACCCGCGCAACATCGCCCAGAAGGCCGAAAAGTACCTCCGCTCCACCGGCGTGGCCGACACCGCCTACTTCGGTCCGGAGGCAGAATTCTTCGTCTTCGACTCGGTGCGCTTCGACAACAAGGTGAACAGCGCCTTCTACGAGATTGGTTCGAACGAGGGCGCCTGGAGCACCGGGCGCGAGGAGGACGGCGGGAACCGCGGGTACAAAATCCGGAACAAGGAGGGTTACTTCCCGGTTGCGCCCCTCGACAGCCAGAACGACATCCGCACCGAGATGTGCCTGGTGCTGGCCTCGGTGGGCATCGAGGTCGAGCGGCAACACCATGAGGTCGCCACCGCCGGTCAGGCCGAAATCGACTTCCGCTTCAACACCCTGGTGAAGTGCGCCGACCAGCTGAGCTGGTTCAAGCACATCGTGAAGAACGTCGCCTGGCGCAACGGCAAGACGGCCACCTTCATGCCCAAGCCACTCTTCGGCGACAACGGCAGCGGCATGCACACCCACCAGTCGCTGTGGAAGAACGGCAAACCACTCTTCGCCGGTGACGGCTACGCCGGACTCTCGGAGATGGCGCTGCACTACATCGGCGGCATCCTCAAGCACGCCCGCGCGCTGGCCGCCCTCTGCAACCCGACCACCAACAGCTACAAGCGGCTGGTGCCCGGCTTCGAGGCGCCGGTGAACCTGGCCTACTCGAGCCGGAACCGCAGCGCCTCCATCCGCATCCCGATGTACAGCCCGAGCCCGAAGGCCAAGCGCCTCGAGTTCCGGAGCCCGGACCCATCCTGCAACCCTTACCTGGCCTTCGCCGCCCAGCTGATGGCCGGCCTGGACGGCGTCGAGAACAAGATTGACCCGGGTGACCCCATGGACAAGGACATCTATGGACTCACGCCGGAGGAGCTCAAAGACGTCCCGAAGATGCCGGGCAGCCTCGAAGAAGCGCTCGACTGCCTCAAGAAGGACCACAAGTTCCTCCTCAAGGGCGACGTCTTCACCACCGACGTGATTGACACCTGGATTCATCAGAAGACGGAGCGCGAGCTCAACACGGTGCGGCTGCGGCCCCACCCCATGGAGTTCGCGCTCTACTTCGACTGCTAGCCAGTCCACCCCCGGCAGACACCAGGCGCACCCCCAGAAAACCGGCTGCGCCCGTCACCCCCGGGGGGGGCACAGCCCACGCCGGTCGCTTCGCTGGCAAGGCACCAGCCAAGGGCGAAATGCCAAACGGGGCACAAACCACCGCTCGTCCCGTTCCCACGGTGCGGCGCACCTGGCCAGGCCAGCTGTTGCTCGAGCTGCAGAAGGACCCGCTTGCTTTCTTCATGCGCGCCCACACGGCCCATGGCGACGTGGTGCGCTTCGGCTTTGGCCGGGAGACGGTGTACCTGCTCTCCCACCCGGACCTCGTCCGCGACGTCCTCCTCACCCACGCCCAGTCCTTTCACAAGGGCCTCGGGCTCGAGCGCGCAAAAATCCTTCTCGGAGACGGGCTCCTCACCAGCGAGGAGGGGTTTCATCTGCGGCAGCGGCGTCTCCTCCAGCCGGCCTTCCACCGCAGCCGCATCACCACCTATGCCTCGGCCATGGTGGATGCGGCCCTGGCCGCCGCCGACCGCTGGTCGGACGGGGCGGAGCTGGACGTCCCCAAGGAGATGGCCCGTCTCACCCTCGGGGCAGTGGCCAAGACGCTGTTCGACGCCGACGTGGAAGGTGCCGCAGCAGACATCGGCCACGCGCTCACCGACACCCTCGGACTCTTCGGAGCACTGTCGCTTCCCTTCGGCAACCTGGTGCTCAAGCTGCCGCTGCCGGCGGTGCGGCGCTTTCGCCGGGGGCGGGCGCGCCTCGACGCCGAGGTGAAGCGCATCATTTCCGAGCGCCGCGCGGACGACCAGGACCGCGGCGACCTCCTCTCCATGCTGCTGGCGGCGCGGGACGAAGAGGGCCAGCCAATGTCGGATGGCCAGCTGCGCGACGAGGCCATGACGCTTTTCCTGGCCGGACACGAGACGACTGCCAACGCTCTGGCATGGGCCTTTCACCTCCTCGGAGAAAACCCCCTCCTGGAGGGTGCGCTGCACGCGGAGCTCACGGCCGTGCTGGGAGGCAAACGGCCCATACCCGAGGACGTCCCGAGGCTGAAAGTCACCACGGCCATCTTCTCCGAGGCGCTGCGGCTCTACCCGCCGGCGTACGTGCTCGGTCGCCGGGCGCTGGAACCGGTCCCCCTGAGCGACGGGACGCTGCTGCCCAAGGGCAGCCTTGCCGTCCTCTCGCCGTACGTGGTGCACCGCGACGCGCGCTGGTTTCCCGAGCCCCTGCGCGTGGACCCCCAGCGCTGGACAGCCGAGGCCAAGACGGCCCGACACCGCTTCGCCTATTTCCCCTTTGGTGCCGGGACGCGCTCCTGCATCGGCGAGGCCTTCGCCTGGATGGAAGGGACGTTGATGCTGGCGGTGCTGGCGAGCCGCTGGCGCCTCCAGCCAGTGGCCGGGAGCGCCGTCCGCACCGAGCCCAGAATCACCCTGCGGCCCAAGGGGTTACGCATGCGCACGGCCCGGACTGCCGGCTGACGGCGAAGAACGAGGGGGGTGGGCTTAGCCGGCCGGCGCGCGCGGCGGCAGAGGCTCGGTCTGATTGAATCGGTTGAAGTCGATGCGCCGCGTCCCGTCCGGGCGGACCTCGATGATGTCCACGAAGCGCTGGTTGAAGAGAATCTCGTCGGCGATGTAGCTGTAGCGGGCGTGGATGGTCTGGGCCAGGGTGGCATCGTAGCCAGTGAAGGTGACGAGAATCTCCGACTGTCGCTCCTCCAGGAGCGCGCGCGTTGCCCCGTACAAGGGACTCTGCTCGTTGAGTGCGTGCATCGCCGTCCAGGTGAGGATGAAGGCGCTGGAGCGGTCGCGCAACAACGGCACATCCGTCATTCGGCGCAGTCGCTCGCCCTCCAGGGTGACCTCGTTCGCCATCACCGTCACCCGGAGCTGGGCCTCGACGATGTGGTTGACCCGTTCGTTCGCCACGCGAAACATCAGCGTCGGCACCCCGTTGCGAGGCGCCACCACCGCGACATTGCTGAACACCACCCGGGCCCGGGGACGGCTGAACTTGGCGAAGACCAGGCCAGTCACCACCGCCAGGAAGAGCATGCTGAACATCGACTCGATGGTGACGAGAAGGTGTGCCACCCCGGAGCGGGGCGTCATCTCCCCGTAGCCGATGGTGCCCATGGTCTCGACGCTGAAGAAGAAGCCGTCCACGAAGTTGCCCGGGCGCGCACTCAGCACGCCGCCGGAGAGCGCGTACAACTCGCCGAAGAGGGCATTGGCTCCAAGGAAAATCCCCACGAAACACAGGAGCAGGACGGGCCACTTCGTGGAAATGAGGAAGTAGTAGAAGTCGTGCATGAGGTCTGGTTTCCAGCCGACAATCTCGGCGGATTTCCAGACGGGCACCCCGTCTCGAGGAAACAGACGGACCTGGGGCTTCCTCGGCGGCGGTGGCTCAGTCACTCAGCTGTCCTTCTAGCAGCCGAGCACTTCTTTCAGCAGCCTGCTTCCATCCAAGAAGGCAGAGGTACAGGGCGGCCCCTCCGTCCAGGCGCACCTGTCGTCCGAGCAATCGGCCGTCAGTTGCAGAAGGAAGGAGGACCGCGTCCCGTAGCCCACTTCCGGCGCGTGGATGCACGTCCCGTCCCGCGGCTGCTGTACGGAGTGGGCCCGCAGCACGGTGCCCCACTCCTGCAGACTCAGGCGCCCACCCCCCTCGGCCAGGGCTGAACGCGCGCGGGCGCTCCGCGCGCCATCGTCACCGGCGCCGAAGCTTCGCTCGGTGAGGACGTGCAGGCCCGCGCTGAGCCAGTGCTGGCTGACAGCCGTCCCATCGCACACCGTCAGGCCAGCCCGGCCGGCCGCGTCAGCGTAAAACAGGTGAAAAGGGTTGTAGGTGCGCGGCCCGAGGGCGGCGAGCTTTCGCTGGAGCGCCTCCACCGAGGCCTCGCGCAGGGCGTCGGCCACCAGCTGGCCGCGGGAGGCGAGCCGACTGTCCCGCTCCGCGCCATGCCGGTTGGTGACGGCGACGAAGAGACGGTGCGCATTCACGCCCAGCCAGGTGCCTCCGGCCTGAGCGTCCTTCGGGGCAAGCACCGCTGGCACCCCCGGCCAGCGCTCGGGCGCCAAGGAGGGCCGGCCGAGGAATTCATCGCGGTTGGCGGCCACTTGGAGCACGCCGCCCGGAGAAGGGACGACGGCGAGGAGGGTGCACATGGCCCTCCCTTTAATGCCGGCCGCTGGCCATCGTCAGGCCCAGAGTGTGTCAGCTCGCGGAGGGCGTGAGGACAAGGATGAGGACGCCGTTGGCGTGGGGGCCGGCCTGCAGGTACACCGAGCCCTCGCGCCCCAGGGTGTAGGTGGTTTGCAACGGCGGCAGTGAGACGGACACCTGGGACTGACTGCCCTTCACCGAGAGGAGGGTGAGGGTGGCCGTCTTGGCGTTGGGAAGCCTCACCTCGACGGCGCGCCCAATGGCGAGCTGCAGCTGCTCGTGCGACACGCGGTGGTAGGACTTGTAGGTGATGCCGCTCTTGGCGAACTGCTCGCGCATTTTTTCAAGCCCGGGGTCCACACCGGTGCCCTCGTTGGAGGCTTGGACGACTTCCGCCAGGAGCGCCACGCGGTTCTCGGCAACGGCGGGAAGGGCGAGGAGACAGGCGGCGAGCAGGGCGGACCGGAGAAGGACGGTCACAGCTGCCCACCCTTGGGACGCACCGCCGCGGGCGGCGTCACCTCGGGAACCGAGGCATCTGTCCCCAGGCTGAGGCTGGGCCGGTCCGGATGGTCCACGAGCCAGATGATGGCATCTCCGCCCTCCGTCTTCAGCACCACCGGCGCGATGTGAGACTGCTCGTCGGTGGAGACGGCCTCCAGGCTGGGGCCCTGCCGGCCGGTGTCCGCCACAGCCCCTGGACGCGGCGGCTGGGGGAGCAGGAGCACGGCCACGACGGCCGCGGCGATGAGCCCCAGTCCTCCCAACACCGTGCCTGGTCGGTGGGTTTTCCACTCCTCCCACGCCACCGAGAGCCGCTCAGCGAGTGGAGGACGGTAGGGTTGCAGCCGGGCCAGCACCGAAGCGGCGAAGCCAGAGAAGTCCCTGGCCTCGGCCTGCGTCTCGAAACGGCGCCGCAGCGCCACGCCGACCGCCCGCAACTCGGCCAGGCGGGCCCTGCAGGCAGGGCAGCCAGCAAGGTGCGCTTCGAGCGCCACCCGCGCCGAAACAGAGAGCTCCCCGTCGAGATGGGCGGACAGCTCCTGGACAGATGTGCAGTGGGGGTCGGACATGGCTGGTTCCAGAGAAGGGCGGACGAGAGCACCCCGGCCTTTATTCGCTTCCCTGGCCTCCTTTCTTGAGGGGTGTCTTGGCCTTCGCAGGCTCGTCGTTGAGGTAGCGCGCCAGCAGCCGTTGCACCTTGGCTCGGGCGTGAAAGAGGCGGGACATGACTGTCCCTTTGGGGATTTCCAGGGTTCGCGCCAAGTCCTCGTAGGACATCCCTTCCATCTCGCGCAGCAGGAGGATGGCACGGTGCTTCTCGGGCAACTCGGCCAGCGCCTCTTCCAGCTTTTCACCGAGCTCGCGCCGCAGCGCGGACCGCGCCGGGCTCGTGTCCACCTGGCTGCTGAGCAACCCGAGGCTGGCCTCGGAGAGGTCCATCTGCACCGTGTCGTCGTACTCCACCGAGTCGGAGCTGTTGACGCCACGACGCCGCAGGACGTCGATGCAGGTGTTGGTGGTGATGCGGTACAGCCATGTGTAGAAGCTGGAGTCCCCCTTGAAGCGGTCGAGGTAGCGGTAGACCTTGACGAATGCCTCCTGGGAGACGTCGAGCGCCTCCTCGGGGTCCTTCACCATTCCCAGCGCAACGGCGTACACCTTCTTCTGGTAGCGCTCCACGAGCAGGCCGAAGGCCCGCTGGTCGCCGGAGCGGGCGCGGCGGACGAGCGTGAGGTCGTCGGTCGGCAAGGGCGCCCCACCTTAGGGAGCCCGTCCCCCCTGCGTCCAGGCTTCCCCCCGGCCAGAGGCTCTAGGCCCACGCTCGAGGATGGCGCAGCACGTCCAGGAGCCGCGCCTCCTCGCTGCCCGGCACCGGCTGGCGGTCATAAACCCACCTCACCTTAGGCGGCAGCGAGACAAGGATGCTTTCCACGCGGCCTGCCGTCTGAAGCCCGAAGAGCGTGCCGCGGTCCTGGACGAGGTTGAATTCCACATAGCGACCGCGGCGAATCTCGGACCAGGCGCGCTGCGCCTCGGTGAAGGGGAGGTCCTTTCGGCGAGCGACGATGGGGAGGTAGGCGGGCAGGAAGGCGCGCGCGCACTCCTGGACGAAGGCGAATTCCGCCTCTGGCTCCCGGCCGGTGTCCTCGAAAAAAATCCCGCCCACCCCCCGCCCCTCGCCGCGGTGCGGGAGCCAGAAGTAGCGGTCCGCCGCCTCCTTGAAGCGTGCGTAGGAGCCCGGCGCGTGTTTCTCGCACACCGCCTGCAACGTCCGATGGAAGTGCTCGGCGTCCTCGTCGAAGAGGTAGTGCGGCGTGAGGTCCGCCCCGCCTCCGAACCAGGCCTTGCCCCCCTGCTGGATAAAGCGAAAGTTGGCATGGACGGTGGGGACCAGTGGACTTCTGGGATGCAGAATGAGGCTCACTCCGGTGGCGAAGAAGTCTCGCCCGTCTCCACCAAGCTTCCGGGCGAAGGCCTCGTCGAGCTCGCCCCACACCGAGGAGGCGTTCACCCCTCCCTTCTCGAAGACGGCTCCCTCCTGCAGGACCCGGGTCCGCCCGCCGCCACCGCCGGGGCGCTCCCAGACGTCCAGAGAGAAACGTGCCCCTCCGTCCAGCGCCTCGAGCGCAACGCAGAGCTCCTCCTGCAGCCCTTCCACGAAGGCCTGCATCCTCGGACCCAAGTCGTTGAAGGTCTTCACCAAGGCCAAGTCACCAACCGGCGCGGCTCCGTCAGTGCACCGGGAGGTCCGGACTCGACATCTCGACGGCGCCGAAGCGAGCCTCGTACTTCTGGAGGTTGTCCTGCATCGCCGCCAGGAGCCGCTTCATGTGCCGCGGGCTGGTGATGATGCGGGCGCGCACGGCAGCCTTCGGCTGCTGGGGCTGGACGTAGATGAAGTCCAGGGTGAACTCGGCGTCGGTGTGGTTCACCAGCGCCATGTTCGCATAAAGGCCCTGGGCCACGGCCTCGTCGATCTGGATCTGCAGCGCGGTCTCGGGCACCTTGGGGTCGGCCATGGCGAGTGTGCATACCGCTCCGGTGGGCGCCGGTGCCAGGGGGGCACCCTCCGAAGCCGCTCCGCTGGACCCGAGCCTCACCTCCGCCTTCGAGCTGGGCGTCGGACCCGGCGCCTGCCTCCTGGTGCACGGCTTCACCGGGACACCCTGGGACGTCCGGCCCCTGGGCGAGGCCCTGGCGGCGGGTGGCTTCCGCGTCCGCGGCCTTCGGCTTCCCGGCCATGGGACAACGCCGCAGGCGATGCTCACCGCCGGCGCCGGGGACTGGCTGGCCGCCTGCGAGGAGGGCCTGGCAGCCTTTCGCGAGCCCCGGGTGGCCGTGGTGGGCCTCTCCATGGGGGCCCTGCTGGCGGTGGTGCTGGCTGCCCGACACCCGGACCGCGTCCAGGCAGTGGTGGCCCTGGCCCCGGCCGTGCGCTTCAAGGCGGTGCTGACGCGTGGCTTGCGGCTGGCGCGGCCCCTGTCGCTGGCCGTGGCCGAGCGCCTCCACCCCTGGGTGCACAAGTCCACCACGGACCTCCTGGACCCTCTGGCCCGAGCGGCTGCACCGGTGCTGGCGGCGTGGCCCTTGCGGAGGCTCCGGGACCTCTGGGAGGTGCAGGACCTGGCCCGAGCCAGCGCGCCCCAGGTGCAGTCTCCGGTGCTGCTCGTCGCCGCTCGCCAGGACCACGTGGTCGACATCCGGGGCGCACAGGAACTGGCCCGGCGGCTGACAAGGGCCAGCAGCGTGCGTTTCATCGAGCTCGACCTGGGAGCCCACATCATGCCGCGGGATGAGGGGCGCTCGGTGTTGCAGCAGGAAGTCCTCGCCTTTCTGCGGCGGGCGCGCACGCTCGATAGCGGCGCGCCGAGGGTATAGGTTCGCCGGCCCGGCCCCGGGGGCTCCCGCCCACCCCCGAGCGGGTGGAGGAAGAAGCATGGCCAAGCGGCGCTACATTCTCGCCGTCGACCAGGGAACCACGGGCACCCACGTCACGGTGCTCGACGACCGTCTCAAAATCTCCGGGCAGGCCTACCGCGAGTTTCCGCAGATTTTCCCCCAGCCCGGCTGGGTGGAGCACGACCTCGACGCCATCTGGCACTCGGTGGAGCGCTGCATCGCCAAGGGGCTGAAGGACGCTGGAATCGACCCGGCGTGGGTGTCCGCCATCGGCATCACCAACCAGCGCGAGACCACCGGCCTGTGGCGCCGCGACAACTCCAAGCCCATTCACCACGCCATCGTCTGGCAGGACCGCCGGACCGCGGACGTCTGCGCGGCGCTCAAGGCGCGCGGAGAGGAGGAGCGCGTCCAGGCAAAAACGGGCCTGGTCCTCGACCCCTACTTCAGTGCCACGAAGCTGGCCTGGCTTCTGGACCACGTGGAGGGCGCGCGGGTCCGGGCCGAGGCCGGCGAGCTGTGCTTCGGCACCATCGACAGCTGGCTGGTGTGGCGCTTCACCGGGGGCGCGGCCCATGTCACCGATGCCTCCAACGCCAGCCGGACGCTCCTCTACGACATCCACAGGAATGCCTGGGACGAGGAGCTGTGCGCACTCTTCGGCGTGCCGCGTTCGGTCCTCCCCGAGGTGAAGGGCTGTGCGGAGGTCTATGGTTTGACGCGGGGCGTGGGCGTCCTGCCGGACGGCATCCCGGTGTCCGGGATGGCCGGTGACCAGCAGGCGGCGCTCTTCGGCCAGGCCTGCTTTCAGGCCGGCGAGTCCAAGTGCACCTACGGGACCGGCGCCTTCCTCTTGATGAATACCGGCCTGGTGCCGGTGCAGAGCAAGCACGGGTTGCTCACCACCGTCGCCTGGCGGCTGGGCGGCGTCACCACCTATGCACTCGAGGGCTCGAGCTTCGTCGCCGGCGCGGCGGTGCAGTGGCTCCGCGATGGCCTCGGGCTCATCCGCAAGGCGCGCAAGGTGGAGGACCTGGCGCGCCAGGTACCCGACACCGGGGGGATGACTTTCGTTCCGGCGCTGGCCGGCCTCGGAGCGCCCCAGTGGCGCCCCGAAGCACGCGGACTCCTGATGGGGATGGACCGCGGCACCACGGCCGCGCATGTCGCTCGGGCGGTGCTGGAAGGCATCGCGCTCCAGACGGCGGATTTGGCCGAGGCCATGCGCAAGGACAGTGGGCAGGCCATTCCCCTCTTCAAGGTGGACGGCGGCGCCGCGGCGAATGACCTGCTCATGCAGATGCAGGCCGACATCCTCGACGTCCCGGTGGTGCGGCCGCGGAATCTGGAAACCACCTCGCTGGGAGCGGCCCTGCTCGCCGGACTGGGGTTAGGGCAGTGGAATACGCTCGAGGAAATCCGCAACGTCTGGAAGGCCGAACGCACCTTCAAGCCCAAGACGACTCCCGAGGCCCGGGCAGAGGCAATGGCCCGCTGGCGGCGGGCAGTGGACCGCGCCTGAGGTTTACACGGAAAAAGAGGAGAAACGATGGCTCGCGAAAAAACGAAGCTCGCAGACGCGGAGGTGCTGGCATTTATCCAGAAGTGGCCCGGCTGGGCGCTGGACAAAGGAGAGCTGAAGAAGATGTTCGCCTTCGGAGACTTTCGGGCCGGCATGGCCTTCGTCAACAAGGTGGCGGACGCCGCCGAGGCGGCAGACCACCATCCGGACATCGACATCCGCTACAACAAGGTGACGCTCGCGCTGAGCACACACGACGCCGGCGGGCTCACCCAGAGGGACACGGCCCTCGCCGCGCAGGTGGAGCGCTTCGTCTGAGGCGCTTCGCGCTGCGAAACCGGGGGTCCCTCTAGGGGAGACGGGCCAGCACCAGACAGAGGCAGGGCACACCGGGGAGCGCCGTCAGGGCGTGGTGGCTGCCGGCCGGCATGGTGAGGGCTTCTCCCGGCCAGAGCTCATGGCCGGCGCTGTCTCGAAAACCGCCCTCCAGCACCAGGGTGTCCTCCGGCGCCTCGTGCAGGTGGTCCTCCAGCCCGGAGCCGGGCTGGATGCGGCACAGGGTGGCCAGCGCATCCGCGGCGCGCGGGCCGGTGGGTGCAGGCAGCACGGAGATGCCCTCGGCGGTGAGCCAGTCCTCCGAGGTGTCGGCGCCGGCAAGCAGCGTGCGCGCCGCAGCCGCGTCAATGTCGAGAAATGCAGCCACCTGGCCGCCGAAGCGTTCCAGCCGGCGAGGCCCCCTCATCACCTCCCGCAGCGCCAGAAGCACCCTGTCCGGCGCCGCCGCTGGCGCCTCGGTGCGGAGCAGCAGGGACGCCGCGCTGGCGAAGTTCTTCGCCGCTTCGGCGCAGCTGCGGCAGCTGAGAAGGTGCACCCGCACCTCCTCCGGGAGGGGCGACTCCGGACTCAGCGCGTGAAGGACCAGCGCCTCCTTCGGGTGGTGGGGGGGAGCCATCGTTTCAGTAAGAGGTTACGAGCCAACCGGGCTTGGTGGATGGGTCCGCCCTAGTCCCCGCCGGGGACGCCGCAACCCCCTGCCTTCCTCCTACCCGCTTGAGAGAAACGCGGCCAGCGCATTGTAGGCGGCGCCGAGCTCCGACACCGACGCACTCTCGCCCGCCTGGTGGGCCTGGGCCGTCTCCCCGGGCCCAAAGTTGACGGCTTCCACGCCCCACTGGGCGAGCCGCGCCACGTCCGTCCAGGCCTGCTTGGCGGTGGCCGGCCGCCCACTGGCGCGCACCAGGCGGTGAAAGAAGGGGTTGGTCGCGCAGACGGCGGCGGAGGGGGAGCGGTCCGTCACCTCCACCTCGGCCCGCCCGGCCACCAGCCGCCGCACGTCCTCCTCGGCCCCCTCCGCCGTCCGTCCGGGCGCGAAGCGGACGTTGACGTTGAGGGTGAAGAGGTCCGGGACGACGTTGCGAGCGCGTCCCCCCTGACCCAGGGTGGCGGTGAGGACCTCCCGGAAGACGAAGCCGTCGCAGTCGACGTCACGCGGCGCGAGCGCCAGCAAGTCGGCGAGAACGGGGCCGGCGAGGTGGAGGGCATTCCTGCCTTGCCAGGGGCGCGCCGCGTGCGCCGCCTTTCCTCGAAAGCGAAGCGTGGCGTGCAGCGAGCCGACGCAGCCAACTTGCACCACTCCGTCCGTCGGCTCGAGCGCCACCGCGAAGCGGGCCCGGCCGAGCTCGGGGACACGCTCGAAGAGGGGGCCAAGCCCGCTCTCGGCGTAGGGCCCCTCCTCGCGCTCGTAGAGGACGAGCATGAGATTCACCGGCAACGTCTCTCGCGGAAGCGCCTCGGCCAGTGCCATCATCACCGCCAGGCCGCCCTTCATGTCACTCGCGCCGGTGCCCACCAGCCGGTCGCCTTCCCGGCGGGGAACCCCCGTGTCCGGATGGGCGGGGACGGTGTCCAGGTGGCCCACCAGCGCCACCGTCGGTCGCGCGTCTTGCCGCCGCCCGAGGACGAAGCTGTGGCCTACCCGCACCCGCTCGGCGGGCGTCCACAGCCGCTCGGCCCAGCCCTCGACGTGCTCGGCGAGCGCCGCCTCGGCGCCGGTGGGGCTGGCAATGGCGCACAAGGCGAGGGTGGTGCGCGCCAACGCGTCCGCGTCAGCCGCCAATTCCACCCTCCCTCCACAGGAGCCCGGCGCAGACGCAAGAAGCCCCGTGGCACGGGCCGAGGCCCCTCTCCGGCGTCTCCTTGCACCACAAGGCGAGGAGCAGCTCGAAGTGCAGGTGGGGCTCGTTCACGAAAAGGAGGGTGGCCCCCAAGACCCTATCAACCCGGTACGGCGAAATCGCGGAGCGCCTTCTCCAGGGACGTCTTTCGGTCCGTGCTCGCCGAGCGCTGGCCGATGATGAGCGCGCAGGGCACGCCGTACGTCCCGGCGGGAAAGTCCCTCGGGACGCTCCCCGGAATGACGACGCTGCGGGCGGGGACTCGGCCTCGGTACTCGCGGGGTTCGGGCCCAGTGACGTCGAGAATGCGGGTGCTTGCGGTGAGGACGACGTTGGCGCCGAGCACCGCCTCCTCCTCGACCAGCACACCCTCCACCACCACCGACCGGCTACCGATGAAGGCCCCGTCCTCGATGATGACGGGCGTGGCCGAAGGCGGCTCGAGCACCCCGCCAAGGCCCACGCCCCCGGAGAGGTGCACGTTGCGCCCAACCTGCGCGCAGGAACCCACCGTGGCCCAGGTATCCACCATCGTCCCGGCTCCCACCCGCGCGCCGATGTTGACGTAGCCTGGCATCACCACCGCCCCGGCCTCGACGTGCGCGCCGTAGCGGATGACGCCCGGGGGGACGAGCCGGACGCCCGCCGCGGCGAGGTCCTTCTTCAAGGGCACCCTGTCGTGAAACTCGAAGGGGCCGACGTGCATCACCTGCAGTTCGGCAATGGAGAAGTAGAGGAGAATGGCCTGCTTCACCCAGGCGTGCGTCACCCAGGTACCGTCCCGTTTCTCGGCCACCCGGAGCTCTCCTTTGTCCAGCGCCTCGAGCGTACTGAGCACCGCGCTGCGCGTGGCAGCGTCCGTCAACAGGGCGCGGTCGCCATAGGCGGCGGAGACACGGGACTCCAGCATCACGACATCCACGGCCGACCTTCCTTTCCTCCCAGGACGCTGAGTCACTCGGGCAGTCCGGCCAGCCGGCGCACCGCCTGCGCAATGGGGTGAGGTGCTTCTTCCTGCAGGAAGTGGCCGGCGTCCACCTCCGTGACGCGGGCCGAGGGCAGCGCCGCCCGGTGCCGCTTCAGTGCCCGACCGAGAATGGGGTCCGTGCGTCCCCACACCAACTCCACTGGCCCTGGAAACCCCCGCACCCAGGCCTCGACCTCCCGCAGCGCAGGGACCGACGGGTGGTCCGGTCCGTCCGGCACCATGCGGGCCAGGGCCAGAGGGCCAGCCCGGTCGCGGACGCTGGCCAGAGGCCAGCGGTAGGCCCGGGCGACGTCGCCGGAAATGCTGCGCCGGTCTGCCTGGACGCGGTGCAGCTGCCTCAGGGGAAACCCGAGAACGCGGAAGGCAATGTCCCCCACGCCAGACATCCGCGCCAGGCGGTGAAAGGCGGTGCTGCCAAAGCGCGCCGGCAGGACGACGGCGGTGTTGAGGAGGCACAGCGCCGAAACCCGGGACACACCCTGGGCCGCTGCCCAGCAACCCAGAGGGCCGCCCCAGTCCTGCACCACCAGCACCGCGTCCCGGAGGTCGAGCGCGCCCATCCATTCGAGGAGCGTCCGGCCGTGCGCCTCCACGCTGTGCCAGTGCGAGCGCCGGGGCTTGCTGCTCCGTCCGAACCCCAGCAGGTCCACGGCCAGGAGGCGCAAGGGCAAGCCCTCGAGCTCCGCCATCACCTTGCGCCAGAGGAAACCCCAGGTGGGGTTTCCGTGGACGAAGACAACTGGACGCCCGGCGCCCGCCTCGACGTAAGCCAGCTGTCCGCCCGAGACGTCGAGCGCACGAGCCGGGTACGGGAACTGCCGGAGCACAAACGGGGGAGGCGTCTTGAGCGGTTCCATGGTTTCATCGGTCCAGTCCGGCCGAAAAATGCCGGCCGCCCGTCATTCCCTCCCCTGTTGTAGACAGAAGCCACCCGTGCCCGCCCCTCCGCCGCTCATCTCTCTCATCATCCCCGTCTACAACGAGACGGGGACGCTGGCCGAGCTTCTGCGCCGGGTGGTGGCGGTGGACATGCGCAAGGAGCTGGTCATCATCGATGACTGCTCCACCGATGGCAGCCGTGACTTCCTCAGACGGCTTGAAGCCGAGGGCTTGGACGTCCTGCAGAATGCCCACCCGGCGAACCAGACGTCGGTGCGAGTGTTTTTCCAGCCAACCAACCAGGGCAAGGGGGCCGCGCTGCGCCGGGGCTTCCAGGAGGCCACCGGCGACATTGTCATCGTCCAGGACGCGGACCTGGAATACGACCCGCGGGAGATTCCACGTGTGGTGCAACCCATTGCTGACGGCGACGCCGACGTCGTCTACGGCAGTCGCTTCACCGGCACGCCGCGCCGGGTCCTCTTCTACTGGCACGCGGTGATGAATGGCCTGCTCACCACGCTGTCCAATATGACGAGCGGGCTGAACCTCACCGACATGGAGACTTGCTACAAGGCCTTCCGGCGGGAGGCCATCCAGTCCATCGTCATCGAGGAAGACCGCTTCGGCTTCGAGCCGGAAATTACCGCCAAGGTCGCGCGCGCTCGGTTCCGCGTCTACGAGGTGCCCATCAGCTACCACGGGCGCACCTACGAGGAAGGGAAGAAGATTGGGTGGAAGGACGGCGTGCGCGCCCTCTACGCCATCCTCAAGTTCGCGCTGAAGGAGCACCCGACGCCGCAGAGGGTCGCCCCGCCAGCGCCGCGGCTGTCGGCGGGAGGCAGCACCGAGTCCCCGACGGCCCAGAAGAGCCCCGAAGCGGACCGGGCAAGCGGTCGAGGATGACCCTAGGTTCGCGGAATCCGGGGGTGGTAGCCTGGCGTGACGCTGCGCGCCTTGGCTGGCTTGGGGTGCGTAGAACGCCCCCACTGCCCGGTTAGGAACGCGCCCCAGATGCTCGACTGGTTGCACAACCTCTTCTCACGCGATTTGGCCATCGACTTAGGGACTGCGAACACGCTCATTTACATTCGCGGGGAGGGCATCGTCTCCAACGAGCCCTCGGTGGTGGCGGTGCAGCAGGACGCGCGCGGCGCAAAGCGCGTGCTGGCAGTGGGCAAAGAGGCCAAGGAGATGCTGGGCCGGACGCCGGGCAACATCGTCGCCATCCGGCCGATGAAGGATGGCGTCATCGCCGACTTCGAAATTACGGCTGCCATGCTGCGCTACTTCATCGAGAAGGCGCACAACCGAAAGCTGGGAGTCCGGCCGCGCATCATCATCGGCATCCCTTCGGGCATCACCGAGGTGGAACGCCGGGCGGTGCGGGAGGCAGCCGAGAATGCCGGAGCGCGCGAGGTCTACCTCATCGAGCAGCCGATGGCTGCAGCCATTGGCGCTGGCCTGCCGGTCACCGAACCCTCGGGCAACATGATTGTCGACATCGGCGGCGGGACGTCCGACGTGGCCGTCATCTCGCTCTCCGGCATCGTCCACGCCAAGAGCGTGCGCATCGGCGGCGACAAGCTGGACGAGGCCATCATTCAGTACGTCAAGCGCAAGTACAACCTGCTCATCGGCGAGCGGACGGCAGAGCTCATCAAGATGGGCATCGGCACCGCCTACCCCACCGATGAGGTGATGACGATGGAGATTAAGGGCCGGGACCTGGTGGCAGGCGTGCCCCGCACCCTCTCCATCAGCTCCGACGAGGTACGGGAAGCGCTCACCGAGCCAGTGAATGGAATCGTCGACGCGGTGAAGATGACGCTGGAACGCACTCCGCCGGAGTTGGCCGGAGACATCGCCGATCGCGGAATTGTCCTGGCCGGCGGAGGCGCCCTCTTGAAAAACCTGGATACGCTCCTGCGTGAGGAGACCGGCTTGCCCGTCTTCCTGGCCGAGGACCCGCTCTCCGCCGTGGTGGTGGGAGCAGGCAAGGCCCTCGAGTCCCTGGAGATTCTTCGCCAGGTGTGCCGCCCGGTCTGAGCCATACCGTCGAGACGCTCGCAGTGGCGAGCCGCACCCTCGACGCTGTCCTGCCCTGCACGCTCCTGCTGCCGGCCGCTCGTCCGCCCGAGGCGGTGCTGTACCTGCTTCACGGGGGCTATTCGCACCACGCCGAGTGGGCCCAGCGGATGGACCTCGCCGGAATGCTGTCCCGCTGGCCGCTCGCGGTCGCCCTTCCCGAAGGAGGCTTCTCGCTGTGGATTCGCGGGGACGACGCCCGGGACTTCGCGCGCTACGCTGCCCTCGAAGTCCCCGAGGCGGTGGAGGCGCGGCTCGGACTTCACCTCGAGCGCGGCCAGCGCGCGGTGGCGGGGCTCTCCATGGGGGGCTTCGGGGCCTTCCACCTCGGGCTTTCCTACCCGGAGCGGTTCGGCGCACTGGCTTCCCTCTCCGGCGCCTTCGGGATGACGTGGTGGAACATCGGCCGCAGCGAGGGCTCGCCGTTTCTGCCAGCCCTCGGACCGCCGGGGAGCGAGACACGGGCATTCGTCGAGCCAGCACACACGCTCGAGCGCGCACTGGCGCGCGTCGGTGCCCAGGGGCTCCCTCCTTTGTGGCTGGCCACCGGGACCGAGGACGACCCGGAAGTCACCCAAGCACACCGCGCGCTCCAAGGGGCGTTGAAGGCCTCCGGGGTGACGCACACCTCTGAGGAGCGCCCGGGCGGCCACGACTGGGCCTTCTGGTCTAGGGAAACACCTGACCTGCTGGCCTTCGTCGCCGCGGCGTTGCATCTCCGGCCTTTACCCCGCCCGTAGAGGGGCCAGCAGGACCGAAGAGAGAAACGCCCATTTCGGCGCCGGGCTCCCCAGGGGCCCAGACAGCAGAAGCCACCGGCGTTTACCAGCGCACCTCCTGGTCCTCGGTGACGCCCGGCAAGTCGCTCAGGCGCAGCACTTCCTGACCGGCACGGACGGTACCGACGAAGAAACCCTGAAGCTGCCAGAAACGACTCCGCACCAGGCCGAGGTTTCGCTCCTCGCGGTGCAGGTGCAGCGGCCGGAAGCTGAGGGCAAAGTCACCCGTCAGCGACTCCAGCCGCCAGAGCGCCAGCGGGTCCTCTCGTCCGAAGCCAAACCGGGCGCGCCCCAGTGGGTACAGCGCGCTTCCCACCCACACCGCGTTCTCGTTCTCGCCCGGTCCCTCGTTGAAACCTTCCACGAGGTTGAGGGTGACGGGCCGGCCGTCCTCGAGGCGGCCTGCGCCCATCGCCCAGCGCCAGGCGGTGGCCCGCGCCGGAGTGCCGATGGTGACATCGAGACCGGCGATGCCGCCCAGGAGGGGAATGGAGCGCCGAGCGACGTCGAGCGTGCCCTCGGCGCGCAACAGCCCTGACTTCTGGGTGACGTTGATGCCACCACCCTGAACGGCCGACACCACTGCCACCGCCGGAGGAGCCCCTTCGGTGGACAGCCGAAGGTGCAACCGCACTGGCCCGGCGCCCCGCGTGCGAAACGCTGCCAGCTCGACGTCGAGCCTCACCACTCCCTCCGCCCGAGGCCGCGACACGGCGAAGCGCGCCCCGGCAGTCCGGAAGGCGGCACGCATTCCGCGCGCCGGGCGCTCATTCACCCAAGCGAAGGGCCGCGGCAGCCCGACGGCACCGAAGTCAACCAGCGCGCGCTTCTCCCGCAAGTCCACCACGGTGAGAAAGGCGTTGGAGGCGTAGCCCAAGTCCACCACGGCCACTGCGAGGATGACTTCGGGCGTCGTCACCAGCGCGTACACCCACGCTTTGCGGCGGAAAGGCAGCCTCCAGCGGGGCACCCTCTCCTTTCCGAGGAGTGCCTCCAGGCGGACCTCCCCGAGGTCTCCCTGGTATGTGCCCAGGCACGGGCGCCCCACGGCATCGGGAACCCTTTCCGGAGCCGGCGGAAGTGCGGCCATGCCTGCCCACCATGGCCTTTGCCAGACGGGGGATGCAACGCGGCCCTCGGGGGGGGCCAAAGGCAATGGCGCCCTCGTCGGGCCCGTATACTCGCTGAGGCGACATGCAACTCGACGACGTCAAGAGGGTGCTCCGAGGCTTCGGGCCCAGGGCCTTGAAACGGATGGCGGGCGAGCGCCTGTCGACGGTGGTGCTGCAGGAATCCCGTCGTGCCAAGGCCCGCGTCACCGAGCTCCGGACACGCTACCCCTCCGCGGCCGCGCGCGAGCTCGCTCAGCATGTCATCGAGCAGAAGAAGCAGGTGGCGGCGCTCGTGGGCGGCATCTCCGGGGCCTTTGGCGTGGTGGGCATCCCCGCGGATTTGGTGGCGATGGCCGTCCTCGAGGTCCAGCTTCTCGTCGACATCGCCACCGCCTATGAAGTCCGTCTGGAGTTCGCCCGCTCACGCGCAGAGCTGCTGGACGTGCTGGGGAGGGCCAACGGCGTCGGCGCACTCGGACGGGCCAGCCCCAAGGCGGTGGGCAAGGTGGCCCAGCTGCTTTTCGAGCGCGGTGGCCTGGCCAGCTTCGGCCGTGCCTTTCCCCTGGTGGCGGCCCCTGTCACCAGCTGGCTCAACAACCGCGACATCCAGAAGCTGGGGGAAGCGGCCCTGGCACACTACGAGGGCTTCGCCCGCGCCTCCGCCAAGCGGTCCTCGTAAGAGGGTTCCTCTCGTCCGGAGACGGAGCAGGCGGCCAGTCGTCAGGGAGACACTCCCCCCCAAGGTCGAGGAGAGCCGCGCGCCGTGTTAGGAGGCGGCTGCTCCGCAGCGCGGAGTCTGCGCCTCCATGCTCCGAGCCCTCCTGCCCCTCGTCCTTGTGCTCAGCGGCTGCGGAGACGTGAGTTTGCTGGACGACAACCTCCCGCCAGTCCCCACCATCACGGCCTTCACCGCCAACCCGACTGCGCTCGGCGCCAGCGGAGGGACGAGCCTTCTCTCCTGGACGGTGGTGAACCAGGACAGCCTGTCCCTGCAGCCGGGCGACGCCAACGTCACCGACTTCACCTCGGCCATGGAGACGCTGGCCGCGACGACGACGTACACGCTGACGGCCAGCAATTCGCTCGGTCAGACGTCGAGCACCGTCACCGTCACCGTCGGCCCTTAGGCTTCTTCTTCGCGCCGGTGGAGGTGCGTGACTTGCTGGGGGCTGCGGCCGTCGGCGCAGGACGGGCGCCGGGCACGGGGGCGAGGCGCTCCTTCTTGGGCCAGGCCCACTCCGGCTGGTTCACCACCGGCAGCTGCAGGGCACGCTCCCGGTCGAGGTCTAGGTTTCCAAGGTGCAGGGACAGCGGCGCCTGCACCCATTTGTAGATGGAACCGAGGAAGAGCCGGACGAACTTCTCGACGTGCGCGTGCACCGTGGCCACCGGCAGCTCCGAGAACATGGTCGCCAGTACCTCCTGCACTTCCGTCGGCGTCATCTTCTCCTCGGCGAAGAGGTGAAAGCAGGCATCGAGGACGGGAAAGGGCATGAGCTCTTCTTCCCCCACCTGGTCGACCGCCAGCTCGGGTCCGGCGGGCTGCGCCAGCACTTGACGAATTCCGTCGAGCTGCAGCGTGGCCTGCAGGTAGTCGAGCAGGACAGCCACCACCGTCTTGGGCACGTTGGAGATGACGGCCAGTCCGCCTTCCAGGTCGCCTCCCACGGTGGTGTACCCCACCGCCCGCTCGCTCATGTTGCCGGTTTGGAGAAAAAGCGCCCCCGAGGAGTTGCTCCAGTTCCACATCCTCTGGCCTCGCAGCCGGGCCTGGATGTTTTGCTCGGTGAGGGACGTCAGGGGCTGGTCCGGTCCCAGCATCTGCTGTACCGCGGCGCGCTCGGCTTCGAAGGCAGCATCGATGCTCACCGTCAAGAAGGGCACTCCCAGCTCCAGGCACACCGTCCGGGCGGCGCTCTCCGTCTCGGCCGAGGAAAAGCGGGAGGGCATGTAGAAGGCATACAAGAGGCTCCCGGGGTTCTTGGGACGCACCCGGGCCGCGTAGCGGTACGCCACCAGGAGAGTGAGCAGCGAGTCCCGGCCCCCGGAGAGGGAAATCCCCAGGCAGCGGAAGACGGGATTTTTCTCGAAGTAGCTGCCCACCCCCAGCGCCAGCGCGTCCAGCAGCTCCTCGCAGTACTGCGCCCGCGGGCTCTCGAGCACCGACTCGGGCGGCAGGAAGAAGCTTCGGTGCGCAGGAATGGGGTAGCGAAGCGTTTCTCGCCGCGTGGCGAAGCCGTCCGCGGACACGGTGCGGTGCACAACAGCACCCTGGGTGGCGAGGAAGGCGGCCCGGTCCCCGCGCCAGGTGGTGTTTTCAGAGCGCAGGCGGCGCGTCCGGTCCAGGTCCACCGTCACCGCGCCAAAGCCCTCGCGGTAGCGCGGGGTGTCGAGCATCTGCCGGCCGTTCTGGAAGACGAAGCCGCCGCCGTCGAAGATGAGCCCGTCGTTCGCTCCCACCTGATTCACGTAGGCCAGCGTGCATTGATGGTCGGCGGAGCGGGTGGCCAGCAGCTCGCGGCGCGTCGCCTGCGTCCCCACCCGGAAGGGCGAGGCCGACACGTTCACCACCACCTCTGCACCGGCATAGGTGCGACGCCGCATCGGCCCATCCGCACTCCACAGGTCCTCGCACACCTCGACCGCGAGGAGGCCGAAGTCGAAGTCGAACAGCTGGTCGCCGAGCGGGACGCCCCGGTGGACGAGGGCCAGCCCCGCGTGTCCGCGGTCGAAGGTGCGGCCCTCGTAGAAGACGCTGTAGGTGGGCAGCTTCTCCTTTGGGACAAGCCCGAGGACACTGCCCTGGGCCACCACCGCAGCACAGTTGTAGCGAATTCCCTGGTGGGCGACGGCGACGCCCAGCACGTGCACCAGCGGGTGCGCGGCCGTCGCCCGCGCGAAGTGCAACAGGGCCTGCCACTGCCGCTCGATGAAGCCGTCCCACTGCACCAGGTCCTCGGCCGGGTAGCCGCCCACCACCTGTTCCGGGTACACCGCCACCGTGACGCCGTCCTTGGCCATGGCCGCAGCGAGGCGGAGCGCCCGTTCGACGTTGGACTCCACCGCCCCCACGGTGGAGTCGACGGAGGCGAGGCCGATGCGGACCAGTCGCACGGAAACGAAGCGCTCCTTTCCTTCTAATTCACAGGACCATCGGGTCTTGCCGGCTGGAGCCGGGCGAGCACCTCGCTCACCTCGGCCAGCACGGCGCGCAGCCGGGGGCAAACCCCCAACTCGCAGAGCAGCTCCTGGCGTCGTTCCACGTCCGCCACCACGCTGCTCGCCACCACGTCCGCCAGCGCGCCGCCCATCGACCGCGCCGCCGCCTGAAGCAGCCCCTGCGCCACCAGGGGGGGCAAGCGGGCGGCGAGCTCGAAGACGGCCTGTCGCAGCTGCTCGTCCTCCGGAACGCTTCGTTCCTCGTCCGGCAAGAGCGAGACATGAATCTCGCGGTACAGGGTGCGCGGTGGCAGCTCGTCGATGATGCGGGCCCGGGTGGTGCCCTGGACGATGATGTTGTAACGCTCGCCCTCCAGCTCTTCATGCCAGGCGATGACGCCGGCACACACCATGGGGCGCATGCGAGGCCGGCCCGAGTAGCTGCCCTCGAAGCCAGGCTCGAGCTGCGCCAGCGCCATCACCTTGTCCCCGGCGAGCGCGTCACGCACCAGGTCCCGGTACCGGGGCTCGAAAATGTGGAGCGGGAGCACGGTGTGCGGAAAAAGCACCACCGAGGGAAGAGGAAACACCTTGAGCGCGTTCTTGGCGCGCTCCAGTCGCTCCAGCGCGGTCATTGCCCAACCTGAGTTCTAACCCGTTTCTGCGGGTCACGCCCGGGTGCGGCACTGCTAGTGTGCCGCGCCCGCCCCACCATGGATAGCACCCTCCCCATCGCCAAGTCCGGCTTTGTGACCCGCCTCTACCTGCGTGTCGAGAGCTACGCCGGCACACCGGCCGCCATCGTCGCGCTGGCGGTGGTGTCCTTCGTGGACTCGTCCTTCTTTCCGGTGACGCCCTTCGCCCTGCTCGTCCCGATGGTGATTGCTGAACCACGGCGTTGGTGGCGGTTGGTGCTGGTCGGCACGCTGGCCTCGGTGGCCGGCTGCGTGCTGGGCTGGGGCATCGGGATGGCCATCCGCGCCGGCGTGGTCCATTTCTTCACCATCGACGTGACGATGCGCATCGACCGGTTTGGCTTGCATGGCAGCGTCGGGCAGCTGCTCTCGGGAAACCTCTGGACGCTGGTTCTCCTCTTCATCGTCACGCCGCTCTTCAAGGTGGTGACCATCGGCAGCGGACTGGTGGCCGTGCCGCTGCAGAGCGTGCTCCTGGCCGCGGCCATCGGTCGCTCGCTGCGCTTCTTCGTCATCGCCGCGCTGGCCCGTTTCGGAGGTGCGAGGATTCGCACCTGGCTCGTGGGTCGCTACCCGCACGCGCAATCGACGCAGACGCCGGCCGTAGAAAAGGCCTGAGGAGTCCCCGGGGAGGTCCCCCATGCGTCGCCCGCCCATCGCCGCCCTCTTGTCGTTTCTCATCCCCGGCCTGGGCCAGCTGTACAACCGCGAGTACCTGCGCGGGTTGTTCTGGCTGGTGGTCACGCCAGGCCTGTGGATTGCCTCGGCCGGGCTCCTGGGCTGGGCGCTGCACCTCATTTCGGCAGCGACCGCCTACCACCGCGCCGAGTTGCTGGGGCGCAGGCACTCCTGGCCGGTGCGGCTCGAAGTCTGAAGACGCCAGGGGGGAGTGGCCCACCCCGAAAGGGGCCGCCGCTCCTACGGCGTCTAGTGCATCAACGCTCGGCGGTCTTGGTGCCCTCGGCGGCCTTGGCGCCGGCGTCGAGGACGGCAAAGTTGATGTTCCCGTAGCCGGCATTTTGGCAGCTGAACATCACCCGCTTCAGCACCTTGAAGGGGATTTCCTTGTGCCCCTGGATGTTCACATCGCCGCTGAAGGCCTGCCCGTCGGCGGCAGCGCCGTGCAACTCCTCGGTCTGCTTCTTGGACTCTCGCAGCCGTTCCTCGAGCGCCGGGATGCTCAGGTAGTCCTCGTGAGCGAGGTCGGCCACCCGCGCCACCGCCACCCCGTCCATGATGACGTCGGTGGCCGAGATGACGACGATGGGAGCCAAGTCCAGCTCCTTGACGTGGCTCGCCGTCGGCAGCTGCACGTCCTTCGTCATGTTGAGAATTTCACCCGTCGCCGAGAAGTTGGCGATGAGGAAGAGCACGATGATGACGAACATGTCGACCAGCGGAGTGATGAGCAGGTCGGCCGAGGTCGACTTCTTGGCACTCGAGTGGTGACCGGAGAAGAAGTGCGACTTGGCGAGGCGGACGCCGTACCGCTTGCCGGGGACTTTGATGGGCATGGGTCAGTCCACGCTCACGCCGCCACCGGTGAGACCGACACCGCGGTCAAGCCATCCCCGATGCATTCGTCGATGACCCGCACCAGGTCCTCGTAGCGGACGTCGTCCTCGGTCTGGACGGTGATGGCCGTCTGGTCGGGAATCTGCTCGCGTATTTTCTTCAAGAGGTCCTGCACCTTCACCAGCTGGAGCTGGCCCTTGTCGTCCCGGGCATTGGTGATGGCGTCGCCGAGCTGCG
>Ga0302314_10004207_pt1 | contig 26491 bp, 22 predicted proteins | sample III_Palsa_N2_3_FD_200533 | JGI IMG/M metagenome (GOLD analysis project Ga0302314, IMG submission 200533) | Peat permafrost microbial communities from Stordalen Mire near Abisko, Sweden - III_Palsa_N2_3 | ecosystem: Environmental > Terrestrial > Soil > Palsa > Peat permafrost | place: Sweden...
GGCTCCTACGGTGCTGCTTGCCCGCAGCCGCCGATGAGGTGGAGCAAAGATGCCGGCGCCGGGAGCGAGGATTGCCTCTTTCTGAATGTGTGGAGTCCGGAGATCTCAAGCGGCACAGGACTGCCGGTGATGGTGTTCATTCACGGCGGCGGATTTGTCGACGGCAGCGGCGCGGCACCGCTTTATGATGGCACTGCGCTGTCCACCAAAGGCGTGGTGGCGGTCACCATCAATTACCGCTTGGGTGTGTTTGGTTTCCTCGCGGCACCGCAGTTGAGTGCCGAAGCGCCCCAGCATGTTTCGGGCAACTATGGCCTCGCCGATCAGATCGCAGCCCTGCGCTGGGTGCGCGCCAATATCGCGCGGTTTGGCGGCGATCCTGCAAAGGTCACGGTTTTCGGTCAATCCGCGGGGTCGAGCAGCATCTCGGATTTAATGACCTCCCCGCTCACCACCGGATTATTCCGTGGCGCGATCATGGAGAGCGGCGCGGCCGTAACTCCTGGCGGGCGGATGCAGAGCTTGGCCGAGGCGGAGATCGAAGGCGCGGCATTTTTCGCGGCGCAATCAGATAGTACGCTCTCTGCGCTGCGAGCGATCGGCACGCAGCAGATGATGCAGCGTTGGCAATCGTTTTCTCAAGGTCCCGGCCGCGGCAGATTGGGGCCGATCGTCGACGGATGGCTGCTGCCCGAGCTCCCCACCGAGGTTTATCGCGCGCACGCCGAGATGCCGATTCCGATCCTGATCGGCGTTAACTCGCGGGATAATCTGGTTCCCGGCGACGACGCTCATCTGGTTGACGGGTTGCAAAAAGCCTATGGCCCGCTCGCCCCCGCGGCGCTGCGAATTTACGGCTTCGATGGCAAGGGCTTTCCCCCGAAGGATCCGGTCGCCGGCTCCGCCAGCGACGTGTGGGGAACCGATCGCGGTATGCGGTGCCCGACCATCATGCAAGAATCTTTGCATGCTGCCCAAGGCTCCCCCGTATATGCCTACCAATTTGAGCAATCATTGCAAGGTCTGGAAGCAGTTGGCGCCGCGCACACCTATGAACTCCCGTTCGTGTTTGACTATATGAAGTGGACACCCCGGATTCCCGCCACCTATGGCAGGCGTGACCAGGCTCTATCCGAAATCATGCAGACCTACTGGACCAACTTCGCCAAGACCGGCAATCCGAATGATGCGCATCTTCCGGCCTGGCCGCGATTTAAGCCGCATGCGCGGGCGTACATGCGCTTCAGCTATGCGGGCGCCCAAGTCGCGATTAACCTTCGCGAGCAGGCCTGCGCGCTTTACCAGCAGCGATTTTTTCCATGAATAGCTAATGAAGGGAAGAGGCATGAAGCACCGGTTTTGCCCGCTTTTCCTCGCCGCAATTTCGCTGGGGGCGGCGGCGGCCGCTAAGCCGCCAAGCTTGGAAGGAGCACCGTTGATCGCGGCGCCTGCCCCGAGCGACGCGGCGCAGATTGCGGTCGAACCCGGTACCCAGGTCAGTGCCGCCGGCGAAGTGTGGGAAACCACCGGCACCAATTTGGTGGTGCGCGACGTCACGGTGCCTACCATCACGCCGATCCTGCCGGCCGCCGGCACCGGCAACGGCCTTGCGATTGTCATCGCTCCCGGCGGTGGCTTCACTTATCTGTCGATGAACCATGAAGGCTATTGGGTCGGGCGCTGGCTGGCGGCGCACGGGATCACCGCCTTTGTGCTGAAATACCGCTTGAACGCCACGCCGGCGGATGCCGGCCAATTCATGCGGATGCGCGCGCTTCGCGCCAAGGCCGATTCCGATCCGGCGCGCACAGCGAACAGCTCGCCGGCCGCCGCCTGGGCGCAGTCCGATGGATTGGCCGCGGTCGCCCTGTTGCGTTCCGAGGCGCTGAAATTCCGGATCGATCCCGACCGTATCGGCTTCATCGGCTTTTCGGCCGGCGCAGTGACAGCGATGAATGTCGCCACCGCCTACACTCCCGCCTCGCGTCCCGATTTTGTCGCGTCGATTTATGGCAAGATGCCGGATCGTCCGGTGCCTAGCGACGCCCCGCCATTGTTCGCCGCCGTCGCCGCCGATGACCGACTGCTGGGAGGCGCCTCCCAGCCGATGTTCAATGCCTGGCGCGCCGCCGGCAAATCCGCCGAGCTTCACATCTATCAAGCCGGAAAACACGGCTTCGGGATGGTGCATCATGGCACCACCTCGGATCATTGGATCGACGAGTTTTACTGGTGGTTGCAAGCGGAAGGCCTGCTGGGCAGCACATACAACCAGACCAGCCGATAGGAAATCTTGGAGTCTGTGCCGAATGAACGCGCGTGAAATCGACGGGTTAAAGCAAAGAAAGCCTCTTCTTTTTGTGAACAAAAAGAAGCAAAAAAACATTGTCAATTTAGAGTTGGCGCTTACAGCTCTGCCGAATGTGCGTTCCGGCCCATTGGAACAAAAGCTTTTTGCTTCTTTTTTTCAAAAAAAGATGCTTCCTTCCTTCGCCGCAACCGTCGATTTCACTTATTCTCTTTCCGGTCCGACACTTATGAAATGCAGCATTTACTCCGTCGCCGCCGTCTTGTTGGCAGCGGCACCAATGGCAAATGCGGCGGCTCAGACGGGGCTTGGCAATCCGCCGACGGTCAGAGTATCTGCTCCTCCTGATGCGGGACAGATCGCGGTGCACCCGGGCACCAAGGTAAGCTCCGCCGGCGAAGTGTGGGAAACCACCGGGCCCGATCTCAAGGTGCGCGATGTCTCGGTTGCGACGCTCACTCCGTTCTTGCCGGCGTCCGCGAGGGCCGATGGTCTTGCGGTGATCATCGCTCCCGGCGGCGGTTTCGTGCATTTGTCAATGGAGACCGAGGGTTACGCGGTCGCACGCTGGCTGGCGGCCCGCGGGGTCGCGGGTTTTGTCCTGAAATACCGGCTCGACCACACGCCAGCCGTGATGCCAGAGTCGCCTCGCGCGCAGCACAGCCCAAATGCCAAGCCCGATCTTACCTCTCCGCGTTCGCCGAACAACTCGCCGGTTGCCTTCGAGGCCCAAGCCGACGCGCTCGCGGCAATCGCAATGGTGCGGACCAGGGCGGCCCAATTCCACATTGATCCTGATCGGATCGGCATAATCGGATTTTCCGCCGGCGCGGTCACCGCCATGAAAGTTGCCACCACCTACACCCCGTCGAGCCGGCCCGATTTCGTCGCTTCGCTTTACGGCGCGATGCCGGATCGCCCGGTGCCCGCCGACGCCCCGCCGCTGTTTGTTGCAGTTGCCGCCGATGATCCGCTCATGGCGGATGCCGCGCAGCCGATGTTCAATGCTTGGCGCGCCGCCGGCAAATCAGCCGAGCTACACATCTTCCAAGCCGGTAAACATGGGTTTGGCATGGTGGAGCATGGCACTTCCTCGGATCACTGGATCGATGAGTTCTATTGGTGGCTGCAAGCTAAAGGGCCATAAGCAACCAACTGGCCTCCTGGTACGCATAAGCGCAAAACGCAACGTCTTCGGCGCATAATACTCAACCACAACAATATGCTGTCCCTTTGTCGTCCGCGACAAAAAGGAGTGTCCGTACTGGTATCAACGAACGATTGAGGGACCAAAAGCCGTCATCTTGGGCTGAGGTTCGCTATTTGTCCCAGTATGCTTACTGGAAGGCCAGTCTGTTAGTTCCGGCCCCGTCTCAGATTTTGATATCGTTGAACTGAACGAGGCTTTTGCTAGTCAGTCCCTCGCGCTGTTGCGCGGGCTTGGTGTGGCAGAGGCTTTGTTAATCCAAACGGTGGTGCCATAGCGCTTGGTCACCCCCTCGGTATGAGTGGCGCTCGGTTGGTACTGACGGCTCTCCACCAATTGGACCGAACAGGCCGGAAGCTCGCACTGGTGACGTTGTGTGTTCGTATCGGTCAAGGTGTGGCTTTGGCGATTGAACGGATCTGAAGAGCTGTCCTCGGGCGCGGCCGCGAGCGTGATGGCTTTAGGTTGAATATCGCACCTCGCCAAAATAATTGGCGCGTTAATGGCCTCGCGAGAGGCCACAAAGGCAGAATCCTCCGCGGTCTATGCCGTATATTTGCCGTATGGATGGCTGCGCGCCTAGCTAAATATCATATAACTACTTGAAAATGCTTGGCGTGCCGGGGCCGACGATGATGAGCACTACGTCTACGCCATAGCCCTATGAGCGCGGGGATTGGCGGCCACACAGCTGCCATCCTACTGGAGGGGAGGGTTGAGACCGACCCTCCCGCCGTCCAAGACGGCCGAGATCAACTTTGCATTTGGGTTCAATCGCTTCAATTCACCGTCAAGCAATGAGACATCCTCTGCGCGCGCTCGCCAGCCGCATATCACACCCGTAAGGTGCAGGTGATCCACGTCACGCAAATAGAGCTTGCCGTCTGAGGATCGGCGACAAGCATTTAGCGCGGTTACGACCCGCCACTCCCGCTCATAGGACCAGTCAGAAAGCTTCGAGAAGAAGAGGCGGTCCTGGGTGGATGGATCGAATGTCATCCCGATGAACTGGTCCGCGTACGCGACAGGTTTCGGAATGTTGAGACTTCCGGTTTTGTCGCCTTTGAAGCTCTGCTCCAGGTTATCCAAGACGATCACGAATCCCCTGGCCAAGTCTGCGTAATGTGCCCACATTGGCAGGGAATCATACCGCTCGGAAAGAGAAAGAATTCCGACTCTGGCCCGGATGTTTTTGATTGTCGCAAAGAGCTTCTTCTCCATGTAATCAAGATTTTCATATGCAAAAAGAGAAAGCATATGGTTCGCTTGCGCGAGCGTCCTTGGAGCATCCAAGACTTTTTCCTCTGGTGAGAGGAGGTCAAGAACGGCTCCTTGATGCTGAAGCCAATCAAACTGTTCTTGCGTCATTCCGTTCTTTCGAAGAAGTTCGAGCGAGGCTCGAACCGCCGGGCGGTCCATCACTGGCGTGAGCTCGGACGGATCATTCAGGTCTTCAATGGGCGTGAACTTCAGTGATCCTTTTGCCATGTTCAGCACGGCGTTCGTCGATCCAACAAACTTAAACAGACGCATCACTTCCCCCTGCAACCGTCATGCCCCGACTCATGCCATTCGCTCCAGCCGCGCCCGAACGCGCGGAACCGACGCAAGGGCAATGGCAAATGCTTGCGCTCTGGCCGTCAGTTCATCGTCGGGTTCGACAACCGTGAACCAACGTTGGCGTTGCACGTAGGAGCGCGATCCAGCAGAGCGGGGCACGGAAACATTGGTGCGCAGCGTGATCACGGTTTCGGCGCCGACCTCGACAGCCAAGCGCTCATGCAATTGCCGCAGAAGGGCATCATGCTTCATCGTTCGACCGGGGAAGGTGATGAAGACGATGGCACGTCCGGGTTTGCGCAGCAGCTGGATTTCCGTCAGGGTCGCGTGCTTCTCCGTCTCTGCACCGACGCCGTTATCAGGATCGAGGAAGATGATATTCGCGCTGTCGAGCGCGCGGCGCTTGAGCGTTCCCCAGGCGCCTCGTTCAAGGCGCGACGGCATTGGCGCGCGATGGAAAAGCGCTCCTTTCGGCCAAATCGCCGCCTGTTCGAGCGCAGCGATGCTGCGTTCTGGCAGTGCGGCAAGGCCGCTGTGAAGCTCTGCATCGAGCAGACGCCACGCCGCTTCGTCGCGCCATTCGAGATGCCGTCCGTCCGCGCGTCCATCGTCCCCCGGCGCGTAGTACCAGGCGATACCGAGCGTCCGGTCCGTGCCAGCCAGAGCACGCAGAAATGCGAACTTAAGTATGTCGCTGACATCGCCGGCATATTGATCACGCACAGGTGGCCCCCAAATCCAGCCCTCTTCTCCTGCTCGAAATGCGCGATGAAATCGGCCTTCACGCGCCTGCCGATTCGCCGTCACAATCGCGCTGTAGAGTAGAGGCGGCATAGGATCGCTTCGGTAGCAGCGGACGGCAAGGGAAAAGCTTGGCCGTCCGGCCCGCGTAGGTGATTGGGATGGTTGATGTTTTCAGCGAACTGGCAGATGGCCTCTGCCAGCCATTCTGACCCGAACCCCAATGATATCAACAACCCAAGCGCCATCCACGCTCGGCCAGCCATTTTGCTTGATTGAGTTGCTTCAATCTGATAACTATGTGTCGTGACGGAGCCACGTGACCCGACCCTCGATGTGCTGCTCGACCTCGACGGACAGGTGCTCGTCGTGGACCCGGAGGGCGGCCACTGGGTCCGCTTCGTCGTGACGCGGGTGCCGGTGTCGCCGGAGAAGCCGCACGGGCTGGATTACTCGTTGACGCTGCACGGGCCGGACGGCGAGCGGCTGGTTGGCTTCGACAATGCCCATCCGGTGGCGCGGCAGAGGCACGGCGAGCCGCAGGACCATCGCCACCGGCTGCGGACGATCCGGCCTTACGAGTACCAGGACGCGGCAACCTTGCTCGCCGATTTCTGGGAGACGGCGGACGCGGTGTTGCGAGAGAGGGGAGTGATCCCATGACGACGTTGAAGGTGGGTATCGCCAGCTACGAGGACATGAAGGCCCGCACCATGGCGGTGGCGCGCGGCGAGCAGCGCATCGCGCCGGAAGAACCGAAGGTCTGGTTCACCTCGACCGAGTCCTTCGCCAAGGTTCTCTCGGCCGGCAACCGCGAGCTGCTGCGCATCATCGCCGAGAAGGCGCCCGGCTCGCTCGACGAGCTGGCCCGGATCACCGGCAAGGCCAAGTCGAATCTCTCCCGCACACTGCGGACCATGGAAGGCTACGGCCTGGTCCGTCTGGAACGGGGCGAGCGGGGCCGCATCACTCCCAAGGTCATGCACGACCGGGTGGAACTGGACTTGCCGCTCGCACTGTCCCGGAAGGCAAGCTGAGCCATGACCGCTTGGGCGCGAGCGGGCCGGACCGCCGCCAGCCCGTCAAGGCTGGCGCGTTCCGCGCCACCGCTGCGCGGCTTCGGCCTTGACCGACTGCCGCCGGCCCGGCAAGTGGCCCGCAAGCGATCATGGTTCAAAGTGAGCGCGACCGCTCCCTTCCTCACGGTCTTGCCCGGAGGGAGAAGGGTGCCGCCGGATAGACATGGGCTGTTCGCTTGGAAGTCACTCGGCGCGATGCTGCCGAGATGTCCCGACCACGTGCCACCTTCGGCGTCTTGCCCGACGATCTTTGCATTCAGGTCGAGCCCTGGCCTCGCATCGGCCGGCCGGCGAAGCATGATCTCTCGGCCTGGACCGTCACTGACGATTGGCCCGAGCGCGTTCCGGTTACGCAGGCCGAGGTGGACGTGTTCGAGGCGTGGTTCGGCGACCTCTTCGATGAATTGTTCGGGGCCGGCCGATAAGGCGTAAAATCGCTTACGCTCGGCGTTCGCAGTTCTGTTCCGAAATGGCGTCCCGTACGGGATTCGAACCCGTGTTACCAACGTGAAAGGCTAGTGTCCTGGGCCTCTAGACGAACGGGACGAAGCAGGGCCGGGCTAATATCCGCCCGCGCGCGCTTGGTCAAGCCACCGCCGCATCTGTCACCACAAACGATACACTTTCCGATCCGTTCCAGTGCTCGGTCCGCAGGTGTCCCGCCAAGTGCAACCGCGCCGAGGGCTGTGCGAAGGCCCGCCCCAATGCCCCATCACCCGCCCGGAACACCAGCGCCTTCAACCTCGCCCCCCCGCCCTCGCCTTCGATAAACGCGCGGATCGTCGCCCCATCCTTACCGATCCGATCCGACCGCACGACCCGGGTACGCGGCAGCACGAACGTAGGCTCCTCATTCCCCGCCCCGAACGGTGCCAACCGCGATAATTCGCGCGCCAGCTCCATCGTCGCCCCCGGCACGGTCAGCATTGCCTCCACCGGCAAATCCGCCGCCCCCGGAAGATCGCACGCCGCGGCCAGGCGCTCCGCCAAAAACGCGTGAAAATCCTCCGCCCGCTCCGCCGCGAGCGTAAACCCCGCCGCCATGGCATGCCCACCCCCGGTAAGCAAAATCCCGGCCTGCAGCGCCGCAATCACCGCCGCCCCCAGATCAAGTCCCGGCACCGACCGCCCCGAGCCCTTGATCACGCCCCCGGCCGATCCACCCACGCACGCCGGCCGGTTCTGCCGTTCCTTGATCCGGCCCGCGACAATCCCCACCACGCCGGGGTGCCAAGCCTCGCCATGCACGAACAGCACCGGCAAGCCGCGCGTCGCCTGGGCCTCCCCCTCGGCCAACGCCGCCTCCAGCATCGCGCTTTCAACGTTCTGCCGCTGCCGATTGACCTCGTCCAACTGCAACGCCAGCGCGTGGGCCTCGGAAGCGTCCTGCGCCAGCAACAATCGCAGCCCCATATCGCATTCGCTGATCCGCCCCGCCGCATTGATCCGCGGCCCCAGCGCGAAGCCGCAGCTAAACGCGGTCGGCAAGTCCTTCACCCCCGCCACTTCCAGCAGCGCCGCGATCCCCGGCCGCACCCGCCGCGCCATCACCTTCAGCCCTTGCACCACCAGCGCGCGGTTCAGCCCGCGCAACGGCATCACGTCGCACACCGTGGCCAGCGCCACCAGGTCAAGCCGCCCCAGCAGATCCGGTTCAGCGCGCCCCTGAAAGAACCCACTCCTGCGCAAAACTCGCACCAGCGCGATCGCCGTCATGAACGCAACTGCCGCCGCGCACAGCGATCCCAGCCCCGAGCCATCATCCACCCGGTTCGGATTGACCGTAGCCACGATCCGTTCCGGCACACGGTCCGCCTTATGATGGTCGAGCACCACCACATCGGCCCGCCCGGCCAACACCGCCAACGCCTCCCCAGCCGAGGTCCCGCAATCCACGCAAACCACCAAGCTCGCGCCACGCTCCGCGAGCCCCAACAAAGCCGCCCCGTTCGGCCCATAGCCCTCGCGCATCCGGTCCGGCACGTACGAAATCACCGTACACCCCAACTCGCGCAGCAGCCCCGCCATCAGCGCGCCGGAACACGCCCCATCAACGTCATAATCGCCGAACACCGCCACGGTCTCGCCCCGGCGCACGGCAAATGCCAGCCGCTCCGCCGCCAGATCCATATCCGCCAGCACCGAAGGATCCGGCAGCAACGCCCGCAGCGTAGGATCCAGAAAATACGCCGCGTCGTCCAATCCAACACCGCGCGCCACCAATAACCGCCCGAGCATTTCGCTCAGTCCCAATCGTTCGGCAATGGCAAATCCAATTCGATCCTCGCCCTGCCGCCAAGTCCAATGGCGGCCGGATAGGCTGGCAGCAACGCCCAGGACGGTCATTTTAGGAAGGCGAAGGCAAGGCCAGGGCTCTGCCCGGGACCCGCCAGGAGCCGAGGGGCCCCTGGACCCCCGTGACTTTCGGCTTCTCTCAAGTTGCCGTCCACGTCTTAGTCGCCAGATTATGATGTGCCTCGATGTACCGGACCGTGCCGGATTTGCTGCGCATCACCATCGAGTGGGTGAACGCACCGTTGTGCATGCGGCGCACGCCCTTCAGCATCGGGCCGCCGGTAACCCCCGTAGCCGCGAACATCACGTTGCCCTTGGCCATTTCCTCAGCGCTGTATTTATGGCTGGGATCCGCAACACCCATCTCGCGCGCACGCGCCAACTGCTCGTCATTCTCGAACAACAGCCTTCCCTGCATCTGCCCCCCAATGCAGCGCAACGCCGCCGCCGCGAGCACCCCTTCCGGCGCGCCGCCCGAGCCCAGATACATATCCACCCCAGCCTCCGGCTGAGACGCCGCGATCACGCCGGCGACATCGCCATCCGAGATCAACATGATCCGCGCTCCAGCCTCACGGCACTTGGCGATAATCTCCGCATGGCGCTCGCGGTCCAGGATGCACACCACCAGGTCATTCACATCGACCCGCTTGGCCGCTGCCAGATTCCTCAAATTCTCGGCCACCAGCGCATCAAGATCGACCACGCCGGCCGGCAATCCGCCGCCCACCGCGATCTTGTCCATATAGACATCCGGCGCGTGCAGAAAATTCCCATGCTCAGCCAGCGCCACCACGGCGCAAGCGTTCGCCGCCCCCTTGGCGGTAAGCGTAGTCCCCTCCAGCGGGTCCACCGCGATATCCATCTTAGGCCCGCCGCGCCCGACTTTCTCGCCGATATACAGCATCGGCGCCTCGTCCATTTCGCCTTCCCCAATCACCACGGTGCCGTCGATCTCGACTTGATCGAACGCCTTACGCATCGCCTCCACCGCGGCGCCGTCGGCCTCATTCTTCTTCCCGCGCCCCATCCACCGCGAAGCAGCGAGTGCCGCCGCCTCGGTCACCCGCACCAGGTCGAGCGCAAGATTGCGATCGGAGGCTTGATAAAGCTTATCGTCGCCCATGGCTCTTTCCTCGATTCCTAAACAGCGGCCTAACCCAGTTCGATTCGGATCAACGCGGGCTCTTCCAGCACCGTATCCAGAATTGCGATGCGATCAAGCGCCGCGCGCATCTGTTCCTCGGTCGTCTCATGTGTCACCAGCACCACCGGCACCGCCTCGCCTGGCGCGCGTTCATGTTGCAGCATCGCCCCCAGCGAGACCGCCGAATCGCGCAGGGCCGCGGTCACGTCGGCGATCACACCAGGACGATCGACCACCATCAAGCGCAAATAATAAGCCCCCTTAAGCGCCCCGATCGCGACCGAAGGCTGTGCCGACAATGCTTCCGCCGCCGCCCCCCAAACCGGAGTCGCCCGCCCGCGCGCAATATCGATCAAATCCGCCACCACCGCCGAAGCCGTAGGTCCCGCCCCCGCCCCGCGCCCCTCCAGCATGATCTGCCCCACCGCGTCACCCACCGCGACCACCGCATTGAACACGCCTTCGACGCGCGCAATCGGATGCCCCACCGGCACCAGACACGGATGCACCCGAGCCGAAACCCCAGCCGGCGTCTCACGCGCGATCCCCAGCAACTTGATCCGATACCCCAGCTCATTAGCAAACGAGATATCGAGCGCGCTGATCCGCCTGATCCCCTCGATATGGACATCGTGAAACGCCACCGGCCGCCCAAACGCCAACGCCGCCAGAATCGCCAGTTTATGTGCGGCATCCACGCCATCGACATCGAAGCTAGGATCGGCCTCGGCGTATCCCAGCTTCTGTGCCTCCGCCAGCACCTCAGCAAAATCCGCCCCCCGCTCGCGCATCTTGCTAAGGATATAATTGCAAGTCCCATTAAGGATCCCGACGACTTTCGAAATCCGATTCCCCGCCAACCCCTCACGCAGCGCCTTGATCACCGGAATCCCACCCGCGACCGCCGCCTCGAACGCCAACTGCACCCCCGCCGCCTCGGCCAGCCCCCCAATCTCAGTGCCATGAATTGCCAGCAGCGCCTTATTCGCAGTCACCACCTGTTTCCCGGCCCCAATCGCCGCCAGCACCAGCGCCCGCGCCGTCCCTTCAGCGCCGCCGATCAGCTCGACCACGACCTCCACATCCGGATCCCGCGCCAGCTCCAAAGCATCATCGTACCAACGCACGCCGCCAAGATCCAACCCGCGATCCTTCCCGCGATCCCGGGCTGAAACCGCCACGACCTCAATCTCACGTCCCGCTCGCGCCGCCACGATGGCCTGATTACGCACCAGCAGCTCAACGACTCCCGCCCCGACCGTCCCCAGTCCCGCCACGCCGACCTTCATCACGCTCACGCCACATGTTCCTCGACCGCCCCAACCGGCACACCCCCACTATCAGCCTGAAAAAACGCCCTGATCGAGCGCGTCGCCTGCCGCAGCCGGTGGGTATTCTCGACCAGCGCGATCCGCACATGATCATCGCCGTACTCGCCAAACCCCAGCCCCGGCGCCACCGCCACCTTGGCGCGCTCCAACAATAGTTGCGAGAACCCAACCGACCCAAGATGCGCATACCGCGGCGGTATCGGCGCCCAGGCAAACATCGATCCATCCGGGCTAGGCACCTCCCATCCCGCCGCATGCAGCCCCCGGATCAGCACATCGCGCCGCTCGCGATACAGTTCGCGGATCTGTTGCACGCAGTCCTGCGGTCCATTGAGTGCCGCCACCGAAGCCACCTGGATCGGCGTAAACGCCCCATAATCCAAATACGATTTCATCCGCGCCAGCGCCGCGATCAGCCGAGGATTCCCCGCGGCAAACCCCATCCGCCACCCCGGCATCGAGTAAGTCTTCGACATCGAGGTAAACTCCACCGCGATATCCTTCGCCCCCGGCACCTGCAAAATCGAAGGTGGCACGTTATTACCGAAATAGATCTCCGCGTAAGCGAGATCCGAAAGCACCCAAATCTCGTGCCTTTTAGCGAACGCCACAATTTCCCGGTAAAAGTCCAAATCCGCCAAATACGCCGTCGGGTTCGAAGGAAAATTGACAATCAGCGCGGTCGGCTTCGGCACCGAGTATCGAACCGCCTGATCGAGCGCCCGCAACATCCGCTCATCCGGCGTCGCCGGCACCGAGCGCACTGCCGCGCCCGCAATAATAAAGCCAAACTGATGGATCGGATAAGAAGGATTGGGCACCAGTATGGTATCCCCCGGGCTGGTAATCGCCGAGGCTAAATTAGCCAGCCCTTCCTTCGACCCAATCGTCGCCACGACCTCATTCTCAGGATCGAGGTCGACATCGAACCGACGCCGATAATACCCCGCCAGCGCCCGCCGCAGCCCCAGTATCCCCTTACTCACCGAATACCGATGGGTACGCGGATCCTGCACCGCCTCGACTAGTTTGGCCACGATATGTGGCGGGGTTGCGGTGTCCGGGTTCCCCATGCCCAGGTCGATAATATCCTCGCCGGCGGCCCGGGCGCGTGCCTTGGTCGCGTTGACCTCGGCGAACACGTATGGTGGCAAACGGCGGATACGGTGAAATTCTTCGGGCATGACGGAACCTTGGAGTGAAGCTGAACGCGCGAACTATACACATCGCGCGCCGCCGCGCGAGTGGGTCCGGAATGATGTAAGTGAAATCAAAAGGTTGAGGCGAAGGAAGAATCTTCTTTTTGTGAACAAAAAGAAGCAAAAAAACTTTGAAACTTAAGAATCGGGCGCCACCAACCCAGGGCCGCCGCGCTCCGCCCCCTTAGTATCAAAAGTTTTTTGCTTCTTTTTTTCAAAAAAGATGCTTCTCCTCTTCCCTCTCACTTCAACAACGACAACTCCGCATCGCGCCCCACTGCGGGCACTGGCGCCTCTCCAGTCAGCCTAAGATCGGACACCGGCACGCCTGCCGCCTCGAGCGCCACTGCCACCGACCTGGCTCGCCGCCACCCCAATTCCAGTGCCGCGTCATTCCGGGTTCCGTCGCCGCCGTAGCCCGTAATCGCGATCACCTTACTCTGATGTGCCTGAGCAAAAGCGATCAGCCCCGGTGCCGCGTCGCGCGGCACCACATCGCTGTCCCCGTCGAACCCCACCGTCAATCGATCGAAATTACCAGCCACCGGCACGGTCGGCCCCAACGCGCCGCCCACATCATCCAGCACGGCCTGTGCCGGTGGCGCCGCGGCCAATACCGGCGGATGGTCGATATCGGCCACCTCAGGCGCAGGACTGCCCAAAGCCGGCTGAACCGCCGCGACCGGAGCAGCGCCCCCCGTCGCGCGCGCCGTTGCAGTAGCCGCCGCCGACGTGACGCTCAGCACCTGCGACGCCGGCTCCGCGGGCGCCGGCGCCGGCGCGGTCACCGGCAAGGGAGCTGCCGCCGCTCCCGCCAACGCCAAATCGCGCGACTCGGTCAGGTTCCGCACCAGAAGCTGCCGCGGTGCGGACGCGAGCACCACGGGTTTGGCCGGAACCTGGCCAAAATTCGGATATGGAGCGTTCTCCCCCGGCGCCGGCGGCCGATCCTTGGCGATCTCGCCCCCCTCATAATCGTGCCACCAGGTAACCGGGCTACCGGGGTTATTCTGACAAGCGGTAAGCAGAAAGCACGCGGCCCCGCACAGTATCAGCGTCTTGCGCTTCCCAACCATGTGCCGCACCGCATTGACCATTGTGCCAACCTGTCCCAATTTCCGCCCCACCATGTAGCGCAGCTACCAAGCAACGGAAAGGACACGTCTATGGCCGGAACAGGCGCCCCGAAGGATCCAGAGTCGGGTGGTCCGGAATTCCGCCTACCCGACCCCGCCAACCTCAGCCGTTCGATGGCCGACATCGCCGAACGCTCGCAACGCATCGTTGCCGACTGGCTCAAGCGCCAATCCAGCGAGGGCACCAACTTCGATCCGCTCAACGTCGGCAACGCCTTCCTCGAGATGACTACAAAACTGATCGCCAATCCGATGGGCCTGCTGCAGGCGCACGTCCAATTCTGGCAGGACTACACCACGCTGTGGCAAAACACCGCCCGCCGGGTGATGGGGATCGGCGTCCAACCGGTGATCGAATCCGATCCCAAGGACCGCCGTTTCAAGGACGACGCCTGGAAGGACAGCGAGGTCTTCGATTTCATCAAGCAGAGCTACCTGCTCTCGGCCCGCTACGTAAACGACGTAGTGCAGGAAGCCGACGGCCTCGACCCCAAGACCGCGCAAAAAATCGACTTCTACGCCCGCCAATTCGTCGACGCGATGAGCCCCAGCAACTTCGTGCTCACCAACCCCGAAGTGCTGCGCAAAACCGCCGACAGCGGCGGCGAAAATCTGATCAAGGGCCTCTCCAACCTGCTCTCCGATCTCGAACGCGGCCGCGGCAAACTCCACATCCGCATGACCGACACGGACGCCTTCAAAGTAGGCGAGAACATCGGTGTTTCCCCCGGCAAGGTGGTGTTCCAGAACGAGCTGATGCAGTTGATCCAATACAACCCCACCACGGCGGAAGTGCTGAAGCGCCCGCTGGTGATCGTTCCGCCCTGGATCAACAAGTATTACATCCTCGACCTTCGCCCCAAGAACAGTTTCGTGCGCTGGGCAGTAGCCCAGGGCCACACCGTATTCATGGTCAGCTGGGTCAACCCCGACGAGCGCCTATCCGACCGAAGCTTCGACGCCTACCTCACCAGCGGCCTCCTAGCCGCTCTCGACGCGGTCGAAAAAGCCACGGGCGAAAAGCTCATCAACGTCATCGGCTATTGCCTGGGCGGCACATTATTGGCCTGCACGCTCGCCTGGCTAGCCGCCAAGCATCAGGAGCGCATCGCCGCCGCCACCTTCTTCGTGACCATGATGGATTTCTCCGAAAGCGGCGAACTCGGAGTATTCATCGACGAAGAGCAGATCAGTGCGCTTGAAGCCAAGATGCAGCAGCGCGGTTATCTCGAAGGTTCCGAGATGGCCAACACCTTCAACATGCTCCGCGCCAACGACCTGATCTGGTCGTTCGTGGTAAACAATTACCTACTCGGCAACGATCCCTTCCCGTTTGATCTGCTCTATTGGAATTCCGACAGCACGCGCATGCCGGCGGCGATGCATAGTTTCTATCTACGCAACATGTATCAGGAAAATCGCCTGAAGGACCCGAACGGCATAGAACTGGCCGGCGAGAAAATCGACCTCTCCAAGATCAAAGTCCCGGCCTATTTCCTGAGCACGCGCGAGGACCACATCGCCCCGTGGAAATCCACCTATCGCGGAACCGCGCTGCTAGGCGGCAAGAATCGCTTCGTGCTGGCGGCGTCAGGCCACATCGCGGGCGTAGTGAACCCCCCGGAATCCGGCAAATATAGCCACTGGGTCAACACCGACCTGCCCCCCGACCCATTACAATGGTTCGAAGGCGCCACTGAAATCGGTGGCTCATGGTGGCCGGATTGGCAACGCTGGATATTAAACCTGGACAACGCCAAAGTCCCCGCGCGAATTCCAGGCAAGGGCAAGCTGAAAGCCATCGAAGACGCGCCTGGTAGTTACGTGAAAGTGCAGGCAAGTTGAGAAGTCTTCTTTTTGTGAACAAAAAGAAGCAAAAAAACTTTGTCAATTAGATAAATCAAGCCCAGCGCAAAGCGCAAGGGCTCCGCTTCCCCTCCTCGTCGTGGGGTAGGCCGGGGTGGGGGCGGTTCGGAAGCCCATTTCCTCACAAGACAAGGCAAGAAGCATCTTTTTTGAAAAAAAAGAAGCAAAAAACTTTTGATGACTATATCGGGTTTGCACAATCATGACCGGTGATCGGCCCGGACACCAGTGCGGCCCCCACTTTCCGTCATCACATAAGGTTTATCAATGCTTTGCAGCCAAAGTTCTTCGAATACTTCCGCGCGGAGAGTCTCAAGTTTCGAGTCTGCTACCGACGGCAAGAAATCGCAGTTTACGATTGAGACACATGGAAGGCCGTACCGTTCTTCGAGAGCAATGCTGTTTCTCTCAGAGTGGCCATCAGGAAATATTTCAACTAGAGCGTGATCGCTTGAGGTTGCATCGCTGCCGGTGTCGCGATCACGCTCTAGCTCTTGGTTTGATCGCGTGATTCACGCTTTCGTGTTATTCAACCTCAAGCGATCACGCTCTAATCTCAACACGGCGTCGCGAGCAGGATCCACTTCATAGAGAAACCATTCCGGCTCGCCGGGAGGAATTTCTTCGTCAGGCCAACGACCACGATAGTAATCTAGCATTCAGCGCCGAAGACGAGGGACAGTGGACTCCAATAACTATAATGCAACAAAATCCACATAGGGTATACACCTCCTACGTTATGCGCTCGCCGTCCCCCTAACTGACAAAGTTTTTTTGCTTCTTTTTGTTCACAAAAAGAAGACTTCCTCCCCCTTCAACTAGCCTTGAGAAAATCCACCAGCTTCGCGAGTGCCGTAGGTTTATCCGACTTATCCAGCGCCGCGAGCTCTGCCGCCAACCGGTCCATCGCCGCCTCATAAATCTGACGCTCCGAAAAGCTCTGATCCGGCTGCCCCGAGTTCCGGTGCAGATCCCTCACCACCTCGGCGATCGACAGCGGATCGCCCGAGTTGATCTTCGCCTCGTATTCCTGTGCCCGGCGCGACCACATGGTGCGTTTGATCCGTGCGCGCCCCTTCAGCACCGCCAGCGCCTCATCGAACAGTTTTCGCGTGGCGAGCTTACGCAAGCCGGCGCTGCGGGCCTTTGCCACTGGCACCCTCAACGTCATGCGGTTCTCTTCGAACGTAATGTGGATCAGCTCGAGTTTATGCCCCGCGATCTCCTCGGTGGCGATGCGTTCCACCTTACCGACGCCGTGCGTCGGGTAAACCACGTGATCGCCTTGCTCAAACCGCTCGGCTTTCACCGGCACGGGGGGCAGCGCGGGCTTCGGGGCGTTATTTTGCAGGGAGTTGTCGTCTTGGTCTTGCAGCGCGATTGGCGCCAGATCTTCATTCACGGTAGTGGAAGTCCTTACCTAACGGATCACCCCCCGCACCATGGGGCCCAGCAACCGAGAGCCCAAAATCACCAGGGTTGGGGTGCACCGCCACAATAACACAAAAACCGGCCATGCGGCAGTGCACCCACCGCCGCTTTGCGTAAATTTCCTGTTATATTTGCCGCGGAATCAGGCCACGCCGGGTTCTGGCGACAGCAGCGCGGCCTTTCCCGGCTTCCCGTTCCATTCCTCCGCGTCCGCCGGCGCCTCGCCCTTACGGGTGATATTCGGCCATTGAACGGCGAACTTCCGGTTGGTCTCGATCCACGCGGTCGAGCGCCCGTCGCTATCGGGCAGGATCGCCTCGGCCGGGCACTCCGGTTCGCACACGCCGCAATCGATGCACTCGTCGGGACTGATCACGAGCATATTTTCGCCGACGTAGAAGCAGTCCACCGGACACACTTCGACGCAATCCATGAACTTGCAGCGGATGCAGTTTTCGGTGACCACGTAAGTCATCGCTGATCTCCCGGAGTTGAAACGACCTGGCCTTGTCCAGCCTCGGTTTTGTATGCCGACGATCCCGCCGCAGCGCAAGATGTTGGTTCAAGGATTTCATCATACAAGGTCCGCGCGAACGCCGGCGGCCCGCGCCTGGGCGCCAGCGCCACCACCCGCCACACCTTGACTTCATTACGAAAAACCAGGGTCAGCACATCCCCCACGCGTACCCGCGCATGCGGTTTTTCGGTAATTTGGCGATTGACCCGAACCGCCCCCTGAACCGCCAATGCGGCGCAGTCGGCACGCGATTTCATCACCCGCGCACACCACAAAAACTTATCCAGGCGTTGCCAATCGCGATCTTCCATGGGCACTCAGCGAAATCAACAGGTTGTAGCGAAGCAAACGAAGCATCTTTTTTGAAAAAAAGAAGCAAAAAACTTTTGTTCCACTGGGCCGGAACCCCCCGCCGGCAGACCGGTACACGCAAATCCTAAATTGACAAAAGTTTTTTGCTGCTTTTTTTCAAAAAAAAAGACCTTCCTGTGCCTTAACCTACTCATCACACGGCAAAATGCTTCAACGCCGCGAACGGGTGATCCGCCTTCGGGGCAAACGCTGGCGGAGCCGCGGCCTGCCGCAACCGTGCGTGCATCGGCGGCGCCGGCGGCCCATAAGGCACCTCCACCGCCTCGATCAGCCGCAACCCCAGCGCCGGCAGTGCCGCCCCCAACTCCGCTTGCTTAATCCCAAGCCGGGCCGGCAAATCCCGCGGCACCGGCCATGGCTGGTCCCGATTATGCGCGTAAAGTTCATTCGCTACCCGCTCGGCGATATCAAGCCGCACCAGCCTCGGTCCCACCGGCAGATAACCCAAGTTCTCGGCAAACCCCACCGGCCAATCCCCCGGCGGCGCCAGATGGGCCAATCCCGGCCCCGGTAACGATGGCGTCACCGCCAACCCCCGCGCGATCGCAATCAACGCCGCGCGCCGGCCCAGCGCCGCGGGCTTCACCATCGCGGGATGGAACAACGCAAACCGCCCGGCGCTGACATGGATCGCGCCCAGCGCCAATCGCGTCGCAGCCGGGATCGGCGCATCATCCGGGGCATACGGGCGTATGCCACCGGCCTCCATCAGCAGATGCAACGGGCCTCGCGTCGCCCGCGCCGCCTCATGCCGCAACGCCAGAAATAGCGGCGCCAAATCCCTCTCGATCACTCGCTGCACGAAATCCTGGCAGCGATCGCGGATCCGGACCAAATCATGCGGCGTAAGCTGATCGTTTGCCAGCGCCTCCACGCGAGGCGCCAACAGCGAAACTCCCGCCCGCAGCCGCGCCACCGGCGCCCCGTGCCAGCAAATCATATGGTCCAAGCGCCAGCTAATCTCCGCATCCTCGCAAGCCACAAACCGCGCCAGCCGTCGCGGCATCTCGGTCAGCAACGCCCGCCGCGCCGCCCGCATCACCAACCTGCGTTCGTCCCCGACGGCCTCCGGATCAGGCGTAAATGCAAATCCCGCGATCTGCCCGACGCCGTGCCCCTCAACCACCACCTCGCCGCGCGCGGTCACCGCCGACAGTAGTTTCTCCCCATCCTGACTATCCAGCCTGCGGATCAGCAGGGCACTACGGCGATCGACAAACCGCGCCGTCAGCCGCTCATGCAACGCATCCGACAACAGATCCTCAACCTCACGGGCGCGTTCCTGCCAATGGCCGCTATCGGCGATCCAATCGCCCCGCGCCGCGATGTACGACCACATCCGCATTCCCGCCAGCCGCTGCATCAGCGTATCGATATCCCCATCGGTGCGGCACAGCGTCTCGATACTCCGAGCCGCGAGATCGGTCGGAAGCTTCATCTTCCGCGCCAGGTGGCCATAAATTTCCGCCGCGAACCGCGTATGGCTATCGTCCGCGAGCTTGCGGAAATCCGGGATCTGACACACCTGCCAAAGCAGTTTGGTGCGCGCCGTCCCCCGCGCCAGATCGCGCACCTCAGCCTGCCTCGCCAGCGCCGCCAACGTCTCCACATCGGTGGCATTCGGCCCGCGGATCAACCCCTGACGCAAAGGTGCCGCCTCCAGGCTCTCCAGCAAAAGATCGATGTGCGAGAAATCGAGCTCATCATTCCGCCAGACCAGCGATCCGATCGGCTCGAACTGATGATTTTCAATCGCCTCGATCTGATCCTGATCCAGCGGAGGGCACAGCGCCGTAGTCCCGAACGTCCCGTCGCGCGCCCCCCGCCCCGCCCGCCCCGCAATCTGCGCCAATTCAGGCGCCGTAAGCGGCCGCGGCCGGTGCCCATCGAACTTGGATAATCCCGCAAACCCGACATGATCGACGTCCATATTCAGCCCCATCCCGATCGCATCGGTGGCGACCAGAAAATCGACCTCCTTTTCCTGATACAGCGCCACCTGCGCATTACGAGTGCGCGGGCTCAGCCGCCCCATCACCACCGCGCAACCGCCCCGCCGGCGCCTGATCATTTCAGCGATCGCGTAAAGTTCCGCCGCCGAGAACGCCACCACTGCGGACCGCGGCGGCAGCCGGATCAATTTGGTAACCCCGACGCACGAAAGCTGCGACAGTCGCGGTCTGGTTTCGATCTCGACTCCCGGCACCAGCCGAGCGAGCAACGGCCGGATAGTTTCCGCCCCCAGGAACATGGTTTCGACCATGCCGCGCGCGCCCAGCAATCGTTCGGTAAATATATGCCCTCGATCCGGATCGGCGCAGAGCTGGATTTCATCCACCGCCAGGAATTCCGTCGGCCGATCGAGTGGCATTGCCTCAACGGTACAGGAGAACCATCGTGCCCCCGGCGGCACGATTTTTTCCTCGCCCGTAATCAGCGCCACTTCCCGCGCGCCCTTCCGCGCGACCATTTTGTCGTAATTCTCCCGTGCCAGCAGTCGCAGCGGAAACCCGATCATACCGGACGAGTGCGCGAGCAATCGTTCCATAGCGAGGTGGGTTTTCCCCGTATTAGTCGGGCCGAGCACGGCCCTGACTCGGGCAGGAAAATCGGAGCGCATGTTCATAGGGTGGCGTTTTGCTGACGGGGGTGCAAGTCTGGCCGCGGCCCAAATTGCAAAAGTTTGATGATAGTAAGCAAAATCAACAAGTTAAGGCAAAGGAAGAATCTTCTTTTTGTGAACAAAAAGAAGCAAAAAAACTTTGTCACTTGGAGCCCACCGCCCGAAGTCGGAGCGCTCCAGGTGACAAAAGTTTTTTGCTTCTTTTTTTCAAAAAAGATGCTTCTCTCCTTCCCTACAACCTACTGATTTCACTTATTATCGTTCGCCACGCCGCGGGCGGCATCATCTTGGAGCGGGCCATGATCGATTTGGACAAGTCATTTGATTTCATTGCAACCGACTCCGCCGAGGCGCGTCCGATCCATTTAATCGAGGCCGCCGACTACCAGAATTTCCTAGCCGAACTCCCCCCTGCCGCGGCCGATTTCCTGCGTGATCAAGCGTTTGCGGCAGAAGCCGGCAAGCTGCTTTTATTACCCGGCCCGAACGGAGTTGCCGGTGCCGTGTTAGGTTTGGGTGCATCGCCCGACGTCTACACCTATGGCGGGCTGGCGGGATCGTTACCTGCCGGCCGCTGGCGTTATGCGGCGCCGGCCGACGACACGGCCGTGCTGGGATTCTGTCTCGGCGCCTATCGCGCGCGCCCCACTGCCGCACCGGCACCGCAGCTCGTGGTCCCGCCCGGCCACGAGCAAGCCCTCGGCCTGGCCCGCGCAATCTTCATGGTGCGCGATCTGATCAACATCCCTGCCAACCGCCTAGGCCCCGCTGAACTAGCCGCGTTCGCAGCACAGCTGGGCGCGCGATCGGGCGCCGAGGTCACGCAATGCGCCGGCGCGGATCTGCAACGATCCTATCCCGCGGTCGCCGCGGTCGGCGCCGGCTCGGCCCGCCCCGCGCAGGTAGTCGAGTTCCACTGGCAAGGCAGCACAGCTTCTCCCGAGTCGCCACTGATCGCGCTATGCGGCAAGGGTGTAGTTTTCGACACCGGCGGTTACGATTTGAAACCATCCGCCGGGATGTTGCGTATGAAAAAAGACATGGGCGGCAGCGCGGTCGCTCTCGGTCTCGCTCGTCTGATAATGGAGGCCGATTTGCCCGTGCGTCTCGCGGTATGGATCGGCTGCGTAGAAAATAGCGTTTCCGGTCATGCCATGCGACCATCCGATATAATTGATACCCGTGCAGGAATTACCGTGGAAGTCGGCAACACCGATGCCGAGGGCCGGCTGGTATTATGTGACCTGCTCACCGCGGCATGTGAACACGCGCCTGCGCTACTGCTTGATTTCGCTACACTTACCGGTGCCGCGCGAGTCGCATTAGGCCCCGACTTGCCTGCTCTGTTCTGCACCAGCGACGCATGGGCCGACCAATTTTCACGCGCCGGTAACGATGTTTTCGATCCGGTGTGGCGCCTGCCGTTATGGGCGGGCTACCGCGATTGGTTAAAATCTCCCGTCGCCGACATTGCGAATGTCGCAACCAAACCGATGGCCGGTGCGATAATCGCCGCGCTCTATCTGAAAAGTTTTGTAAATTCCACTACGAATTGGGCCCACTTCGATTGTTATTGCTGGAACGATCAATCTCGCCCAGGCCGCCCCGAAGGTGGCGAAGCGACTGGCCTGCAAGGAATTTGGCGCGCAGTGCACGATGCCGCGCTCAATAAATCAGGCATACAGGGACTATTCGGCTAGCAATTAACATTACGTTACGATCGGAACTCGTTGCGGGTTTGTGCGTTAACATAGCCACGCAAGCCTAGTATGTTTGCGCATTACATCTGGCCAGACGGCCGGGAAGGGACAGACAATGCCGAATTCTCCACGAACCGACTATTTAGTGGGCATCTTTCGCGATACCATGGTGGCGCTGGTGCGCCGTGACGGCCCCGACTTTTCAGCTCGTCAATTGGGTGTGTTTCTAACCTGTTATACCCAGGATGCGCCGCATACCGTGCGCGGCCTGGCTGCCGGCCTGAATGTGTCAAAGCCCGCGATCACGCGCGCCCTGGACCGCCTGAGCGAATTCGAATTGATCCGCCGCAAGGTTGACCAATCCGATCGCCGCTCGGTCCTGGTGCAGCGCACTCCCAAAGGCGCCGCATTCCTCCGCGACCTGCGTTCCGTCATGGCCGAAGCCGAAGATCACGCCCGCGAGCAAAGCGAGCCAGCAATAGCGCCCCGCCGCCGCGCCGTCGGCTAAGGTAAGCAAGGCGGGCCAGCCCGGACCCGTGGTGCGAAGCACATATTCGCGTGACGGGGCCGAGAGGCCCCAGACCCCATGACTTTTAGAATGGGGAGCTGAACACCTGAAATCCCACGCGCGCCGTGCTACGCGGCGCGCGTGATTTCAGGTGTTCAGCTCCCCATCCTAAAAGTCCCGGGGGTTTGGGGCCTCGGCCCCGTCACGCGAATGCGTGCTTCGCACCACGGGTCCGGGGCTAGCCCCGGCTTACTTCCTGGGCTGACAGCCGCCCCGTCGCCCGCGATACCGCCCCGCTCATGACGCCCAATCTCGACTCCCGCCGCAAGCGCATCCTCTATCGTGCCACCCATCGTGGCACGCACGAGACCGACATCCTGTTTGGCGACTACCTGGCCTCGCGCCTGGCCGCGATGGATGAAGCCACCCTCACCGACGTCGAGACCCTGATCGACCTCCCCGACGCCGACCTCGCCGACTGGCTCTCCGGGCGCAAACCGATCCCCGCCCAGCACGACCACCCTCTGCTCCGCGCCATGCGAGCGGCCGCCGAGCGATGAAGCCGATCCAAGTCTACGGCGTGCCGGAAGGCCTCGACGCCCTCCTCCTGATCCGCCGCCGCACCGAGCACACCGGCAATCTCCTCCACATTGTGCGCGACGACGTCCGCCTGGCCCGCCTGGCCGAAGCGCTCTCCTTCTTCGCCCCCCAAATCGACCTAATTCGCCTCCCGGCCTGGGATTGCCTGCCCTACGACCGCGTTTCCCCCAACCAAGGCCTGGTCGCAGAGCGCATCGCCGCCCTGGCCTCCCTACTCAACCCACCCACCAAACCCCGCCTGGTCCTGGCCTCCGTCGCCGCCGCCATGCAGTTGGTGCCCCCGCGCTCCGTATTCGCCGGCAGCGCGCTATCCCTGATCCCCGGCGCCACGCTCGACATCGCTGGCCTGGTCACCTTCCTCGAAGCCAACGGCTACGGCCGCGCCGACAACGTAATGGAGCCCGGCGAGTATGCCGTCCGCGGCGGCATCATAGACCTCTACCCCGCCGGCGAGACCGACCCCGTGCGCATCGACCTGTTCGGCGACAGCATCGAGAGTCTCCGCTATTTCGACGCCTCCACCCAGCGCAGCGCCAAGAAACTCCCGAGCCTAACCCTGCGCCCAGTCTCCGAAGTCTTCCTCGATCCCCCCAGCATCGTCCGTTTCCGCACCGGCTACCGCGAGCTATTCGGCCCCGGATCAGCCCACGATCCGCTCTACCAGGCGATTTCCGACAGCCGCCGCGCCCCCGGCATGGAACATTTCCTGCCCCTATTCCACGAAACTCTGGAAACCATCTTCGATTATCTCCCCAACCTCGCGCTATCCTTCGACCACCAGTGCGACGAGGCCTTCGCCAGCCGCGCCGAAATGGTCACCGACCACTTTGAGGCCCGCAAAGCCCTCCCGCGCGACGGCGAAGTTCCCTACCGCCCGATCCCGCCCGCGAGTCTCTATCTAGACTCTGCCCGCTGGCACGCGATCATCGCGCAACACCCATCGGTCCAATTCAATCCATTCGCCAAACCCGGAGACACCACCGGCATCGATGCCGGCGGCCGGCCCGGAATAATCTTCACTGCCGGCGACGCCAAAGGCGCCAACATCTACCAGCAGCTTCAGTCTCGCATCGAAGTCTGGCAGTCCGAGCGCAAGCGCATCGTGATCGCAGCCTGGACCCGCGGTTCACGCGAACGGATCTTTGCCCTACTCCGGGAACACGGCATCCGCTCCGAACTATCCGACCGTTGGGAAGCCGTAACGCCAGGCACCCCGAAACTGATCACGCTAGGTCTGGAACGCGGCTTCAGCAGCGAAGATCTGGCGCTGATATCCGAACAAGACCTCCTAGGCGAGCGCATTTCCCGTCCGCCACGCCGCCGCAAGCGCGCCGACCAATTCATCGCCGAGGCCACCGAAATCGCCGAGGGCGACCTGGTGGTACACCAAGACCACGGCATCGGCCGTTTCGACGGCCTGGTCACTCTGCAAGTTTCCGGTGCCGCCCACGATTGTCTACGGATCCTCTACGACGGCGACGACAAGCTATTCCTCCCCGTGGAAAACATCGAAGTCCTCTCGCGTTTCGGTTCCGAAACCGCCGGTGTCGCTCTCGATAAACTAGGTGGCGCCGGCTGGCAGAATCGCAAAGCGCGCATGAAGCAGCGCATCCGCGACATGGCCGGCGAGCTAATCCGTGTCGCCGCCGCCCGCAAAGTCCTGGCAGCCGACAGCATGGCCCCCCCCGAGGGCGCCTGGGACGAATTCTGCGCGCGTTTCCCCTACGCCGAAACCGACGACCAAAATCGCGCCATCGCCGATGTAATCGAGGATCTCGCCTCGGGCCAACCGATGGACCGCCTGATTTGCGGCGACGTAGGATTCGGCAAAACCGAAGTAGCCCTCAGGGCCGCCTTCATCGCGGCGATGTCCGGCACCCAAGTCGCCGTAGTGGTCCCCACCACCCTCCTCGCCCGCCAGCATTTCCGCACCTTCACCAATCGCTTCGAGGGCCTACCGATCAAAGTCGCCCAACTCTCACGCATGGTCACCGCCAAGGACGCGACCCTTACCCGCGCCGGTCTCGCCGACGGTTCGATCAACATCGTGGTAGGCACTCACGCGTTACTCGCCAAGGGCACCACTTTCTCCGAACTTGGCCTGCTCATTGTTGACGAAGAGCAGCACTTCGGCGTCTCCCACAAGGAAAAGCTGAAGCAGCTAAAAGAGGGCGTACACGTCCTCACCCTCACAGCGACCCCAATCCCGCGCACTCTACAACTGGCGCTCACCGGCGTGCGCGAGATGAGCGTAATCGCCACTCCCCCAGTCGACCGCATGGCCGTGCGCACCTTCATCATGCCGTTCGACCCGGTAGTAATCCGCGAAGCCGTAGCCCGCGAAATCTTCCGTGGCGGCCAGATCTTTTGCGTAGTCCCACGTCTGGAAGACCTCCCCAGAATGAACGAGCGCCTACGCGCGATCGTCCCCGACGCCCGCATCACCGAAGCCCACGGCCGGCTCAGCCCGACCGAGCTCGAGCGCGTAATGACCGAATTCTCCGACCGCAAGCACGACATTCTACTTTCGACCAACATAGTAGAGAGCGGCCTGGACATGCCGTCGGTAAACACCCTCATAATTCATCGCGCCGACATGTTCGGCCTAGGCCAGCTCTACCAACTACGCGGCAGGGTTGGGCGCGGCAAGCATCGCGGCTACGCGTATCTAACCTGGGCCCCGAACCACGTGCTTTCAGTTGCAGCCGAAAAGCGCCTGCATGTCATGCAAACTCTAGAAAATCTAGGCGCCGGTTTCACCTTAGCCAGCCACGATCTAGACATTCGCGGTGCCGGAAACTTGTTAGGCGACGAGCAATCCGGCCACATCCGCGAAGTAGGTATCGAGCTCTACCAGCAGATGCTGGAAGA
>Ga0302314_10004208_pt1 | contig 26486 bp, 21 predicted proteins | sample III_Palsa_N2_3_FD_200533 | JGI IMG/M metagenome (GOLD analysis project Ga0302314, IMG submission 200533) | Peat permafrost microbial communities from Stordalen Mire near Abisko, Sweden - III_Palsa_N2_3 | ecosystem: Environmental > Terrestrial > Soil > Palsa > Peat permafrost | place: Sweden...
GCACGATCGGCAGCGGGACGGTGACTTCCCGGGCCGGGACGCCGACCACCATGACCGTCCCGCCCTTGTCGGCGATGGCGATCGCCTGGTCTATCGACGACTGGACGGACACGCAGTCGAACACGATATCGGCGCTCCCGCCGAGCGCCCGTCTCACCTGCCCGGCGACGTCGGGGGTGCCGGCGTCGATGGTCGCGTCGGCGCCGAGGGCTGAGGCCCGCGCGCGTTTGGCGGGCAGTGGATCGGTGCTGACCACCTTTCCTACCTGGTGCGCCCGGAGCACCGCGAGGGTGAGCAACCCGATGGTTCCGGCGCCGAGCACGGCCACGGACCGGCCCGCGACGTCGCCCGCCAGCCGCACGGCGTGCACCGGCGTCGACAGCGGCTCGATGAGCGCCGCGGTGTGATCATCGAGCGCGTCCGGCACGAGATGCAGGCGGTTCGCGGCCAGGGTGAAGTAGTCCGCCATGCCGCCCTGAGCATAGCCGCAGCCGAAGAACTGCAGGTTCTCGCACAGGTTCTCGCGCCCCGAGGTGCACATCTTGCACGTCCAGCAGGGCAAGTCGGGCTCCACGATGACCCGCTGTCCCGGTGCGAAGGTGCCGGCGCCCGACCCTGCCGTCTCGATGACCCCGACGACCTCATGGCCGGGCCGGTAGGGCAGCGGGACAAAGGGGTGGCGCCCGTGGGCCGCGTGCAGGTCGGAGCCGCAGACGCCGGCCACGAGGGTGCGGATGAGGGCTTCGTTCGGGCCGGGGGCCGGGATGTCCGCTGTCTCGACAGCGATCCGGCCTGGGTAGACGACGACGCGTCGCATGCTGGTCAGGGCGAGTTCCTCTCCGGGCCGACCGGGGTCCGGCCGGCCGTAGCCGCTGTGGCGTAGTGGTCAAGGTCGGTGAGGGTCCTTCGCACGCCGTGTTCGTGCAGTGCGGTCAGGATCGAGCTGTACACCTGGGTGAACCGGGGTTCGTCGGCCAGGTCACCGAACACCGCACGGTTGTCATCCAGGAAGGCGGTCGGGTGGCGGCGTTGCCGGCGGGCGGCGGCTTGAAGCCGCGGCGCGATGGCGTCGATGATCTCGTACCGCTCGCCGTTCTCGTCGGTGCCTTCGGCGTAGCGTGCCCAGCTGGCCACCACGGCCGCGGAGCGGGTGACGGGTTGACCGGCGGCGAGCTGGTGCCTGATGACGGGGAAGAGAAACTTGGGAATGCGGTCGGAGGCGTTGGCGCACAGCCGGGCCACCGTGTCGCCCACCTCGGGATTGGAGAAGCGCTCAATCAGCTGGCGGGCATAACGCTTCAGGTCAATGCCGGGGACCGGCCGCAGGGTCGGGATGGCTTCCTGCCTCATGTAGTCCAGCAGGAACCGCGCGAACAGCGGGTCAGCGGTGACGTCGTGCACGAGCCGGTATCCGGCCAGGTAGGCCGGATAGCACAGGGCCTGATGACTGGCGTTGAGCAGCCGCAGCTTCATCAGCTCATAGGGTTCCACGTCGGAAACGATCTGTACGCCGACGTCTTGCAGCGGTGGCCGGCCGTCGGCGAAATTCTCCTCGAGCACCCATTGCGTGAACGGCTCGCAGAGTACCGGCCACTGATCGTCGAGGCCGAATCGGCAGCTGAGCTCGGCGCGATCGGCTTCGGTCGTCTGAGGTGTGATGCGGTCGACCATGCCGTTGGGGAACCGGACGTGGCGGGTGATCCAGTCGGCCAGCTCAGGGTCACGCAGGCGGGCGAACGCCGTGAACGCGCGCTGGCTCACGTGGCCGTTGCCCTGGACGTTATCGCAGGACAGGATGGTGAACGCCGGAATGCCTCGCTCCCGGCGACGAGCGAGCGCTTCGGTCACTAGCCCGAAAACGGTACCCGGGATGGCTCCTGGCTGCAGGTCGGCGGCGACGGCCGCAGCTGAGGAATTGAATTCTCCGGTGACGGCGTCGAGGTTGTAGCCGCCCTCGGTGATCGTGAGCGACACGATCCGGGTCGTCGGCGCGGCCATCTTCTCGATGGCCGCCCCGGGATCGTCGGCGGCGAACAGGAACTCGACGATCGACCCGATCACGCGAGCATCCCAGGTGCCGTCGCCATGCCGCAGGACCAGGGTGTACAGGCCATCCTGGGCGGCCATCACATCGCGCATCCTGGTGTTGGATGGCTGCAGGCCGATGCCGCAGATGCCCCAGTCCATCGCCGCGCCGCTATTCATCAGCGCGTCGATATACATCGCCTGGTGCGAACGATGGAAATTGCCGACGCTGATGTGCACGATTCCGGTCGTAACCTGGCGGCGGTCGTAGCGCGGAAGGGACACCCCGGCGTTCAGCTTCGGCAGGGTTGCCGCAGTCAGGCTGGTCATGCCGCCCCTTCCTGGCCGCGCGAGCGGCCGCGCGAGCGGCCGCGCGAGCGGCCGCCTGAGCGGCCGCCGACCCGCTCGGCGGGTCGCTGCGTGGCCAGGGCTGCGACAATCCGCCGGAAGTTGGCGTGGCGTTCCGCGTGGAAGGTGGCCAGCACCGGGTCCGGCTCGGCCGCGAGGCTGGCGGGCGGCGCCAGCGGTCCCTGGATATCGTCGAAACTCAGCAGGCCGGCGACGTGGGCCCCCAAGAGGGCAGCGCCCCGGGCAGATGCCGCCGGGACGTCCACGGCGTACAGCGGCAATCCCAGCACATCGGCGAGCAGCTGTCGCCAGCCGGCCGCCAGGGTGCCTCCGCCGGCCAGCCGAAGGCGCGGCGGCCGGTACTCTCCGAGCAGTGCATCCAGGGTGTCGCGGATCGCAAATGCCACTCCTTCGAGCGCGCTGCGCAGCAGCGAGGTCCGGTCGTCGGCTAGCGACAACGCGGTCCAGGAACCGCGGAGCGCCGGATCGCAATACGGTGTCCGCTCCCCCGACAGGTGCGGGACGAAGATCGGGTCGTGAGCCTGGCCCGGATGACCGGCGCTCGCATACAGCTCCTCCCAGCTGGCGCTCATGATCTCGCGCACCCAGTTGAGACTGATCCCGGCGCTGATGGTGGCGCCCATGTGGTACCAGCCATCTGGAGTCGCTGACCGGTAAAGGTTGATCCCGTCGTCCGCCCGGCTGACCGGTACGACCACAGGCCGGATGACCTGCGCGCCGGTGCCGACGGTCAGCTGGATGTCGCCGCTGTCGACGATCCCGCTGCCCAGGGCCGCGGCGGCCGTGTCGCCGGCTCCGGCCGCGACCGGGATGCCGGCGGGCAGGCCTAGCTCAATTCCGGCCTGCGCGGTCAGGTGGCCGGCCGGCGCCGCAGCTGAAGGCAGCAAGGGCGCCAGCAAGCCGGCGTCGAGGCCCAGAGCGCTGACGACCTCAAGGTCCCAGCGGTCGCCCGGCACGTCGTAGAGCAACGTGGCTGAAGCATCACTGGGCTCGGCGTGAACTTCGCCGGTGAGACGGGCCCGGATCCAGTCTTTAGGTTGCAGCGCCCAGCGAGCTTCGGTGTAGGTGCGCGGTTCGTTCTCGGCGATCCACTTGAGCATCGGGCCGGTCATGCCCGGGGCCAGCGGGTTGGCCAGCCTGGCCAGCGCCCGGGGGCCGAGGAGCTGGTAGGCACGCAGGGACCCGGTGGCGCGGCTGTCGGCCCAGAGCAAGGCCGGGCGGAGGGCTCGGCCATGCCGGGACGTCATCACCAGACCGTGCATCTGTCCCGACAGCCCGATCGCCGACGGCTGCGCGCCCGCCGCCTGGACAGCCTCGCGGGCGCAGGCGGTCACCGCGCTCCACCAGTGGGCCGGCTCGCTCTCGGCGTAGCCGGCCATCGTCGAAGTCACGGCGTAACCGGCTGAAGCCTGAGACAGGAGCTTGCCGCCGGTATCGATCACGACCGCCTTGGCCGAGCTGGTCCCGAGGTCGAGACCCAGGGTGCAGATCGCGCCGGCCTCATCTGAACACGCCGGGAGCCGGGAATCAGCGGTCATCGCGTCAGCACTCGATGATGATCTTGTGGACCGTCCGGTCGCTTCGCAATGCGTCAAGGGCGCTGGCGTAGTCATCGAGCGCGAACCGGTGGGTGATGAGGCCTTCGGTCCGGGCCCGGCCGGTCCGCAGCGCCGCGATCGCGGCCGGGAATGAGTTGATCTCGGCGAAGGACCCCTTGATGGTGATCTCGCGGCGGAACACATCGTAGGGACTGACCCGGACGAGGTCTTCGGGCTCGGTCACGCCGTAGAACATCACCGTCCCGCCGCTCCGGGTCAGTGGCACACATTGCTCCGACACGGCCGCCGACCCGGTGGCATCGACCACGATGTCGAAGCCGCCTGACTCCGCCTTCAGCTTGGCGGCATCGCCGGCCAGATCCGCGCGGTCCATCAGGAACGTGGTGTCGATCCCGAGGTCCTCGGCTCGCTTGAGCTTGAACGCGGACGAAGCCGCGACCGTCACGCTGACCGCGCCACCGCGCGCGATGAGCTGAGACAGCAGCAGGCCGGTCGGGCCGGCGCCGAAGACCAGGGCCGAGCTCCCCGGCCGGGGACGCAGTGTCTCCACGCCGTGCATGGCGCACGCCGTGGGCTCGGTGAACACCGATATGTCGGGGTCGATGCCGTCGACGGAGTAGACCAGGTTGGCCGGGACGGCGACATACTCGGCGAAAGACCCGGGCCAGTTCGTGCCGAGTCCCTTGAGGTTGGCGCACATCAAGGTGTTCCCGGTCCGGCAGTACTCGCAGTGCCCGCAGTTCATGTTGGGGTTGACCGCGACATATTCGCCGACGCGGAATCCTTCGGTGCCCTCGCCTAGCGCGTCCACCGGTCCGACCAGTTCATGGCCGGGGGTCAGCGGGAACTCGGCGAAGAATTTGCCGTTGTGAATATGCAGGTCCGTTCCGCAGATTCCGGTTTGCTGTACGCGTACCCGTACCTCGCCGGGTCTCGGATCCGGTGTCGGGATCTCCCTGATCGTGAAACTGCCAGGGGCATCGTAGACAACGGCTTTCATGCTGCTCCTTAGTCGGCTGAACCGCGTGGTCACGAGGCTCGCGACCTTGACGCGGCCGAGGTCACTCCCGCGCCGGAGCCGCCTGCCTGCTGCTGGTCAGGTGGGATAGCAGGCTGCCGAGGCTGGTCCGGCCGCCACCGCGCAGGGCGGCGGCGCGGCGCTGCTGGTCGACGTAGACGGCCGCGATGAGGACGGCGCCGACCACGACTTGCTGCCAGAACGGCTGGACGCCGATGATGACAAACCCGTTCTGCAGGGTGGCCGGGATGAAGACGCCGATGACGCTGCCCAGGATGGACCCGTAGCCGCCGAACAGGCTGGTGCCGCCGATGACGACGCCGGCGATCACGGACAGGTTGGTCGAGCTCTGCCCGGAGATCGTGGTCGACTGGAAGAACGCCAGGTTGAGCCAGCCGGCGAAGCCGGCCAGCAGGCCGGACAGGGCGTAGATCGCGATGATGTGGCCGTTGACGTTCAGCCCGGACCGGCGGCCCGCCTCGGGGTTGGATCCGAGGGCGTAGGTATGCAGCCCGAACCGGGTGCGGTGCAGGATGATGATGCCGATCACCACGATGACGGCCGCGATGACGGCCAGGGTGGGTATCTGCCAGACGACGTTGCCGAAGCCGACCGAGTTGACCATGACGGTCGGGATGTCACGCAGGTCGACGCCGCCGGTGATCACCTGGGCCAGGCCGAGGGCCGCGCCCAGGGTGCCGAGCGTGACGATGAGCGGCGGTACCTTCGCCCGCGCGATCAGGAAGCCGTTGAGCAGCCCCCAGGCCAGCCCGGCGGCGATGGCCACCAGGGCGCCGACGATGGCGGCCCCCCAGCCCTGGCCGCCCATGGCGGCCATCGCCTTGTCGGCGACGACGCCGCTGAAGACCAGGACGCTTCCGATGGACAGGTCGATGCCGCCGGTGATGATGACGAAGGTCATCCCGACGCCCAGGACCGCGAGAATGGCCGTGTCCTGGACGATCCCGCGGATGTTGAAGACGGTCAGGAAGGCGCTGGGCTTCATGATCGAGAAAATGACCACGATCACCAGGAGCACGATGATGATCTGCAGCGCCTGCAGCCGGGCCAGCCGGGCGAGCCGCCCGGTGGGCTGGTCTTCGCTGGGCGCTACCGCGGCGGGGGCGTCGGGGGGGACGGTGGCCTGGTCAGTCACGACTGGTTCTCCTGGGTCACGTGGTTCTCCTGGGTTACGGCGCCGGTCATCGCCCCGACGAGTTCTTCCATCGTGGTGTCCTTCGCCCGGTAGGTGGCCACCCGCCGACCCAGCCGCATGACCTGGACCTCGTCGGCGACCTGGATCACGTGGGGCATCGAGTGGCTGATGAACACCACGCCGAGCCCGCGGTCGCGGACCCGGCGGATCAGGTCAAGGACGCCCTTGGTCTGCACCACGCCGAGGGCGGCCGTGGGCTCGTCAAGCAAGATGACCCGGTTGGCCCAGGAGGCGGCCCGGGCGACCGCGACCGCCTGCTTCTGGCCGCCCGACATGGCGCCGATGCTGCCGGCAAAGTTCCGGACGGTGGCACCGAGCTCGTCGAACGCCTTCTTGCTCCCGGCCAGCATGTCCGTGTTGTCCATGAAACCCAGCCGCCCCAAGATCCCCGGGCGCATGATCTCCCGGCCGAGGTACATATTCTGCACGGGGTTGAGATGGGGAGCCAGCGCCAGGTCCTGGTAGACGGTCTCGATCCCGAGATGACGCGCCGCCAGCGGCCCGTCGATCGTCACCTGCTTGCCGTCGACCAGGATCTCGCCCGACGTCGGCGTTTCGGTCCCGGATAGGATCTTGACCAGCGTGCTCTTGCCGGCTCCGTTGTCTCCGATGAGCGCGGTGACCTCGCCCGCCTTCACCTCGAAGTTGACCCCGGACAGCGCGCTGACATGACCGTAAAGCTTGGTGATATCCCGTGCTTCCAGCACAACGCTCATCGAATCCACTCCTTGTCGGCCGCAGAGCCTGCTGACGCCGCGGAGCCGCTGCCTTCATCCTCGGTTCCGCAACGCTGCCGTAATCATGCTGCAATGTTTAACGTAGAGAGTGCCTCTTTCATGTCACCGATGTCAAGGTCTGAATCCGAAACGATACTTCCTGGCTACAACCGCCGATAAAACCGCTAAGGACAAGACTAGGTAACGGTCTTGACATCGGTGACATGACTGCTGGAAGATCGACCCGACATGTTTCCAAAAGATTGCCAACAGCTGAACATGCCGGTTCGCGGGACGTAACCAAGCCCGCTACCGCGCGCTCAAACGGCTCGTGCCCGGGCTTATCCGGGGCGGCGGCCGACCAAGTTTCACGCGAAGGAGCAAGTATGAAGCGGTCTTTGGTGGTACCAACCGCGGGAGCGGCAGCCGTGCTGCTGACCGTCCTCGCCGCAGGGTGTTCGTCTTCAGGTTCGTCCTCGAGCGCGTCGGGCGGGTCCACGAGCACTTCCACGACCGGCTCGAGCAGCGGCAAGACCTACAAGCTTTCGTTCATTCAGGGCGTGGCCGGTGACGGGTTCTACGTCACGATGGGCTGCGGCATGCAGGCGGAGGCTAAGAAGCTCGGCGACGCCACCGTCAACATCCAGGGGCCGGCGCAGTTCGACTCCACCCTGCAGAACCCGATCATCGAGTCGGTCACCGCGTCGAAGCCTGCCGCGATCATGATCGCGCCCGATGACGTGACGGCCAGCCAGACCCCGATCGACCAGGCCATGAGCGCAGGGATCAAGGTCGTTCTGGTCGACACCACGCTGAACAACCCGGCCGGCGCCGTCTCGCAGATCTCCTCGGACAACCTGGCCGGCGGGGCCGACGCCTTCGCCGCGGTCAAGCAGCTCGTGCCCGCCGGCGGCCAGGTGCTCGTGGTCAACACCAAGCCCGGCATCAGCACCACCGACCAGCGGACCACCGGCTTCGCGACCGCGGCCAAGGCCGACTCCAAGTACTCCTACGTCGGCGTGCAGTACGACCAGGACGAAGCCTCTATCGCGGCGCAGGTCACTCTGGCGTCGCTGCAGAAGAACCCCGGCATCGTCGCCATCTTCGCGACCAACCTGTTCTCAGCTGAGGGCGCCGCCACCGGCATCCGGCAGGCCGGCAAGTCGGGCAAGGTGAAGATCGTCGGATTCGACGCCGAGCCTGACGAGATCACCGCGCTGCAGCAGGGCACCGTGCAGGCGCTCATCGCCCAGTCGCCGTACACGATCGGGACCGACGCGGTCGACCAGGCCATCGATGCTCTGACCGGCAAGCCGACCACCGCGAAGATCGGCACCAAGTTCACCATCATCACCACCGCCAACCTCAGCTCCGCGGCCAGCCAGGCCGCGATCTACAAGACCAGCTGCTGATTTCCGGCCGCCGGTAAAATGCGGACGAAAGGGTCTCCCGGTGTGAAACCGGGGGACCCTTCGCCGCCCGAGCTGCGCCGCTCGAATCTTCCCACAGGTGCCCGCAGCTGCGGGAGCAGGCGCCTAGTCTGGAGACGATCCTCGATGACCACCATGCGCGACGTCGCTCGCGTCGCCGGAGTCAGCGCGAAGACTGTGTCCCGGGTCTTCAACGATGATCCCCACGTCACCGAGGAGACCCGCGAGCGGGTTCGCTGGGCGATGCAGAAACTGAACTATGTTCCGAACATGCTGGCCCGCAGTTTCCGCGCGGGTGCGGACGCCGCGGTCGGCCTGGCCATTCCTGACATCGCCGACCCGTTCTTCGCGGAGATGACGTCCAGCATCGAGATAGACCTGATGGGACGCGGCATGGCCGTGGTGGTGACCAGCCTGGGTCACGGCCCGGACCGCGAGCGCTACGTCCTTGAGGCCCTGCTGCGGCGCCAGATCAGCGGTCTGATCGTGGCCTGCGTCAGCGCCGATCAGTCCTACCTCGCTCCCTGGCAGGAGCGGACGCCGATGGTCTTCCTTGACCGGGCGCCGCGCGGGCTAGCCGGCGTGTTCGTGATCGAGGATGACCTGGGCGGTGCCCGCGAGGCCGTGGCCCATCTCGCCCGGCACGGTCACCGGCGGGTGGCCTTCTTCGGGGTTTCCCTCCGCGTGACCACCACCGACCGGCGGCTGAAGGGATACCGTTCGGCCGTCGCCGATCACGGGCTGGACGCCGATCCCGAACTCATCTGCATGCCGTCGGAGTCACCCGAAGTAGCCGCCGCGGAGATGCTGAAGCGCCTGGCGGCGCCGAACCCCCCGACGGCCGTCTTCTCTTGTAACGTCCCGTGCACGATGGCGCTCGTGCTGGCGCTGCATCAGACCGGGCACAACGGCGTTGCTATCGTCGGGTTCGGTGACTTCCCGATGGCCGCGGCCCTGTCGCCCGCGGTGACGGTCGTGGACCAGGATCCGGCCGGACTCGGCCGCATCGCCGTGGAACGACTGCTCCAGCGCATCGAAGATCCCGAGGCTCAGGTGCGCCGCCGGACGGTGCTCCCGGTCTCGCTGATCCCGCGCGGCTCCGGCGAGCTGCCGCCGGCTGCGGCGTGACGACTGGTGCAGGAGCGAAGAGACCTGTGAGCGAGCCAGGTAGTGAGCCGTGGCGCCACGCCGAAGCGGCCCGGCTGATCGACTTCGGGCGCGGGGCGGTGCTGCCAGGCGGCGGCTTCGGCTGGCTTGACGACAACGGCCAGATCGACGAGACCAAGCCCAGACCGCTTTACGTCAACGCCCGGATGACCCACGTCTTCGCCCTGGCCCACCTGACCGGCACGGACGGCGCGCAGGCCCTGGCCGCCTGGGGAGTGCAGGCTCTGGCTACCCGCTTCGCCGACCGCGAGAACGGCGGATGGTTCTCCAGCATTGACCTCTCGGGGCAGGTCGTCGATGCCACCAAGGCGAACTACGCGCACGCCCATACCCTGCTGGCCGCCGCCAGCGCGGTGGCCGCCGGGATTCCGGGTGCCGAGGCCGCCCTGGCGGCCGCCACGGCCATCATCGAACGGCGCTTCTGGTCCGAGGCCGAAGGCTGCGCGCTGGAGTCCTGGAACGCCGACTTCACCGAGCTCGAGCCCTACCGCGGCGCCAACAGCAACATGCACTCGGTAGAGGCGTATCTCGCCGCGGGCGACGTCACCGGCGCCCCGGTCTGGCATGCCCGGGCCGCCTCGATCGCCGGCCGCCTGATCAACGGTCAGGCCCGCGGCCATTCGTGGCGAGTACCCGAGCACTACGACGAGAACTGGAAGCCCCGGCCGGACTATAACCTCGACCGCCGCGACGACACGTTCCGGCCGTACGGCACCACCCCCGGGCATTCCTTTGAATGGGCCCGGCTGCTGCTGATCCTGGAGGCGGCGCAGGCGGTACCCGAGGCCTGGCTGCTCGAAGCGGCGACCGCGCTGTTCGATACGGCCGTCGCCGACGCCTGGTCCCGGGACGGTCACCCGGGCCTCATCTATACCGTCGACGCGGACGGCCAGCCGGTGGTGACGTCACGACTGCACTGGGTGGCGTGCGAGGCCGTGCTCGCCGCCGACGCGCTGCACCGGCGCACCGGGGAGGAACGTTTCGCCGCGGACGCGGCCAGGTGGTGGGGTGAGATCAACCGCTTCTTCGTGGACACCCACGGCGGCAGCTGGTGGCACGAGCTAACCCCTGACATGATCCCGGCCGCGTCCACCTGGTCGGGCAAGCCGGATCTCTACCATGCCTACCAGGCGGTCCTGCTCCCGTCGCTCCCGCTGAGCCCGACCGCGGCCACCGCGCTGGCCCGCATGAGCCCCGCTTAAGAGGATTTGCCATCGATGGCACCATGCGGCAGAATAAACCTATGCCATCGATGGCAAAAGCAGCAGACACGAACGGGAGACACCCCGGGGTGAGCAGGCTGCTCGATGTCGCGAACGCGGCCGGGGTCAGCCTGCGCACCGCGTCGCGGGTGCTGAACGACGATCCGCGGGTCGCGTCGGTCACCCGGCAGCGCGTCCGGGAAACCATGCTCGACCTAGGTTTCCAGCCAGATCCGATGGCCCGGTCACTCCGAGCGGGAACGGACACCGCGATCGGGTTCGTGGTGGAGTCCATCTCCGACCCGTTCTTCGCCGAGGTCATCGACGCGGTGGAGCTGGAGATGTCGCGTCATGGCCGGTCAGTGCTCGTGACCAGCACACGGCGTGATTCCGGCTGGGAGCGCGATGTCATCGGTCGGATGATGCAGCGCCGGGTCGCCGGGTTGCTTCTGTGCCCGATCGGCGATGACCATTCCTGGCTCGACACGGGGCGCGTGCCTATCGTGCTCGTCGACCGGCCCGCGCCCGGCCTTTCTGCGGATCTCGTCGAGATAGATGATCACCGCGCCGCATTCGACGCCGTCGCGCATCTCATCGCCCACGGCCACCAGCGCATCGCCTACCTGGGCGACACGCCCGCCATCCCGACATCGGCCGCCCGTCTGCGCGGTTACCGCGATGCCCTGGCTTACCACCGGATAGCGGCAGACGAGCACCTGGTCAGCTGCGACTGCGCGACCAGCCAGGCCGCCGCGCGCGCGGTGTCGGCCTTGATCGGCGGTTCTTGCCCGCCCACCGCGATACTGAGCGCCACCACGCGGGCGTCGCTTGGGGTCGTGCCGACCCTGCACTCCGCCGGGCGCACGGACATCGCCCTCGTTGCCTTCGGCGACTTCCCCATGGCCGATGCCCTGCATCCGGCCGTCACCGTCGTGGACCATCCCGGCCATGAAATCGGGCGCGTGGCCGCGGCCAGGCTCCTGGCCCGCCTGGCTCAGCCCGGCCTGCCCGTCGAGCGCATTCAGGTACCGGCCAGGATCATCGAACGCGGGTCCGGGGAGCTACGCCGGTGACGGTCCGCACGGATGCTGTCATCGGTATCGACATCGGCACCACCTCGTCCAAGGCCGTCGTCCGATCCACGGCGCAGCGCGGCACCCCTTATGCAGACGCCCCTTATGTGGAACAGCCCACCCCGTGGCACACCGGTAGCTGCGGCCAGACCGATATTGATCCGTACCGCCTCGTCGACGTGGCCGTTGACCTGATCGGGCGCGCCGTCCGGATGGCCGAATCAGCGTGGGGACCGGTCCGCGTGCGCGGCATCGGCGTGGCCGGCCTGGCCGAGAGCGGCGTGCTGCTCGGTGCGGCCGGACGGTCGGCCGCGCCGGTGATCGCCTGGTTCGATCACCGCGGCGGGAATGAGATCGAGCGGCTAGGCCGGGAAGCCCCCGGCTTTGCCGCCAGGTTCGAACGCACGACAGGTCTGCCATGGTCGAGCCAGGCCAGCATCGCCAAACTGCTGTGGCTCCGCGACGGCGGATATCTGGCCGACCCGGCGCCGACCTGGCTGAGCGTGCCTGAATGGATCGTCGTCAGCCTGGGTGGCGATCCGGTTCGCGAGCCATCGCTGGTGTCCAGGACCGGTCTCATCGATCAGGGCACCGGCGAGGTCTGGCCCGAAGCCCTGGCGGCGACCGGGCTGTCCGCCCGGATTCTTCCCGCCGAACGGCCCGCTGGTGCTCGCGCCGGTTACCTGGGGCACGATGGCGTCGTCTCCTGCGCCGCGGGCGCCGTACTGACGGTGGCCGGGCACGACCATCCAGTGGCGGCCATCGGCGTCGGCGCGGTCGAGGCGGACGAGCTCTTCAACTCAAGCGGCACCGCGGACGTGCTGGCCCGCTCCATTCCGGGGACGCTGGAGGAGACCCAGCGCCAGCGGGTCGTCAGCGCCGGCTGGTCGATCGGGCGGCACGTGCTGCCCGACACGAGCCTGCTCCTGGCCGGGGTCAGCGGCGGACTGCTGCTGCGGCGCGTCCTGACGGCCCTGGGAGCAGAGTCCGGGCAGGCTCGGGCGGCGCTTGATCTCGCCAGCCTGAGCATCGGTGAGCTACCCGCTGGCCTGTCGGTAACCGGCGATGGCCGGACCCAAGATGACGTCGTCATACGCATCCAGGACGGCGTCTGCCCCGCCTCGGTCTGGATGGCCGCCGTGCGTTACACCGCGGCTCAGGCCCGGATTTTGCTCGATGACATCGAGAAGGTCGTCGGCCCGCACCGGCGGGCCGTGGCGGCCGGCGGCTGGACGCAGATGGCCAGCGTGCGCGCCGCCAAGGCGGCCGCCATCGACGCGATGAGCTTCTCACCCGTTGCGCAGCCGGGCGTCACCGGAGCCGCCCTGCTGGCCGCGTTCGCTCTTGACGGCGAGGGACTGCCGCTCGCCGACTTCATCCGGCAGTCGACCAAGGAATGACATGACCTACGCCACGAAAGCCCGAACGGGAACGCTGGACGACATCGCGACAGACAGCCACGTGTTCTCCATCATCGCTATGGATCAGCGCAACACCCTGCGCCGCATGTTCACGGCCGTCGGTCTCGACGCGACCGATGACGACCTGCGCACCGCGAAAGCCGACGTCGCCCGCGTCCTGACGCCCGCCGCCACCGGCCTGCTTTCCGATCCGACCTACGGCGTTCCTGCGATCACCAAAGCGGAGGCGCTCGCCCCGAATTGCGGACTGCTCATCGCCGCCGAACCGTCCGAGCGGCGCAGTTACCAGGGCGAACCGCGCACTCACCGCGACCCTGACCTGGACGCCCAGTGGGTTCTCGACCAGGGCGGCGATGCCCTCAAGTTCTTCGTCCAGCTGCGCGCCGATCGCCCGGCTCCGGCCCCGGATGAGCCGGACCTGGTCGCCGAGACGCTCGCCGTCTGCGAGGAGATCATCCGCGACTGCCGTGCCACGGGCGTGCCGGTGGTCATCGAGAACCTGGTGTACACGCGACCAGGCGAAGACCTCAGCGGCCAGGCCCGCGAGGACGCGATCATCGAGTCAGCCCGGGCCCTCGATGACCTGGACATCGACCTGCTCAAGCTGGAGTACCCCGGCTCGCCCGAAGGCTGCAAGCGGCTGGCGGCGATCCTGCACCGGCCGTGGGCCGTGCTGTCCGCGGGCGTGCCCTTCGACCAGTTCACCGACATCATCCGGATCGCCGCCGACGAAGGAGGAGCCTCGGGCTTCATCGCCGGCCGCTCGGTGTGGCGCGAAGTGGTCAGCCTGGTAGGTCCTGCCCGCGAAGAGTTCCTCACCTCGGTCGCGCTGCCACGACTGGAAAGGCTGGTCGATGTCGCAGCACACCGGGCCCGCCCCTGGAACGAGGCAGGAACGACGAGGTAGGAACATAGCATGGCGGCATGTCACCGTCGCCGCCCGCTTGCGAGCTGGCGCAGATGCGATGGCCCGAGATCGAGAAGGGGCCGCGGCGGCTGCTCGTGGTGCCGGTCGGCTCCCTGGAGCAGCACGGCCCGCACCTGCCGCTGGACACCGACACCAGGATCGCGGTGGCCGTGGCCCGGCGGGCTTGTGCGGGCCGTCCCGGCGTGGCGCTCGCCCCGGCCTTCGCCATCGGCGCCAGCGGTGAGCACGCGGCCTTCCCCGGCACGCTGTCTATCGGCGCCGAGGCGCTGACCATATGCCTGATCGAACTGGGCCGGCACGCCAGCCTGCACTGGCCTGCTGTGCTCCTGGTCAACGGGCACGGCGGGAATGTTCCTGCGGTGCAGGCGGCCATCGGCCGGCTTCGCTACGAGGGACGCGCCTGCGCGAGCTGGCACGCCGGGCTGCCCGGCGGTGACGCGCACGCCGGCCGGTCCGAGACCTCGGTCATGCTCGCGCTTGACCCGGACGCCGTGCGCCTGGCCGAGGCCGGACGAGGCGACGTCCGGCCCCTGACCGAGATCATGCCGATGCTCCGCGAGCAGGGCGTGCGGGCGGTGAGCGCGAACGGCGTGCTCGGCGACCCGGCCGGGGCCTGCGCCGCCGAAGGCGAGCACCTACTCGCGCGCCTCACGGCTGGGCTGAACGACGCGCTCGACACTGTCTGGGGTGCGGCCGAGGTAAGGGCAAACCCGCCATGAGCTGACCTTGAAAGGCCTCCGGTAGCTTCGGTGATCGAGGCAAGGTGGTCCGGATAGCAACGGGAAGACCCTGAAGCTCAGAGGTCTTCGACGTAGCTTGCGGCGATGTCGTCGGGCGGGTTGGTGTACAGGCGCAGGTAGCGGTCGTTGGCGTGGCCGAGGCGACGCTCGAGTTCCGCGCGGTTATGCCCGGAGGCTCGAGTTCCCACGCGAACGTGTGCCTCAGGCCGTGCGGGTGTACGCGCTTCTCGACGCCCGCAGCGGCGGCGAGGCGGTGCAGCATCAGAGCAGGGTCAGCAGCGCACGGTTGCGGATGCCCGTCGGCGCCCTGGCCGAGCAGCGGGCGATGATCGCGTGCATCTCGTCCGTGGTGAGCACCTCGGCCGGGTAATGGCTCTAGAAGTTAGGAGATCGGGAGAAAACCGTGGGAGGGCCCGCAACGCGGACCACGCCGCTCGCCACGTCGGCGGCGGCACTCCGTAGGACCGCGTGTCATGCTCACGACCGAGGCGCCGCGCTCTGACATGGATCCTTCTGGTTGAGAAAGTTCCCCGTGCCGAACCAGACGGACGAAGCACCGTGCAGGTCGAGCGTGGCCCGGGCATCCGGGCGCCCCTGAAAGAGCACCGGATAGCTCTTCTCCGTCAGGGGGGCGGCGCACGGGATGGGCAGGCTCGGAACATCGGCGAGGTTAATCTCGGCGCTCGCCGCCAGCTGGTCCGGCGAGAGCCAGGCCGGGACTGACCCGAGGGTCACGATGTGCTCGAAATCGGGATCGCGGGCGATGTAATGCGCGAGGTGGGCCTCGCCGCGCCGCCCGAACAACAGGTACGTGAGGTTACGGGGACGAGGAATGTTGAAGTCGAAATGGCGGAAGTGGACCACCTCATCCACCGTAAGCATCACGTTCCTGGCGAAAGGGGAGCCGACCGGCGTAGCGTCGGCGTTAGAGTAGTCCTTATAGACATCGACCTCGAAGGAGGTCAGCGTCCCCGCCTTGATCCGCGGGAGAGTAATTTCGTCCGCGCTATTCACGAGGTTCCAGGGTGTGCGGTGTGGCCCCTGGCCGGCAAGGTAACCCCGCATCACGGCGTCCGGGAGACTCACCCGGAGAATCACCTGGTACATATGCTTCTCCACGGCGAACATCGGCATGTGGGACACATACAGTGCCTTGCTGCCGAACATGAAGAAATTATGGGTGCCGGGCGCGTCGACGATGGGATCGGGATCGGTCTGAGATGGCGCACGCCGCGCGGCGCCAAGCAGTGGTGCCGTCGCGGCCAGGCCGCCCGAGATGAGTAGATGGCGCCTGGAGACGCCCCGCCGCTCAGTCATCCTCTTCTCCCCGCTTGCTCAAGGCCCGGTTGCTCAAGGCTGGGCCACCTGCTCAGGACGCCCCCCGGCTGCGCGCTGGGGGCACTGGGTTATCGACTCCGGTTAACTGGATAGCGGGCCCGGTGCAGACGCTCCGGGGTCCGCCCGATGGGGACCGCCTGGGCCGGCGAGGCCGCCGCTTCCGGGGGCGGGTAGCCAAAGGCCGGCACCCGGCCGGGCGGGCACGGGCCACCGAGCTCACGGTAGTGGAGAAAGGCCGGGTTGGCGGCATCCGCGCAACACCCCGCGGCACAGCCCGCCGGCTTGTTGGAGAACTTCCCTGGCCCGGAGGCGAGGCCGACGATCTTCATGGTCATGTGCTCGCTCAGTTGCCCGCCAACGGAAATCGGAACGCCGCCGATGGTCACGTCGCTGACCCGGAAGCCCGCTCGTTCCGGCACCTCGAACACGGCCCGCTCAATGAGACCGGGCTGCCCGCGTACGATGCGGAACCACGCCGGGTCCACAGCCTCGCCACTCGGCCCGGCCCAGCCGGTCAGGTTCAGGTCGTCCATGTACAGGCCAACCGGATTGCGGAGGGTTATGGCGAAGCCAAGTGCCGCCAGCTCGTTCACGCTCGCGCCGATGGTCGGATCACTGCACCGGTTGAGGCCACCGTACTGGGCACAGCAGATCAGGGCGTCCGGATCAGAGACGATACGACCGTCCGGGCCTGAGGTCCGCAGCACCGTCGCGTCCGCGCCGAGCTGGATCTCGGCGACGAGCGAGTTGGCCGGCTGGGTCAGGTGCATGATTCCGTCGGTGGTGTTCCAGCGGTTGTAGGGGTTGTAGGCCCCCTTCCGGTACACCACGTACGGGTTGCCGGGGTCGGAGTAGTCGATCAGGTCAACGCCGCAGATCAGGTCCTCGTACCGCACCTGGGGACTGACCAACTCCTGGTACAGCTCGACCAGAAGCTCGGGATCGCCGGTGGTGGGGTAGGTGGGGTCGCCATTGGTGCTAAGCAAGGTGTCGCCGTGCATCGCCTGCCAGTACTCAGGCGGCTCGGAAGTGAACGTGACACGGCGGATGCCGCCGTCAGGATCCCGCGTAACCCGCCACTCGCAGTACTCGTCCTGGGGCCGATAGTAAAGGTTTTCCCACTGGCGACCCCAAAAGTACGAGCCCGGACCGTCGATCCGCTGTGTCAGCGGGACAAGGTGGTCCGCCATCGCGAGCGCCTGCGAGCGTCCCCAGCGGTTACGAAGCGTCCCAGGAAAGCCGTTCCACACGATCTCCTGCTCGAGCGCTGGGCCGCTTGGAAGAGTCCTGAGCTGGTTGTAGTACTGGCAAGGCTGATCGCGAAGATCCGATTGCTCCGACGCGATGCACTCGTCGAACCATCCGGACACGGCGCGGCTCCACTGAGCGAGCTGCCCTGGAATCCGGTCGAAGTCCGTCATGAACCCGGGCGGATCATAGGCCGTGATCATCGCTCACCGAGATTCCGTGACGACGGCCACATCGGGCTTGACGCACGATCAATTTTGAAAATTGGCGCATTGAAGCCGAGGCGCATCTACGAGTCCCCCTGTGTCTAGGACGAGCAATGTACACCTAGGCACGAGCGAAATGCTAGACCCGAAAGTGTCTTTTTCTTGAGCTGAAAAGTGCCCTTTTCCTGAGCAGGTTAATTACGTCCATGGAAGCGACCTACGGGTAATTGGCCCTGGTGTGACCAGCTTGGGAGCATGACGTATCACCGTGACAGGAGACGGCCACGTCGCGACCCATGTTCATCATCAAAGCGCTCGACGGCGTTCGGCGAACTTATCCAGGTTCTCAATCAATCGGACGAGATGCCCGGTTAGATCACTAAGCTTGACTTCATTAACTGTAAAACTTATATGTGCACTTATCTGCGCTCGCGAATGACCCGTGCCATTGCGTGATCGGCTATGTTCGTGCGCAGCTGTTGACGCGCTACGTGCACAGATAGCTACCCTCCGTAGTAGCGTGGCTGGTGTTAGCGGCTGTCGTGCCCATGAGCTGTCGTGCCCATGAGCTGTCGTGCCCATGAAAGGTGAGGGTGGCCGGAGAGGTGGCCGCGCCTTGAGCAACCGGGGAGAACAGGATGACTGAGCGGCCGGGCGTCTCCAGGCGCCATCTACTCATCTCGGGCGGCCTGGCCGTGACGGCACCACTGCGGCGCACGGAAAACACCGATGATCCAGGCACCCGCTCTGGCCAGTCCGCGGGCGAGAGCGGGCGCACGCCGCTCAGCGCCCAGGGGACTCCTTTCAGCGAGACGATGGCGGACGACGGTCACGCACCCGACGAGCCGTACCTCGACGGTGACGAGATCCAGGGGAATGTGGTGCCTGGCTTCCTGAAGCCCTACATGGCAGTAGCAGCCCTGACGATCGATGACGTAGCAAGGGCCAAGGGCTGGCTGGCAGATGTTGCGTCCCGGATCACGACCATGGCTGAGGCGATGGAGTCGCGCGCGAAGGTTCGTGACCACCGCGGTCTCGGACCGGAGCGCCTGAATCTGCTCGGCACGCTGCCGCCTGGCCTGAACGACGCCTGGCTGAACATCGCGCTGAGCAGCGGCGGGCTCTCGAAGCTGCTGAGCGGAGGCAACCATGCCGGGGATCTCGGCTTGTTCGCCGACCAGGGATTCCAGCGCGGGCTGGCCGCGCGATCGTCGCTACTGGGGGATCCCACCGATCCCTCAGCGGAGGGCAACCCCGCCAACTGGGTTTTCGGCGGTCCCGGCCGCGAGGCGGATGTGTTGCTCATCCTCGCTGCGGACCGCGAGGAAAAGGGCACGCGGGTGCTCGATGAGGTGCGCGCGCACGCGGTCGCCAGCGGTCTGACCATCCTCTACGAGGAGTCGGGGCGCAAGCTGAACAAGATCGGCCAGGAGCACTTCGGCTTCCACGATGGGATCTCCCAGCCGGGAGTGCGGGGCCGTCTGTCAGGCTTCCCGGGCGACTTCATCACCCCGCGGACGATCGACCCGTCCTGCCCGCCCGATGCCTGGCTGTACGGTCTTCCGGGGCAGTACCTGGTGTGGCCGGGCGAGTTCGTGTTCGGCTACCCGCGCTCGGCCGCGGATCCGCTGACTCCCGGCCAGGTCAATCTGCCCGGGCCGGCCTGGAGCCGGAACGGCTCGTATCTCGTGTTCCGGCGGCTGCGGCAGGATGTGGCCGGCTTCCGGGCGTTCGTCGCGGAGTCCGCCGAGGGATTGTCCGGGCGCCCCGGCTTCGAGGGGGTGACCCCCGAGTGGGTGGGGGCGAGGGTCGTGGGCCGCTGGCCGAGCGGCGCACCGGTCTCACGTCTGCCCTACAGGGACGATATCGCGCTCGGTGTCGATCCCCTCGCCAACAATAATTTCGGGTTCGCGGCTGACGCGGCGGAAGATCCGCTGGTAGGGGGATTGAAGGCCGGCCAGTGGCCCGATGCGAAGGCCGACCCGCTCGGGCTCACGTGCCCGATGGCGGCGCACATCCGCAAGGTCAACGCCAGAGAGGCCGCCAACGACCTCGGCGGGCGAAGAGCGTCGTTCAGTCGCCGCATCCTGCGCCGGTCGCTGACGTTCGGGCCAGCTCTGGGGGAACTATCCGGCCACGACCCCGCCAACGGCAATCGCGGCCTGCTGTTCGCCTGCTACCAGGCGTCGATCGAGGACCAGTTTGAATTCCTCTGCAACGGCTGGGCGGGAAGCTCGAAGCGCCCCAGAAGTCCGAGTGGCTTCGACATGGTGCTGGGCCAGAACGGGGTGCCGGGCGATCGCCGGATGCGTAGCTGCACGATATTCGGGTCGGGGGCGGTTCCGGCGACACTGGTGACGATGAGCGATTTCGTCGTTCCCACGGGCGGCGGGTACTTCTTCAGCCCTTCGATCAGCGCGCTAAAAGAGGTGCTTGCTGCTCGTAGATGACGCTGCGGGTCTGGTGGGCGCGGGCCTCGCCGAGGCGGTCGCCTGGCCTGCCAGACAGCTGAGTCTCCGGGCCGGGCAGGAGAATGGCCTCTCCTAGTGACGGCGCGGCATCCGCTCGACATGGCCGTGTCGCTCTACCACCAGGGTGACAACATCGACCGGGCGAGGCTCCGGCAACTGACCGGCCAGCCCGAGCCGGCCACACCGCCACCGCTACGGCAGCCGCTGCATGAATGGTTGCTTGAGTGGATTGCCAATGACGCCGACCCCCGTGAATACCTGGACTCGCTTCCTGGGGTCATGTGGCACCTTTCCGATCCGCTCGATCGATGTCACCTGCGCCGACCACCCTACGACCCGACAAGATCAACCCATACAGATCGAGGAAAAGGTAGCAGGCACCCAACCGGGCAGATCGCCTACACCGGTCAAAGGCCCAGCGCCGCATTCACCAGAGGAAACACCGTTCGAGATCCTCCCATGGCGGGTTTTGCCCTTACCTTGGCCGCACCCCTGTCTGCGACGGTGACGTGGAGGTGTGAAACCGCGCTAGGTTATGGCAGTCCCTACTTTTGGCTGGTCGTGGCAGCCACACCAGCGGCGGCCTGCGCGGAGGATACTCATGACCGAGACAATCTCACCAACCGATACGCTCACTCCACTGCCGCCGATTCCACCGCGCCCGGAAACCGATGGCGCCGCCGTCCGGGCCATCGAAGAGGCCTCGGCCCATATCCGTGAGCGCGCTGAGAAGATCAGGGAATGCCCGGAACTGCATGTTCCAAGGCTCGTCCTGTCCAAGCACGTGCGCGGCACCAGCCTCCTGGACAAGATCGCCGACGCGGTCAACGTCTTCTGCGGCTCCATGTACGTCTTCGTCTTTATCACCGTCGGCGTGGTGGCCTGGCTCTTCCTCGGCAACGTGGTCGGGTTCGACAAGACGCCCTGGCCGCTGCTGCTGACCATCCTCAACCTGCCGCAGCTGTCGATCATGATCTCGTTGCAGGTCAGCGCGAACCGGGCCCAGGCCGCCAGCGACCGCCGGGCCATCGCCGACCACGAGACCCTCATCGCGCTGCACGAGATGGCCAAACAGCAGATCGACATCCTGAACGGCCAGAACCAGGTGCTGGCAATGCTGGACAACTTCGCCGGCAAGGACATGCCTGGCAAGCAGAACCAGATCCAGGCCTGCGTGGACCAGATCCTCGCGACCGTCAGGCAACAGCCCGCCGCCGGCTGAGCCAAGGCGCAGGTGGACCGGTCCAGGCTCGAGGCGTTCAGCGACGGCGTCTTCGCCGTGGCCATCACGCTGCTCGCCCTCAATCTCACCGTGGCCGGGCCTGGCCACGGTATGTTGCTGCATCAGCTCGGCACCCACTGGACGGCCTTCGTCGCGTACCTGATCAGTTTCTTCATGATCGGCATCGTCTGGGTCAACCACCATGTCCTGGTCCGCGGGATCGCGGTGGTGAACCGGACGCTGCTCTTCCTGAATCTGGTGCTGCTGCTGTTCGTGGTGATGATCCCGTTCGCCACCGCCACCGTGGCGGAGTACCTGGCCGTGTACCTGGGCCCTCACGGTTCGCACGCGCACCGGGACACGCAGATCGCCATGACGCTCTACGGCGCGGTGTTCCTCGGCATGTCGATCGGCTTCGGCGGGATGTTCGAATGGACCCTGCACGGCGAGCGCATGTACCAGCGGCTGCCGAAAGACAAGCACTGGGCCGCCCGGGTGCGCTTCGTCGGCGGCGGGCTCGTCTACGTCATCGCCATCGTGGTCGCGCAGTTCTACGCGGTCGCCTCGTTCGTGATCATCGCGCTGGTCGCCGTCTACTACGTCGTGGAGCGCACCCCGGGCACGGGCCAGCCCCGCGACTCCCCCGACCCGGGCTCCGCAGCTGGCACAGGCCCCTCAGACGGCTTCTGAACGAGCCAAACAAGTTCTGCAGGCTAATAGTTGCCATCAAGCAAGTGATTCGCTGTAGAATCGTTTAACGTGCGGCAAAGCGTTGATTCAGGCCAGGTGAACGGGACCCGGGGGGAGCGCCCGGACAGGTACCGATGGATCGCCCTGTCCAACACGACGCTGAGCATGACGATGGCGACGATCGACGCGTCGATCGTGATCGTCGCGATGCCGGCCATCTTCCGCGGCATCCACCTGAACCCGCTCACCCCGGGCAACGTGACGTACCTGCTGTGGATGATCATCGGGTATCTGCTCGTCCAATCCGTGCTGGTGGTGACGCTAGGCCGGCTGGGCGACATGTTCGGCCGGGTGAAGATCTACAACCTGGGTTTCGTCGTTTTCACGCTGGCCTCGATCGCCCTGTCCCTGGACCCGCTGACCGGCACCCACGGGGCGATGTGGCTGATCGGCTGGCGGTTCGTGCAGGCCTTCGGCGGCGCCATGCTGATGGCGAACTCGGCCGCGATCTTGACTGACGCGTTCCCGGCGAACAAGCGCGGCATGGCGCTTGGCGTCAACCAGATCGCCGGGATCTCGGGGCAGTTCGTCGGGCTGCTGCTCGGCGGCCTGCTGGCCGCGGTGGACTGGCGCCTGGTGTTCTGGGTGAACGTGCCGATCGGGCTGTTCGGCACGGTGTGGGCGTACAAGAGCCTGCGCGAGATCGCGACCACCAAGCGCGCGAAGATCGACTGGTTCGGGAACGTCATGTTCGCGGTCGGCCTCGGCTCGCTGCTCGTCGCCATCACCTACGGGATCCGGCCCTACGGCGGTCACGCCACCGGCTGGACCAACCCGTGGATCATCGGCGGGCTGATCGGCGGCACGGTCATGCTGATCGCGTTCTGCGTCTTCGAGACCAAGATCGCCGAGCCGATGTTCCAGATGGGCCTGTTCAAGATCCGGGCGTTCGCGGCGGGCAACGCGGCCAGCCTGCTCGGCTCCATCGCCCGCGGCGGGCTGCAGTTCATGCTGGTCATCTGGCTGGCCGGCATCTGGCTGCCGCTGCACGGCTACGACTTCACGGTGACGCCGCTGTGGGCCGGGATCTACATGCTGCCGCTCACCGCGGGTTTCCTGATCGCCGGGCCGATCTCGGGCACCTTGTCCGACCGGTACGGGCCGCGGCTGTTCGCGACCTCCGGCCTGCTGCTGGCCGCGGTCTGCTTCGCCGGGCTGATGCTCCTCCCGGTGGACTTCTCCTACTGGGTGTTCGCGCTGCTGATCTTCGGCAACGGAGTCGGCTCCGGGCTGTTCGCCTCGCCCAACACCTCGGCGATCATGAGTGCCGTCCCAGCCAGCCAGCGCGGTTCCGCGTCGGGCATGCGCTCCACCTTCCAGAACTCCGGTATGTCCCTGTCCATCGGCATCTTCTTCTCCCTGATGATCGCCGGGCTGGCCTCGACCCTGCCCAAGACCCTGAGCAAGGGGCTGATCGCCCAGGGCGTGCCGGCCTCGGTGGCCACCCACGTTAGCCACCTGCCGCCGGTCAGCACGATGTTCGCCGCGCTGCTCGGCTACAACCCGGTGCAGAACCTGCTGGCCCCCTACGGCGTGCTGTCCAAGCTGCCCGCGCACAACGTCGCGGTGCTCACCGGCAGGCAGTTCTTCCCGAACCTGATCTCGGCGCCGTTCCATCACGGCCTGGTCATCGTGTTCACGGCCGCCGCGATCATGGCGGTCACCGGGGCGATGGTGTCACTGCTGCGCGGCAAGCAGTTCTATTACGACGACAAGATCGCCGTGGCCCCCGTGGCCCCCGTGGTTCCGGTGGTCAGCCTGGAGTCCGTGACCTTGAAGAAGAGCATTATTCCGAACGGACACGGCCTCACCTCCTGCTACGGCGACTCGGCCGCCGGGGCGGACGATTCCCGCGCGGTACCCGGGCGCGATAGCGCCTCCCCACGCCGGGGCGGCGGCGCGTAGACTGCCATCGTGCCCCGATACGAGTACCGCTGCCGCGCCTGCGGCGACACGTTCGAGCTGAACCGCCCGATGACCGAGTCATCGGCCCCGGGTACCTGCCCGCAGGGCCATGACGACACGGTCAAGCTTCTGTCCGCGGTCTCGGTGTCAGGCCTCGCCGCGGGCCGCGATCGTTCGGCCGGGTCCGGCGGTTCTGGGGGTTCTCGGGCTGCTGGGGGTTCTCGGGGCGGGGGCTGCTGCGGCGGTGCCTGCGGCTGCGGCTAGCCGTCGGCGACCCTATTTCCTTCCCCGGCTGATCGTGATTTCCTTCCCCGGCTGATCGTGATTTCCTTCCCCGCCTGATCGTGCGTCATTTGACGCAGTGAAGCTGCTTCACGTGGCTCAGCCCGGCGCCGTCTCACCTGATTGGCTTAACCCGAAGGTTGAGCGCACGTACGGAGGCGAGAAGGATGGCCGTGACCCTGGCTGTACCGGCGGAAGCAGTTGTACCTGCGGAAGCAATGAGAGGGCGATGCAGCTTCGGTGCGGATCACACTGGTGCCGATCGCGACCAGCTAGATCGTGAACTGTCAGATCGGGGGCCCGCCCAGGAGGCCATCGCGGGAATGGCGTGCCTGCTGCGCGACACACGCGGCAGCATGCTCCTGGACGGCAGCGTTCTGAGCGCGATCACGATCGGCATCGCCGTGGAGGCCGCCTTCTCGCCCTCCGTGCTGCGTCTCAGCGCGGCCGGCCTGGTCTGCGCGGGCCTGCTGGCCGGCCTGATCATGGTCTGGCTGCGGGCCGGGGTGCTGCTGCTCCTGGCCGGCCGGCCAGTGCTCGACCACCTCAACGACCAGCGATGGCGGGCCGGCGCTCCACTCGATCCCCGGGTGCGGTGGCTGACCGTTCCGCCGTCTGAGGAAAACGACGCGTGGAACTGGGCCCGGGTGAACCTCCTGCTCGGAGCGGCCCGGCTCCGGCGGGAGCGGATCCACCTGGTCGACACCTGGACGTTCATCACCGCGGGCTGCTTCCTGGCCTGGACAGCGGCGGTCCTGCTCGGCGCGTGACGCGTACCCTGCCTCGGTGTTTGTGAACTAGCCCCGGATGCCTCATCGTAGGACCAAGGTCGGCCGTGGCCGGCTCGCTGACACGTGAGGCATTCCTCGGTGATATGAACCTGCACGGGATGGGACCGACCCCAGAACCCCAGGGTTTCTGGGATCTTCTTACCGGTACGGAGCAGTCGGTCCTGTCGGGTCTCGGCCGGATGAGCGTGTTCCCGCCCGGCGGGACGCTGTGCGTCGAAGGCGACCCGGCCACGCACGTGTTCATCCTCATGACGGGCTGGGTGAAGATCCTCTCGGTGACCAGTGAGGGCCATGAGCTGGTGCTCGGGCTGCGGGGGCACGGTGACATCGTCGGGGAGGTGGCGGGCGAGGCGACTGGCTATCGCACCGCCACGGTGCAGGCCACCGGTGCGGTGCGCTCGCTGATCGTGGGACACGATAAGTTCAGCTCGTTCCTCGACTCTTACCCGGGCGCCTCGCGCGTCTACCGGCGCGTTGTGACGCTGCGCTGGAGTGACGCGGCCGGGATGCTGCGCAGGCGTTCGGTCACCAGCGGCGCGCAACGGCTCGCGTTCCTGCTGCTGGACCTCGCGGGTCAGCACGGGAGCGGGACGGCCGGCGGGGTCTACGTCGCGATGCCGTTGTCGCAGGAGGAACTGGCCAGCCTGGCCGGCACGTCACGTGCGACCGTTACCCGGGCTCTGGGTAACTGGCGGCAGCGCGGTTTCATCCGCACCGGCCAGCGGCGTATTACGATCATGGACCTGGAAGCCTTGCGGCAGATCGCGGGTCACCGCACCTAGCCCGGCTGAACCGCCCTCGCGGACCAGCAGGCGCACGTGCGGTCAGGTCAGCGGCCAGGTGAGAGCCTGGCCGCGGTCGCCTTCGCCCACGCCGTCGTGCAGACCAGGCCGAGCAGGAGCACCACGTAGCCGCACCCGGCGAGGATCCACCAGCCCGCGTGGCTGGCCTGCACGAAGCCCGCCTGCATGGATCCGCGCATGCTGGCCGCCAGGACCGAACCGACGATCGCGACGCCGAGCGACTGGCCGAGCTGACGGCTGGAGGAGTTCATCCCCGAGGCCATGCCCGCCTGGGTCCTCGGGACCCCGGACATGACCCCGTTGGTGATCGGCGAGCTGACCATGCCGGCCCCGACCCCGAACAGGCCGTAGCTGACGATCAGGTACACGTGCTCAGTCGATCCCGTCAGCCGCGATAGCGCGGCGCTGCTGAGGGTGAGAGCCGCGCCCGCGATGACCAGGGGAATGCGCGGGCCGCGTTTGGCGACCATCCGGCCGGCCAGGGGCGCGCACAGGGCCATGACCACGGGCATGGGCAGGATGGTCAGGCCGGCCTGAAGCGCTGACAGGCCGCGTACGTCCTGCAGGTACAAGGTGGAAAGGAACAGGAACCCGGCCATCGCGGCG
>Ga0302314_10004210_pt1 | contig 26479 bp, 29 predicted proteins | sample III_Palsa_N2_3_FD_200533 | JGI IMG/M metagenome (GOLD analysis project Ga0302314, IMG submission 200533) | Peat permafrost microbial communities from Stordalen Mire near Abisko, Sweden - III_Palsa_N2_3 | ecosystem: Environmental > Terrestrial > Soil > Palsa > Peat permafrost | place: Sweden...
CCGGCCAGGGGTTGGCGGCGGCCGGGTTGGTGCGCGGCCTGATCCTCGCCGCGGGCCGGGCCAGCTTCATGCTCGAGGTGGCGCGCCAGGATGCGGCGCTGTACGCGCCTGTCCGCGACGCGGCCGAGGCGGCGCTCAAGGCCGTAGCCGGCGTGGACAAGGCGCAGGTGGTGCTGACCACGGCAGCCGGCGGACCCAAGGACGCGCCGGCGCCCGGCCAGGTGCGGGTCAGCAAGGGCGCGCGCGTCGCCGCCGACCCGCGGGCGCGACCCGAAGCGATGCCGCCGCCAGAACGCCTGGCGCATGTGCGCCGGGTGATCGCCGTGGCTAGCGGCAAGGGCGGGGTGGGCAAGTCCACCGTCTCGGTCAACCTCGCCTGCGCCTTCGCCCGCCTGGGCCTCTCCACCGGTCTCCTCGACGCGGACGTCTATGGCCCCTCGGCGCCCAGGATGCTGGGCATCGACGAGCAGCCGCGGTTCGAGGACGGCAAGCTCACCCCGCTCGCCGTCTGGGGCCTGAAGGTGATGTCGATCGGCTTTCTGGTGGACGAGGCCTCGCCGATGATCTGGCGCGGGCCGATGGCCTCCTCGGCCGTGCGCCAGATGATCCAGGACGTGCGCTGGGGAACCGAGGCCGCGCCTCTGGACGTGCTGGTGGTCGACCTGCCGCCCGGCACGGGCGATATCCATCTCACCCTGGTCCAGAAGCTGTGCGTCGACGGGGTGGTGATCGTCTCCACGCCCCAGGAGATCGCCCTCATCGACGCCCGCCGCGCCAGCGCCATGTTCCGCAAGATGACCCCGCCGGTGCCGATCCTGGGGGTGGTGGAGAACATGGCCTGGTTCGCCGATCCCGCGACGGGCGCGCGCATTGCCATCTTCGGCGAGGGCGGCGCCCGCCGCGAGGCCGACCGTCTCGCCGCGCCGTTCCTCGGCGAGATTCCCATCGACATCGCCCTGCGCGAAGGCGCCGACGACGGCCGGCCCCTCACCGCCACCTCCCCCGACAGCCCGTCCGCCCAGGCGTTCATGGCGATGGCGCGGACGTTGAGCGTGGGAGTATTCTCATAGGTGGCGCCGCCGAAGCGCCCTCTCATCTTTAAACACCGTAAGTGCGGTGCGCGGAGGGCGCCGGATCGGCGTTGGCGTGGTTCGGCCCCGGTCTCACCGTTAATCACCGTAGATGCGGTGCGCGGAGGCGCCGGATCGGCGTTGGCGTGGTTCGGCCCCCGTCTCACCGTTAAACACCGTAGATGCGGTGCGCGGAGGGCGCCGGATCGGCGTTGGCGTGGTTCGGCACCGTCTCACCGTTAAACACCGTAGATGCGGTGCGCGGAGGGCGCCGGAATCGGCGTTGGCGTGGTTCGAGCCCCGTCTCACCGTTAAACACCGTAAGTGCGGTGCCCGATGCGACACCCGGCCCCGCGCCCCGGCTCGCCGGCCCGGGTTGCCGGGAACGAAGCGCCCGTTGGTGTGGCGGGCGGGTTGATCGGTTGCGGATGGGGCGGACATGGGGCCTCGCGAGAAGGAGGTGAGGTCGGAGAGTAGCAGATAAATTGCAATATGTAAAGGTGTGGCGACGGCCGCAGCGCCGCGGAAGGGAGGAAGAACGGCTGCGTTCCCCCGCTACAAGCCCCGCCCCACCAGCGACTCCTCGGCCGCGGCCAGAGAGGTCTGGGCGTCGCGCTCATCGAGGGCGGCGCGGATGTCGCCGTGGCGTTTGGCGTCGAGCTTGTAGCCGAAGAACATGGCCCCGCCGAAAAACACCAGGATGATCGGCGCGAACAGGTAGCACATCTCCAGGCCGAAGATGGCGTGGGGCGTATTCACCGCGCCTTCCTTGCCGTTGTAGCCGACCATGGCCAGAATAGGGAAGACGATGCTGACCGTGATCGCCACCCCGATCTTGGTGGTCGTGGTCACCATCGAGAACAGCAGGCTGGTGAGATCCTGGCCGCAGTCGAGCCGGACTTCGTCGACGACATCGGCGACCATGGCCCGCACGAGCAGCAGGAAGGCGCTGGCGCAAAAGCCGACCGCGACCATGCCGGCGGTCGTGGGCAGGGTCTGGACCAGGGTGTGCCCCGGCCATACGCGGGGGATCGCCATGAGGGTGGTCTGGGCGATGGCGTAGCAGACGCAGGCGATCTGCAACGTCCGGTGTTTGCCGATGCCGCGCGCCACCCGACCCCAGAACGGCGCGCCGACGACACCCGCGCCGATATAGAAGATCAGCAGGTAGCCGACCTCCGGGATGGAGAAGCCCTTGGCGTCGTGGAAGAAGAAGACATAGAGCGGCGCCGTGGTGCCGGGGCCGAGGGTCAGCGTCAGGTCGGCGATGATGATCCGCAGCATCGACGGGCGGCCGATCGCCGCCGAGTAGTCCTTCAGGCTGAACCGGGGTTTGGCCGCGACGGAGGTGACCTTGTCGGGCGTGAACGCCGTGCACAGGAGCACGGCCAGCGGAACGACGACGATCAGGATCAGGCCCACCGCCGGCATGCTCGCCGCCTTGCCTAGCGTCACCGCGCCATGGGTGAACACCGGCAGGAGCAGCAGGCCCACCGAGCCGAACACCGCCAGGCCCTGCGTCCAGCCGTAGAGGCGCGAGCGCTCATTGTAGTTGTTGGCCAGCACCGCCCCCCAGGCCGCGAGTCCCAGGGTCAGCATCGAGACGCCGGCGTAGGCGACCAGCAGCCACACGATCATGTAGCCGCCATCCACCTTAACCTTGGGCATCAGCAGCATGTACAGGCCGACCATCAGGATCGGGCCGCCCAGGAACAGCCAGGGACGATACCGGCCGAGCGGCGTGCGGGTGCGATCCATCGCCAGCCCCAGGAAGGGATCGAGCCACACGTCGAGGAAGCGGACGATGGCGACGGCGCCGCCCACCGCGACCAACGGGACGCCGAGGCCGGCGTAGAAGCGCGGCAGATACACGGCCAGCACCAGAACCACGCCCGCCAGCGGCATGCCCGGCAGCGCGAAGGCGAAGATGGTCGGCAGGGGGATCCTGGCCGCCGGCCCGGCGGCCGCCGCGATCTCCGGCTCCGCGGGCGCGAGGCCCGCGCCGCCCCTGGGAGACGATGGGTGGGCGGAAGGGTGGTGGGTTGTCGTCACCGGGGCGTCTCCAGCAATGATCTCCGGCGCCTCTGCGGACGCCCGATGGTCATTGAGCCCGCCGCGGGCGCCGGGAGCAAGGCAAAACGCGCTTGGCCGGTCAGCCGGGCTCGATGACGTGCACGGGCACGCCCTGGTCGCCGCTCAGCCCCTCGAGCACCGCGGCCTCGGGGATCATCGCGTCGCGGGCTTCCAGCTGGGCGCGGATGTCGGCGTGGCGGCGCGAATCGAGCTTGTAGCCGATGAAGCAGGCGCCCCCCAGCATCACGAACACCACCGGCGTGATCACGTAGACCAGCGACATGCCGAAGATCGCCGCCGGCGTATTGTGCACGGTCTCCTTGGCCTGGTAGCCGATCCAGCTGAGCACGGTGAACGACAGACCGATGCTGAGCGCGCCGGCGATCTTCTGCGTGGTGGTGATCATCGCATAGAGCAGCCCGACCCGGTGCTTGCCCTGTTCCAGGCGCACCGCGTCGCCGACGTCGGCGACCATGGCCCGATCCAGCAGCGGAAAGCCCGCAGCGAGGAACCCCATCAGGAACATGAACGCCGCGGCCAGCGGGAAGTTGGCCTTAGGCAGGAAGCCCAGGGCGACGAGCCCCAGCGAGTAGCCGGTGCTGGCGCACATCAAGGCGCGATGCTTGCCGATGCGCTGGGCGAGCCAGCTCAGCACGCTGGCTCCGGCCACTCCGGCGACGATGTAGATCAGCAGCAGCTTGCTGGCGTTGGCGACGGTGAAGCCGCGCGCGTCGTGGAAATAGAAGATGTAGAGCGCCGACATCCATCCCGGACCCAGCGCCAGGCAGAAATCGGCGATGATGATGCGCCGCATGTCCGGGCGCGTCACCATCTCCCAATAGTCGCGCACGCCGAACCGCTCGCCCGCGAGCTCGGGCACGATGTGCTCCCTGGTCGAGAGCAGGGCGAGCAGGATGCCCAGCGGCGCGGCGACGACGACGAACAGGCCCATGGCGCCCACGTCGCCCGCCCCGCTGGAGCCGTCGCGCGCGGCCATCACCACCGGCAGAATCAGCACGGCGGTGGCGCCCAGGATGCTGACCACCTGGATGGCGCCGAAGACGCGCGAGCGCTCATGGTACTTGGATGCGATCACCGACGCCCAGGAGGCGTGCGACAGGGTGATGAGGGAGGTGCCGATGTAATAGACGAACAGCCAGCCGATCAGATAGCCGTAGCTCACCCCGCCCGGCGGGCTGAACAGCATGAACACCGGCAGCATCAGGACCGGGGCGCCGAGCGCCAGCCACACGCGGTAGCGGCCGAACGCCGTACGGGTGCGGTCCATCATCACCCCGATCAGTGGGTCGAACAGCATGTCGACCAGGCGAACCACCATGAAGGCGAGGCCGACCGACGCCAGCCCCAGGCCGAAGTGGCCGGCGTAATAGCGCGGCAGATAGACGCTGAGGGCGACCGCCAGGCCGCCGATGCACACCCCCGGACTTGAGAAGCCGATCAGGGCCGGCAGGCTGAGCCGGTATTGGGAGCCTTGCTCGTTAGACGCCGATGTCACGCTGGCGATCCTGCACAGGGGTTTCCGGGCGCGCCTCTTCAGGAAGGGCGCTTGGCCGGCAAGTGAGCCCGACCGCGCCCGCCGCGCAAGCCCCCTCGCAGCCTAGCCGCCGGCCAGCTTGCGGAAAAACTTCTGGGTCTGCTCGCCGCCGGCGACATAGGCCTTCTCCCCGGTCTCGTCGCAGATCCTGGCCCAGTTGTCGCGGACCTCCTCCACGGAGAGGCCCGCTTCGCCCAGATAGACCCCTTCGGTCTCGACGATGCGCGCCATGGCGAAGGCGCCGGCTCCGGCGGTGAGGATGGCGCCGGTGGGCGCTTCCTCCGAACACAGGAACACCACGCCCGGCGTCACGTATTCGGGGGCCAGGCGTTTGGCGACGTCGGGCGGCAGGATGTTCTCGGTCATGCGCGTGGCCGCCACCGGGGCGATGGCGTTGACGTGAACGTTGTTCTTCTGGCCCTCGAGCTTGAGGGTGTTCATGAAGCCGATGACGCCCATCTTGGCGGCGCCGTAGTTGGTCTGGCCGAAGTTGCCGTACAGGCCGGATGACGATGTCGTGACCACGATGCGGCCGTAGTTCTGCGCCCGCATGATCTCCCACACGGCCTTGGCCGGCTTGACCGTGCCCATCAGATGCACGTTCAGGACGAACTCGAAGTCGGCGATCTCCATCTTGGAGAACGACTTGTCGCGCAGCACGCCGGCGTTGGCGATCAGGATGTCGACCCGGCCCCAGGCGTCCATGGCGTCCTTGACCATGCGCTCGACGCCGGCGTCGTCGGTGACCGACGAGCCGTTGGCCAGCGCCTCGCCGCCCGCCGCCTTGATCTCCGCGACCACCTTGCCGGCGGCCTCGGATGAGCCGCCCGAGCCGTCGACCGAGCCGCCCAGATCGTTGACCACCACCTTGGCGCCCCGCCTCGCCAGCTCCAGCGCATGCTGCCGGCCGAGGCCCCCGCCCGCGCCGGTGACGATCGCCACTTTGCCGTCGAAGCGGATGTCCGCCATGCCCGTCTCTCCCTTTGTCGCCGCGCGCTTCTGCGCGAGCCCCCGGCGCCCCGTCAACCCCGGGGCCTCCCGAGCAGCGGACCTATGTGCTTCACTAGACAGCGGGAGAGATTTTGCAGCGTTGTAGGCGTGGGGGCGGAGGGTCTATGCCGGGGTGGGATGCAACGCCTTGCGACTCTCGCGACAGCCGCCCTCTGCGCCCTCGCCGGAAACGCGGGGGCGGAGGAGGGGATGTGGACCTTCGACGACGCGCCGCTGGCGCGGGTCGAGCGTTCGCTGGGCGTGCGGCTGGACGGCGCCTGGCTCGATCATCTGCGCCTGGCGTCGCTGCGGTTGACCACCGGCTGTTCGGCGGCGATCGTCTCGCGCGACGGCCTGGCCCTCACCAACCAGCATTGCGTGCTCGGCTGCGCCCAGAGCCTGTCGCGCGCCGCCCAGGACTATGTGCGCGACGGCTTCCTCACCGACCAGCGCGCCGAGGAGAAGACCTGCCCGGGCATGGAGGCGGAGGTGCTGGTCGGCATCGCTGACGCCACGCCGATGATCATCGCCTCGTCCGCCGGCAAGAGCGGCGACGCCTATGTCACCGCGCGCGAGAACGCCATCGCCCGGGCCGAGCGCCAGGTGTGCGGCCGGGACAAGCGGCTGCGCTGCCAGGTGATCAGCTTCTTTGGCGGCGGCCAGTTCAAGGTCTACAAATATCGCGAATACGCCGATGTCCGCCTGGTGTTCGCGCCCGAGTTCGACGCCGCCTTCTTCGGCGGCGACGAGGAGAACTTCGCCTTCCCCAGGTTCGATCTCGACTGCGCCTTCATCCGCCTCTACGACACCGGCCGCCCTGCCGCCACGCCGCAGGCGCTCGCCTGGTCGCTGGCCACGCCCAAGGCCGGCGAGCCGGTGTTCGTCTCCGGAAATCCCGGGGCCACCGAGCGCGGGGCCACGGTCGCCCAGCTCGAGGGCGAGCGCGACCTCGTCCTGCCCGCCAGCGAGGCCGAGCATGAGGCGCTTCGACGGCAGCTGGCGTTGTTCGAACAGGCGGGAGAGCCTGAGAATCGCCGGCTTGCGGCCGACGCCATGTTCAACCAGGAGAACGACCTCAAGGTGATCCGCGGACGGCTCGCGGCGCTGCGCGATCCCGCCTTCATGGCCGCGCGGCGTCAGGAGGAGACCGACCTGCGCACCGCCCTCTCCGCCGATCCTGGACTGGCGTCGCGGATCGGCGATCCCTGGGCCGACATCGAGGCGGCGCAGAAGGTCGAGGCGGCCCGCTATGGCGCGTGGCGCGCTCTGGAGAGCGGCGCGGGCGGCGGCTCGCAGCTGTTCGCCTGGGCGCGCGTCCTGGTTCGCGCCGCCGAGGAACGCGCCCAGCCCACCGGTCGGCGCTTGCCCGAATACGCCGGCTCGCGCCTGGCGCTGGTGGAAAAAGCCGTGCTGGACGACCGTCCGGTGTCGCCCGCCCTGGAAACCCTGCGCCTCTCCCTCTGGCTCGGCGCCGCGCGCGACGCGCTAGGGGCCCAGTCGCCGGCCCTCGCCCAGGTGCTCGGCGAGGAGACGCCGGACGCGCTCGCCATCCGCCTCGTAAACAGCAGCCGCCTGGCCGATCCGGCTGTCCGCCGGGCGCTGTGGGCGGGTGGCCTCGCCGCCGTCGAGGCCTCGGACGATCCGATGATCGCCTTCGTCCTGCGCATCGATCCGCTGGGGCGCGCCGTGCGCCAGGCGTGGGAGGATGAGGTGGAGGGCCAGATCGACCAGGCCAGCGAGCGCATCGCCCGGGCCAGGTTCGCGCTCCAGGGCCCGGAGCGCTATCCCGACGCCACCTTCTCGCTGCGCCTGAGCTGGGGAAAGGTGGCCGGCTGGCGCGAGGGCGACGCCGACGTCGGTCCGTTCACCACCTTCGAGGGCCTCTACGGCAGCGCCACGTCGACCGAGCCGTTCCAGCTCACCGCGCGCTGGCTGGCGGCGAAGGCGGCGCTCGACCCGGCGACGGTGTTCAACTTCGTCACCACCAACGACATCACCGGCGGCAACTCCGGCTCGCCCGTGGTCACCGCCGCCGGCGCGGTGATCGGCACGGCCTTCGACGGCAACGCCGCCTCGATCGCCGGCGACTTCCGCTACGACGCGTCGCGCAACCGCACCGTGGTGGTCTCCACCGCCGCCATCACCGAGGCGCTGGACAAGGTCTACGGCCGCACCGCGCTCGTGCGCGAGCTGGCGGGGCGTTAGCGGGCGCCTATCCAGCGGATATCGAATTTGCCGGCGCCAGCTCGGCCTGGCCGCCCAGCCGCCGCCCGTCCCGGACCGCTTCGACCACGCGCCGGATCTGCTCGACCACAAGGTCCGGCTGATCGTGCACGATCATGTGGTTGCTGTTTTCGGCCACCACCAAGTCGTGATCGGAAGACAGGGCGAGCATCCGCTTCTGCCCTTCTCCCCAGAACCGTTCCATGAACGCGAACGGGCCCGGAAACGGCTGTCCGTGCGTCACTACCACCAGCGGGCGGTCGCCGAGGCCCCCCAAAGCGCCGGGCGCGCGTAGCGACTCAGACGCCGTTCGGATCGAGCGCAGATCATCGGCCAGGGCCGCATAGAAGGACGGCCTCACGGTCGCCGCCCGGAGCGACCCCTGGACGAACGGGTTGGATTCGGGCTCGGCCTCGCGGTCCGGGGACAGTTCGCTCCACAGCCGAACGACCCCCAACCGAGCGGCCATCTCCGCGAGGCCGAGAACTGGCGCGACGCGTGCAGCGAACCGCTGATAGGCGCGATCGAAGGCGATTGTCTCGTCGGCGGCGTCGACCATCACCGCGCCGGCGACCGCATCCGCATGGCTTCGAGCGAACAACCGCACGATCAGGCCGCCATAGGAATGGGCGACCAGCACATAGGGCCCGGGAACGCCCGCCGCCTCCAGTAGGGCGTACAAGTCCTCAGCCCGCGCCTGCAGGCTGCGCGCGCCCTTCACCGACGGGCTCCACTGATAGCCGGGGCGGTCGTACAGGCACACGCGCGCGAATGCGGCGATCCTGAGCTGGGCGGCGCGCCATAGCAGGGAGGGCTCGCCCGCGCCCTGTTCGATCACCACCGTCGGTCCCGGATGGTCGTCCTCGCAAAGCAGATGCATGCGGCGTCCGCCGATGTCGACCAGCCGCCCCGGCGACGGAAACCGTTTCGCATCCCGCGCTTCGCCCAACGCCTCGTAGATCAGGCCAGCGATCGCCAGCAGAGCCAATGCCGCAAGCGCTCTGAAGGCCCAGATCATAAGGTCGCGCTTCCCATGACTCATAAAATGCATTATTGTATAAAATGCACAATCGTTTATTTTTAAAGGATGACAGAGTCGCCGCCACGTCGCGAAAAGCGCACCCGCACCCGTGCCAAGCTGATCGAGACCGCCGCCAAAGTGGTCGGGGAGAAGGGCTTCGAGGGAGCGTCGTTGGAGGAGATCGCTGCGCGCGCGGGCATGACCCGCGGCGCCATCTACGGCAACTTCAAGAACCGCGACGAGCTACTCTTGGCGGTGGTGGAGGCGCGGTGGCGGCCCGTCCTGCCGCCGCTGCAGCCTGGCGCCCCGCTCAGGGTGCAGCTCGAGATCATCGGCCGCGCGACTGCTGCGGCGGCAAAGGCGCGGCGCGCCATCGCCGTGGGCGCCGTCTCCTTCCAGCTCTACGTCCTGACCCACGAGGAGATGCGCGCGCGCATCGCCCATGAGAACGCCCGGATCTACCAGGCCGCAGCCCTCGCCCTCGCCAAGATCGTGACAGACTCCGAGCTGCCGATGCCGCCCGAAGTTTTCGTGCGCGTACTCCATGCCCTGGGCGACGGCCTGACCTTCACCCATTTTCTGACGCCCGACCTCATCACCGAGGAGGTGATCGTCCAGGCTTTCACGGCCCTGGCCTGAGCGCCGCCCGCTACGATCGGGGGAAAGTAGCGGCGTCCGATTTCCTGCCCAGCGCTAGTGTCGACTCGCCACCCAACTCGGAAATTCCGAAGGCCCGCTGGTCGGCGGGTGTCTAGTTTTGGCTCTTTCCACCAGCTTGATCCCGTTTCGTTCGACCTTAGCGTTGTTTGCGGAGCGTTGGTTGCGGTGAGCTCCAGCGACCCGCGCCTAGTCCGGATCGCGCGTCTGCATCCGGCTCAGCAGCGCGCGGACGATGATTTTGTGGAACGGCAGGATCGCGGCCAGATAGGCGCGGCCGAGCCGGTTGTGCCGGCGCACAAGCGTCGTCGCCGTCACCTCGGCGCCCGGGGCGGCCGCCGCCACGTCGACCACCAATCGGAAGTCCAGGTGACGGTCGTCGAAGCCGAGGACGATGCGGCCGGGGCTCGCCGACTCGATCGGGAAACTGCCGATGCGCGCCCGGCGATCGCCCGCCGGCGCGCCGGGTTTCAATCCCAGCGGCCTCACCAGGGCGTTGCGCGTCGCCATCAGTTGGCTGATCCACGCCGGTGGCCGCGCCAGCATCCGCCGCGCGGCCTCGCTCGCATCGACGTGGGAGTCCGCGATCGTCACCCGATAGGCGTCGATGAAGTCCGCGCCGGCAAGCACAGCGCCAATCCCGGCCTGCGGTCGGACCTCACGGACGTCGGGTGGCCAGCCGGAGCTTGACATCAGATCACCCACGATCGACTTTCGATTGCAGCAACAGATGGCCTCCGCGGAGAGTCCTGGGAGCGCCCGGTTGCACTGGGAGGCTTACATGGCACGCCTGCTCACGGCGCTTTACAGCACGCTCGTCTACATCTTTTTCTTCGCGACATTCCTTTACGCCATCGGCTTTGTCGAGAACGCCGTGGTCCCCAAGACCATCGATTCCGGCGCGGCCGGCGGCGTTGCGTTGTCGATCCTGATCAATGCGGTCCTTCTCGGCGTCTTCGCGGTCCAGCACAGCGTCATGGCCCGGCCCGCGTTCAAGCGCGCCTGGACCAGGATCGTCCCGCCGGCGGCCGAGCGCAGCACCTATGTGCTGCTCGCCAGCGCGGCCCTGGCGCTGCTGTTCTGGCAATGGCGCCCCCTGCCCCAGGCCGTGTGGACCATAGCGCCCGGTCCCCTGGCGACCGCCATCCTGGCGGCCTCGCTGGTCGGCTGGGCCGTGGTCCTGGCAAGCACCTTCCTGATCAACCATTTCGAACTCTTCGGATTGACCCAGGGCTGGTCGGGTCTCCTGGGACTTAGCTCTCCCCAGGCGAGCTTCGTGACGCCGCTCTTCTATCGCTGGATACGTCATCCGCTCTACACCGGCTTCCTGCTGGCGTTCTGGGCGGCGCCGCACATGAGCCTCGGCCATCTCGTGTTCTCGATCGCCACCACGGGCTATATCTTCATCGGCATCTGGCTCGAGGAGCGCGACCTCGTCGCCCATTTCGGCGACCGCTACCGGCAATACCGCGCCACGGTCGGCATGGTGTTCCCCAAGCTGCGGTCTACAGCCGGCCAGCGCCAGACACGCTAGCCAGCGGCGGCCAACGCCTGAGGCCGCCGGCGCGGCCGATCATCCGATTCGAACCGGGCGAACGAGCGCGCGCGGCAGCGGTCGAGCGTCCGTGAACACCAAGCCGTGAGAGTCGGCGTTTCCGCGTTCGACCAGGCCGCGATCTCGCTTAAGCTGCCGGCGCAGGCCGCGCGGCCCAGCGGAGGTTTCCCATGGCTTTTGTGACCGTCAAGGACGGCGCCCAGATCTTCTACAAGGACTGGGGATCCGGACCGCCGATCGTATTCCATCACGGCTGGCCGCTGTGCGCCGACGATTGGGATGCGCAGATGCTGTTCTTCCTCCAGCACGGCTTCCGGGTCATCGCCCACGATCGGCGCGGGCATGGGCGCTCGACCCAGACCTCCGCCGGCAACGAGATGGACACCTACGCCGCCGACGTGATCGAATTGGCCGCCGCCCTGGACCTGAAGGGCGCGGTCCATATCGGCCATTCCACCGGCGGCGGCGAGGTCGCCCGCTATGTCGCCCGCGCCGAGGCCGGGCGCGTAGCCAAGGCGGTGCTGATCGGGGCGGTGCCACCGTTGATGCTCAAGACCGACAACAACCCCGGCGGCCTGCCGATCGAGGTGTTCGACGGCTTCCGCGCGTCCTTGGCCGCGGGCCGCGCGCAGTTCTATCGCGAGGCGCCGATCGCCTTCTACGGCTACAACCGGCCAGGCGCGCAGCCCAACGAAGGCGTCATCGGCAACTGGTGGCGCCAGGGCATGATCGGATCGGCCTGGGCCCACTACGAGTGCATCAAGGCCTTCTCCGAAACCGATTTCACCGCCGATCTGCAGGCGATCGACGTCCCCACCCTGGTCATGCACGGCGACGACGACCAGATCGTCCCGTTCGCCGACTCCGCGCCCCTGACGGTCAAGCTGCTGAAGCAAGGAACGCTCAAGGTCTACCCCGGCTTCCCACACGGCATGGCCACCGTCCACGCCGACGTCATCAACGCCGACCTGCTGGCCTTCATCCGCGCGTAGTCCAACCGCGCGCCAAGGTTCATTATCGGGCAGGAGCTCACCGGCAAGGATCGACCGAGTGCGGAAATCGGCTGCCTAACGCCAAGGGTTGGTCCTTATCATGTCGTACCAGCCAGACCATTCGGGCGGCTAAGGATGCTGCCGCTCGTAGGTGTCACGTTCATTCGGTCCGAGCGCAGAGAACATTTTGTAGACGGCGTTGTAGTGATCTTCCGCGTAGCCCATCGCCATCCAATCGAAGAACGAGGCAGATTGGGATACTTTGTCCAAGGCGGTTTCATCTACCCCCGCTAACGCCAAGGATGCCGCAAGCCAACGGCCGCGCGCCCCCCACGGGCCGATCGTACGGACGATGAGTGCATCCCTCGACCCGTCACGCTAACGGTCGGCTATGACCTCTCCGTCTGGCCCGATCCTGTCGGTCGAGAACGTGCGCAAGGCCTTCGGGGCTCTGCGCGCGGTGGATGGCGTGAGCTTCCATGTCGCGCCGGGCGAGATCGTCGGGCTCGTGGGTCCCAATGGCGCGGGCAAGACCACCACCATCAACATGATCCTGGGCGTGCTGGCGCCCACCGCCGGCCGCATCGAGATCGACGGGATCGACCTCGCCCTCCAACGCAGCCGCGCCCTGACCCGGACCAACTTCGCCGCCGTCTATGCGCCGCTGCCCGGGAACCTCACCGTCGAGCAGAACCTGCGCGTGTTCGGCCGGCTTTACGCGGTCGAGCGCCTGTCCGAGCGGATCGAGACCTTGCTGGCCACCTACGATCTCGTCCGTTACCGCAAGGCCAAGGCCGGCGTACTCTCCTCGGGCGAGCAGACGCGGCTCAGCCTGGCCAAGGCGATGCTGAACCGGCCGAGATTGCTGCTGCTCGACGAGCCGACCGCCTCGATCGATCCCTCCAGCGCCCGGGATATCCGCGCCGGCATCTCCGATCTGGTCGAGGCCGGCCACTGCGGCGCGCTGTGGACCAGCCACAACATGTATGAGGTCGAGGCAGTGTGCGACCGGGTGCTGTTCCTCTCCCGCGGCCGGATCCTGCTGGAGGGCGACCCGAAGACCCTCCCGGCCCAGCACGGCGCGGCCAGCCTCGACGACCTGTTCGTCGCCGTGGCCCACGAGCCGCCGCACGGCGGAGAGGCGTGATGAACCCCTCGCGCGTCGCCGCCATCGTCCTGCGCCAGCTCTATCTGTTCCGCGGGAGTCCCCAGCGGGTGCTGCCGATCTTCGCCTGGGTGGCCGTGGACATCCTGCTGTGGGGGTTCATCACCCGCTACCTCAATCAGGTCGGCCGGCCCGGCTTCGATTTCGTGCCGGCGCTGCTGGGTGCGGTGCTGCTGTGGGATTTCCTCACCCGGGTGATGCAGGGCGTGACCATGGCCTTCTTCGAGGACGTGTGGTCGCGCAACTTCCTCAACTTCTTCGCCACCCCGCTGCGCACCAGCGAGTACCTCGCCGGCCTGGTGCTGACCGGGGTGATGAGCAGCGTGCTGGGCTTGCTGGTCATGCTGGTGCTGGCCTGGGCGGTGTTCGGCCTGTCATTCGCCGGTTACGGCCTGGCGCTGGCGCCGTTCCTGATGGTGCTGTTCCTCACCGGCATAGCGCTCGGCATCACCGGCGCGGGCATCGTGCTGCGCCTGGGGCCGGCCTCCGAGTGGCTGATCTGGCCGATCCCCACCCTCGTCTCGCCGTTCGTGGGGGTCTTCTATCCGGTCACCATCCTGCCCGCCTGGATGCAACTGATCTCCAGCGCGCTGCCGCCAACCTATGTGTTCGAGGGCCTGCGCGCGGTGGTCGCCGGAAGGCCGCCGCCGTGGGACCGGCTGGCGCTCGGCCTGGCCCTGGCGGTGGGCTTCGTCACCCTGGCCTGCCTGTTCTTCACCGGCGTCTATCGCTACGCCATCCGCACCGGCCTGATCGCCCGCTACAGCGCCGAGACGGTCAGCTGACTCCCCGGCTTATTGCGGCGGGCGGCCGCGGCGCGAGGCGATCCAGGTGACGAGGTCCCAGGCGTTGCGGACGCCCAGCAGCAACAGCGCCAGCAGCAAGGCGGCCACCGCGTACGGTCCCCAGGCTGCGCCCGCCCAGAGCGCCACCGACACCCCGCCCAACGCCAGATAAATGGCGCTCGGCGCCGCGCCATAGAGCCAGAAGTCCGACCAGTGCGGCGGATCCGCCCCAGGCGAGCGACGGCGCATGCCGAGGCACGCCCAGAGCCCGTTGCCCAGGCCGACCACGGCGCCGAACCCCATGAGACCGGCGATCGCCGCGCTCGACAGCCGCGGTACGAGGGCCAGGCCGCTGATCGCCAGCACGATGCCGAAGTGGAGCGCGGTCGGCGTCAGATAGATGCTCACCGCCCGCAGCACCTGCGACGGCTCGCGGCTCTCGGTCAGCGTCGCCACCACGAACAGCAACGCCACCAGCGTCGCCGACGCGCCGCCGGTCATCTGGTAGTAGCTGGTCCAGCCCTGGAACACCTGTCGGCCCACCCCTTCGCGCCCGAGCAGCCGATTAGCCTTCGCCGGTCGCCTGCGATAGCCTCGCCCGCGTGGGTTACCTTGCTATGAGGTCGTGATGTCGCCTTGGTCGTGGAGGGCGCGTGGCTGGCTGGTCGCAGCATCCATGGGCGCCGGCGCGATGGCCGCTGCGTCCGTCCCTCCGGCGGCGTTTGGCGTTGCCGACCGTCAGGCCGTCCTCCTGGTCCACGCCGAGGGCGCCCAGGTCTACGAATGCAAGGCGGGCGCGGACGGCGCGCCCGCCTGGAGCTTCCGCGAGCCGATCGCCACCCTGATCAGCGCCGGCAGGACCGTAGGCCGCCACTACGCCGGCCCCACCTGGGCGCTGGACGACGGCGGCGCGGTCACCGGCAAGCTCCTGGCCAGCGCCCCCGGCGCCACCCCGGCCGATGTCCCGCTCCTGAAGCTGGCCGTCGCCGAACATCGCGGCGCCGGCGCGTTGGCGGGCGCGAGCCTGGTGCTGAGGCTCGACACCCGCGGCGGCGTGCTCAGCGGCCCGTGCGGGGCGCCCGGCGACCTGCGCGCCCAGCCCTACTCTGCGGACTACATGTTCCTGCGCTGATCGGCTGGCCAAAGCCTGACCGGCCGCCCACATGCGTGGCGCGCAGCCGTGTGCGCCCCCATCGCCGGAGCTACGATGAACGACATCGCCGACTACACGCCCCCCGCGGTCTGGACCTGGAACAAGGAGAACGGCGGCCGCTTCGCCAACATCAATCGCCCGATCGCCGGCCCGACGCACGAGAAGGAGCTCCCGGTCGGGCGCCATCCGCTGCAGCTCTACTCACTGGCCACGCCCAACGGCATCAAGGTGACGGTGATGCTGGAGGAACTGCTGGCGCTGGGCCACGCCGGCGCCGAGTACGACGCCTGGCTGATCCAGATCGGTACGGGCGATCAGTTCGGCAGTGGTTTCGTGGCGGCCAACCCCAACTCCAAGATCCCGGCGCTGATCGACCGCAGCGGCCCGTCACCGATCCGGGTGTTCGAATCGGGCGCCATCCTGTTGCACCTGGCCGAGAAGTTCGGGGCCTTCCTGCCCAGGGAGGCCGGGTCGCGGGCCGAATGCCTGTCGTGGCTGTTCTGGCAGATGGGCAGCGCCCCCTACCTCGGCGGGGGCCTGGGCCACTTCTACGCCTATGCGCCGACCAAGATCGAATACGCCATCGACCGCTTCGCCATGGAGGTGAAACGCCAGCTCGACGTCCTCGACCGGCGCCTGGCGGAGAGCCGGTACCTGGCCGGGGAGGACTACACCATCGCCGACATGGCCACCTGGCCCTGGTACGGCGCGCTCGCCAAAGGCTTCCTCTATGGCGCCGGGGAGTTCCTGCAGGGGCAAAGCTACACCCACGTCCTGCGCTGGTTCGACGACATCGCCGAGCGCCCGGCCGTGCGCCGCGGCCGCATGGTCAACTGCACCTACGGCGATCCCGCCCGCCAACTCCACGAACGCCACGACGCCAGCGACTTCGAAACCCGCACCCAGGACAAACTCGACGCCGCGGCGTGACGCACAGAAGACCTCCCTCCCCTTCATGCCCCCTTCATGGGGGGATGCACACATCTCCGCTGCTGATGTTGCGAGCGCCGCACTCCGCTTGAGCCCCCTACCCGGCCTTTCGGCCGTACTCCCCCCAACGGCCCCCAACGGGGGGAGAGAGGGTTCGTTGTCGCCGCTTGCTCAACGCCTCTTTTCCCCCCTGGGGGGAAGTACCGGCGAAGCCGGGGTAGGGGGCTCCAGCGGAGTGCCTCCATTCGGCTACGACGATGTGTAAATCGACTAGCCGCGTACAAGGTGGCGCCCGCTCTTGCTTGCGGGCCGACGGAGGGGGCGCGCTGCTTCGCCAACACTTGGGCCGCCACCCCGCTACCCCTCCGCCAGCGTCGCCAGCACGAAGTCGGCGCGCGCCGCGACGCTCGCTTGGGGGAGCAGGATGACCTCGTAGCCGAGCGCCGGGAAGGCGCGGCGCAGGCGCTCATACTCCTCCAGCGCGTCGGCCAGGCTGTGACGGCGCTCGTGATCGGTGACGTAGAGCTCCGGCCACGGCGGCGCCAGGAACACGCGCCGGTGATAGCGGTGCGCGCCCAGCGCCTGCAGCGCCGCCTCGCCGGTGACATGTTCCAGCCCCACGGCGGCGTCCACGAGGCCCCGGTCGAAGAACACCCACCCCTGATGGGCGCGCGCCGCCTCGCGATCGGCCAGCGCCATGTCCACGGCGGCGCGCAGAAAGGCGGCGCTGTCGACCCAGGGGAGCGCGGTCCCCCCGGCGGCGAGCTCGCGCTTGACGATCCGCCGCCCCGGCTCCTCCACCACCGCGTGGCCCCGCCGGCGCAGCTCTTCCAGCAGGGTGGATTTGCCGCCGCTCGAACAGCCCGAAATCACCACCAAGCGCGGCGCCATCATGCTCGGCCTGCGCTCATGGGCAGGCGTGCGCGCGCCTTGCCCCGTAGGCGCGGCGCCATTAGCGTCCGACCGCGGGCGGCCTGCCGTCTGCGTCGTCCGTGTGGCCGCGAACAGGAGTCGTCCATTGCGCCTTCGCCTTCTTCTCCCGATCGGCCTTGTCCTATTCGCCGCGTCGCCGGGCGCACTCAGCACCGCCCGGGCCGAGGCGACGGTCATGACCGATTGTTACATCACCCTCGCCGGCGGCCATGCCATAGCGGTCATGAACGCGCACGGCTCCCAGGCTTGCAGCTTCAGCCGCGTGCGGGCCTGCGCCGGCGATCGGATCATCAACACGTTGAAATCCTCCCCCAAGCCCGTCGCCATCGCCGATCGGGCCGGCAAAGTCGAAATCTGCAATCTGGGCGCGGACGGCAAGCCGGCGTCCAAGCACTGACGGACACTGGCGAGGCGCTTGATCGCCGTCGGCCGCGCGATATGCTCGGCGCATGGATCAGCCCAAACCTTCCGCTCCGGTCATCGTCATCGATCTGCAGACCGGCATGTTCGATGGTGTCGCCGAGCCGCCGATCCACGACGCGCAGACCCTGGTCGAGCGCGCCCGGGCGGTGATCGACTGGGCCAGGCGCGCGGGCCGCAAGGTCGCCTTCGTGCGCCATGACGGAACGCCGGGCGATCCGCTGGCCCCCGGCAAGCCCGGCTGGCCCGTCTGGCCGGCGCTCGGGCAGGCGGCGGACGAACCGACCTTCGGCAAGAGCGTCGGCGACGCCTTCAGCAATCCCGCGGTCGGCGACTGGGTGGCGGGCCAGGGCGCCGGCGAGGTGGTCCTGCTGGGCGCCCAGACTGAGCATTGCGTGGCCGCGACCGTCAAGGGCGCCCTGGCGGCCGGCCTGTGCGTCACCGTCGTCTCCGACGCCCACGGCACCTGGGACTTCGGCGGCGAAACCGCCGCTCAGATCATCGCCCGCCAGAACGCCGCCTTCGCCGACGCCGGCGCGGCCCTGGTCACCGCGGGCGAACTGACCGGCGGATAATCTACGCCGCCGAGACGGTCAGACCAGCTCTATGCGCGCCGCGTTTCCCGGCGCAGCCGCAATCCGGGTGTCGCGCGTAAGCAGGGTTGCACCCAGCGCTTCGGCGAGGGCGACATAGACGGCGTCGTAGGCCGTGAGATTGTCGCGCAACGCCCACACTCGGGGCAGCAGCAGGTCGTGCGCGTATCGCCGCACCGGAACGTCGGCGAGGTCGTCGAGGGCCGCGCGGCCGCGCGCGACGTCGATGTCGCGGTCGGCGACGTAGCGGCGCAACACCTGCGCAACCTCCAGGTCCAGGAGATGGGGCGCGTGCAGGGACTCACCGGAATCGAACAGCCTGCGTTCGACCCTCGCCGCCGCCGGCATGCGCAGAAGCACCTCGATCATCACCGAGGCGTCGACGACGATCACCGAGCGTCGCGTTCGGCGCGAACCGCCTCGGCCGGCGAAAGTGTTGGCGTCACCGGCGTACGGCCGTGCAACCGCGCGCGCAACTCGTCCAAGGTCGGCCGCTCGGCCACCTCTCGAATCTCGCCGAGCAGATAGTCCGATAGTGACTTGCCGGCGAGCGCGGCGCGCGACTTCAGCCTGCGATGCAGAGCATCGGGCACGTTGCGAATCTGAATCATCGACGGCATGTGTACAACATGCTCACATGTGCGCCACATGTCAACGAGGCGCGACCGCGCGTTGAGCGGGGAGGCGCCAAGCCTGCGAAGCGTGATACGCTCCGCGCGCATTTCCCGGGAGGGTCGGTGCGAATGAAGGTGAGACTGGAGCCGCAGAAGAACGTCAGCGGCGATCCCGCCGTCGCGGCGCAGGGATTCGGCCGGGTGTGCGAGCCGGCGCCGGCGTTCGATCCGGTTGACGAGATCGACGCGGCGTGCACGTATTTCGATACCCACGGCTTCGTCGTGCTGTCGCAATGCCTGACCGCCGCCGAACTGCGCGAGCTCAACGATTTCTGCGATCTCACCCAGGCCGAGCGGCCGCTGGCCTGGGGCCTCACCGACGTGCGCAAGCCGCACCATCGCAACCAGGGGCTGATCTTCTCCCAGCCCCTCCTCGATTATCCGCAGCTGGACCCCTACGCGCGGCACGCGCCCGCCTTTCCGGTCGTGGCCCGCCTCCTCGGCGGCGAAGACCATGCGCGGTTCTCCGAGTTCAATTTCCGTGAGACGCCCGAAGGCGCCGGCCCCGGGGCGATGAACTTCCACCACGACAACGTGCGCCCCGACCGGCTCACGCGCACGCCCTACATGCCGTGCGACTGGATCTGCGCCATCCACTATCTGACCGACGTCGAGCCCGGCGCGCCGTGCTTCTGTGTCGTGCCGGGCAGCAACCGGTTCGAGACCCTGAAGGAGGCGTTCAAGGGCCTGGGCGACGAGTACCGGGAGGTCCCGCTCTACGGCCCCGCCGGGACCTGCGTGCTCTACGACACGGCCACCTTCCATACCCGACTCGACGGCGATGGCGAGGCGATGCGCCGGACCTGGCATCAGTATTACGCGCGCGGCGGCTGGCTGCGCAGCGCGCTCCCCGAGACCCGCCGCTACATCCGCCCGCCCAGTCCGGCGCTGGCCGACTGGATCCTGGTCCCGCAACGCCTGGCGATGCACCCCGACCCCAAGGTGCGCTTGTTCTTCTCCCACTGGAACACCGCCCAGGGCGAGTGGGCCGCCAGCGGGTTCGACCCGGAGGTGCGCAAGGCCATGCCGCGCGGCGAACAGTAGACTGCGAGAAGCGGGCGGGTTCCCCTGCGCTCGAAAACGTTCTAGGCGGTCCAGGGCAGAGGGGGGACCGTACAGATGCGGACGATGTTGCTGGCGGGGAGCGCCGCCGCGGTGATGATGGCCGGCGGCGTCCAAGCCGCAGTGCAGAGCCACCCGCAGGCCGAGGCCCAGGCGCTGGACCTGGCCGAGAAGGCCATAGCCCTGCGCTCGGTGCGCGGCCCGGGCAACCGAACGCCCCAGGTCGCCGCCCTCTACAAGGCCGCCCTGGTCGCCGGCGGCTTCGCCGACAAGGACGTGACCATCACCCCGGTGGACGACACCGCCTATCTGATCGCCCGCTGGCCGGGGTCCGACCCCAGCCTCAAGCCGCTAGTCATCTCCGGCCACATGGACGTCGTCGAGGCCAAGCCCGCCGACTGGCAGCGCGACCCGTTCACGCCGATCGTCGAGAACGGCTATCTGTTCGGCCGCGGCTCGACCGACATGAAGCTGGACGGCACCCTGGCCATCGCTTCGCTCAACGAGCTGCGGCGCGAAGGCTACAAGCCTCGCCGCGACATCATCATCGAGTTCTCCGGCGATGAGGAGACGACGATGAAGACCAGCGCCATCATCGCCAGCAAGCTCGCCAACACCGAACTGGTGCTCAACATCGACGGCGGCGGCGGCGTGCTCGACGAACAGACGGCGAGGCCGCAGTATTTCACCTGGCAAGGCGCGGAGAAGACCTACGCCGACTTCCAGCTCACCGTCACCAACCAGGGCGGCCACTCCTCCGAGCCGCGCGTAGACAACGCCATCGACCGCCTCGCGGCGGCCCTGCTGCGCATCCACGATTACCGCTTCACGCCCGAGATCAACGACCTGACACGGGCCTACTTCCTCGACGCCGCCAAGTACGAACCGCCGCAGATCGGCGCCGCCATGCGCGCCTTCGCCGCCGACCCCACCGACAAGCAGGCGATCGACACCCTCGCCGCCAATCCGGCCACGGTGGGCAAGATCGGCACCACCTGCGTGGTGACCATGATCGATGGCGGCCATGCACTCAACGCCCTGCCCCAGCGCGCCGAGGCCAACGTCAACTGCCGCATCTTCCCCGGCCATAAGCCGGCCGCCATCATGGCCGAGCTAGCGCGTGTGGCCGCCGACCCGGCCGTCAGCTTCAAGGACGTCACCGAAGGCTCGGTCAGCACCGACGCCTCGCCCATGCGGCCCGACTTCGTCACCGCGGTGAACAAGGCCATGGCCAGCGTCTATCCCGACGTGCCGGTGTTCCCCGCCATGTCGTCCGGGGCCAGCGACAGCATGTGGTTCCGCTACAATGGCGTCCCGAGCTACGGCGCCAGCCCGGTGTTCATCAAGGAGTCCGAGGACTTCAGCCACGGCCTCAACGAGCGCACCCCCCTCACCGCCATCGCCCCGGCCATCGACTACTACCTCGTCCTGATCCCCGAGCTGTCGAAGTAGCGGCAGCCCCTCCTTCCCCTTCATCTGGACTAGTCCCTTTCATGGGGAGGGACAGGCCGCGGGAGCGGCCAGGGTGGGGGTCTCGACGGAGAGCGCTCGGCCCAGACCCCACCCCGGACTTCGTCTCGACCCTCAAAGGGGAGGGAGGTTATCGCATCCCCTCAACCCCGTCGCCGTCGATCCGGCGCTGCAGCGCCGGGCCCAGCCGATCGCTCGTCCAGCCGGCGGGGAACAGCAGCAGCAGAAGCCACAGCGCCTGGTGAGGGATGACGAGCGCCGCGCTGGCGGTGATGACGAACACCAGCGGCCCAGCAGCCATGCCGGCGAGGATGCTGGCGGTGCGTCCGTGCGTCTCCCCCGGCCCCATCAGGGCGGGACGCCGAGCGACCAGGGCGAGGGCGATCAGCAACAGCCCGACCGTGGCCAGCGACAGCGTATAGAAGATCACCGGGCCAGCCGTCGGTGTCTCCTCGGCCAGCACCGTGGTCGGGAACGGCAGGAAGGCGATGCTGGCCAGGAAGGCGAGGTTGGTCGACAGGAGGCGCCGGTCGTAGCTCGCCAGGCCCTCGAACAGGGCGTGGTGAGCCAGCCAGTAACGCCCGATGACGTAGAAGCTGAGGCCGAACGCGGTGAGCTTGGGGACAAGCGGGCCGATATCGAAGCCGCCGCGCGCGTCCGCCGGCAATCTGAGGTCCAGGACCAGCAGGGTGATGGCGATGGCGAACACCGCGTCGCTGAAGAACATCAGGCGCTCGAACCCCAGCACGCGGCCGGGCTGTACGGGGGGATCGTGCGGCTCCATGATCTGGTGCGTTAGCGCCGAGCCCGCGGCCGGTCCAGACAAGCTTGGCGCGCCCACCCTGGAGGACGCAATGACGCGCATTCTGTTGGTCGGCCTGGAGCCGGAGAAGGTCGACTACACCGATCCGGCCATCCCCCCCGGCATGACCGCAGAGACGATCCACGCCGGCATCGAGACAACTCTGAAAACGATGGCTGGGCGCGGCTGGCAGGCGCGCAGCTGCCTGATCGCGCCCGACGCGACGGCGGCCCAGCTCGTCGAGCGCCAACTCGCGGACGAAAGCTACGATTGCGTCGTGATCGGCGCCGGCCTGCGGCTTCCGCCGCGCGCCCTGCTGCTGTTCGAGGCCGTGATCAACGCCGTGCACCGCGCGGCGCCGAATGCCGCTATCGCCTTCAATACCCACCCCGAGGATAGCGTCGACGCGGCGGTCCGCTGGCTCAGCGCCGGCTGATTCTCCCGCGCTGCCCGCCCACGCACCCCATGGTCACGCCTGACTTGCGCTCGGCGGTCACGGCTGGGACAAGGCGGCGGGCGCGCGATGGGGAAGAGGGGTTGCAACGGCCCCGAGCCCTGTTGGCTGCGCCCGGCCACTCAACCGAAGGAACTCGCTGGATGTTTTCCCATATCATGATCGGCACCAACGACCTGGAGAAGGCCAAGGCCTTCTATGACACCCTGCTGGGCACGCTCGACGTGCGGCCGGCAAGGGTCGATGGCCACCGCATCTTCTACATGACACCCACGGGCGTGTTCTCCGTCACCACGCCGATCAACGGCGAGCCGGCCACGGCGCCCAACGGCGGCACCATCGGCTTCGCCGCCAAGTCGCCAGAGCAGGCCGACGCCTGGCACGCGGCCGGCATCGCCGCCGGCGGGACCACCTGCGAAGACCCGCCCGGCGTGCGCGAAGGCGCCACCGGCAAGCTCTACCTCGCCTATCTGCGCGACCTCGACGGCAACAAGCTCTGCGCTCTGCACCGGATGAACTGACCGTCCGGCGGCGCTGAAGGGCGAGCGCCGGCTCAGAGAAGGTCGAACACCACTTTGGTGTCCACATAGACCTGCCAGAGCTTCACCCGCTCGCCCTCCACCCGCGCCCGCCACGCGCACGGCCGGCGCCAGGCGCGGACGGAGGGGTCGGCCGCGTCCAGCCCACCCCACGCCTGGCCGAACACCGCGACCGTACCGCCGTGCTCGAGCAACTCCACCACGTCGATCCCATAGTGCGGCATGAACCCGAAATAGCCCGCCCACGCCGCCGGCAACCCCTCGCCGGCGACGACGACGCCGTGAGCGTCCACGAACCGGTGATCGGCCGTGCACAGCGCCGCGATGCGTCGCGCATCATGCGCGTTGATCGCCTCGATGAACGCCGCCACCACCTCCGAAGGTCCCACGCTCCACCTCCCGCGCCGATTCAAGCCAAAGAAGAAGAAGAGAACCGCAAAGACGCAAAGACGCCAAGGGATGCTGCCGTCGGATGGGCCCAGCCCGGAAGATCATTGCGCGCCAAGCGCGCCTTCAAAACTCTCTCGACCCGGCAGCGGCAACGTGTCTCTTTGGGTCTCTGCGTTTGTCTTCCCTATCGCACCCCCTCGGCGGCCTCACGCGTCTCCGGCGGGCGCACCAGGCTGACCAGGATGAAGCTGATGATGGCCAGCAGCAGCCAGCTGCCCAGCTTTTCCGGCGCCACCAGCCGCCAGCCGTGCCGCTGGGCCGGGTAGAGCCAGGCGTGGCTGAAGGTGGCCAGGTTCTCGGCCAGCCAGATGAACAGCGCCGTCAGGCCGAAGCCCAGCAGCAGTGGCATCCGCCGCCAGCGCCGATCCGGCCGGAACCACACCGTCGTACGCCGGAAGACGAGCGCCGCCGCGCCGAACAGGACCCAACGCACATCCAGGCCAAAGTGATCGGCGAAGAAGTTGGCGTAGATGGCGCCGCCCAGCAGCCAGGTGCGCCACGCCGGCGGATAGTCGTCGAACCTGAAATGCTGGATGCGCCAGATGCGGGCGATGTAGCTGCCCACCGAGGCATACATGAAGCCCGAGAACAGCGGCACGCCGCCCAGCCGCAGCAGGCTGGGCTCAGGATAGCTCCACGATCCCACCGACGTCTTGAACAGCTCCATGCCCGTGCCCACCGCATGGAACAGCAGGATCGCGGCGGCCTCGCGCAGATCCTCCAGCCGGAAGACCAGCATCGCGGCCTGCAGCGCCACCGCCCCGACCACCAAGGCGTCGTAGCGGGCCAGCGGCGCGTGCGCGGGCCAGAAGACGTGGGTGAGGAAGATGATCGCCAGCATCGCGCCGCCGAACACGCACGCCCAGGCCTGCTTCAGGCCGAACATCAGGAACTCGAACAGCCACCGCCCGGCAGTCGTCCGGTCGGCGAGCGCCTGCAGGCGCGCGAGCAGCGCCCGCCCCCACCGCTCGATCGGCAGCTCGCGCCAGCCGTTCGATGGCGCGGGCGGCTCACTGCGCGGATCGTCGACCATGTCCGGCTTGTCTACGCGATCACGTGTCCGCGCGCCCCCGACTAATTCTCAGGGAGAGCCCGTTCGAGCGTGAGCCGCTTGCCATCCCCAACAATATGTGCCGCTATATAGTAGCACATCCACCGGGAGGGCGCCATGGTCGGCGACGTCGTGAAGGAACGCGGACAGCTCTTCCTGGCGAGCCGGCTCAAGCGGCTGGCGGAGCGGATGCAGGGCGAGGTGGTGAAGGTGGCGCAGCGCGAGGGCCTGGCCATCCAGCCCAGCCAGTATCCGCTGCTGGCCACCCTCGACCGCTACGGCCCCCAGACCATCGGCGATCTCACCCTGGCGATGGAGCAGAGCCAGCCGACCATCACCCGCTGCGTGGCGCGCCTGGCCGAGATGGGCCTCGTGCAGGCGACCCGCGCGCACCGCGACCAGCGTCACAAGACCATCTCCCTCACCCCCGTCGGCGAGGCGGCGCTGGTCACCTCCAAGGCCCTGGTCTGGCCGCGCATCGAGGCGGCGGTGGCCGCGCTGACGCAAGACCTCTCGGGCTCACTGCTCGATCAGATCGGCGCCATCGAGGCCGCGCTGGCGCAATGCCCGCTCGACCGGAGGGCCCTGGCCCAGGCAGAGGCGGGCCTGTCTATCCGCGAATATTCCGACGCGCTCGCCGGCGCCTTTCGCGACATCAACGCCCAGTGGATCTCGGCGATGTATGCGCTCGAACAGGCCGACCTCGACGTGCTCGACAACCCGCGCGAGAAGATCATCGATCCCGGCGGCGCCATCCTCTTCGTCGAGGCGCCGGGTCTGGGCATTGTCGGCGCCTGCGCGCTGCAGAGGACCGGCGAGCGCCGTTTCGAACTGACCAAGATGGGCGTGCTCGAGTCAGCCCGGGGCCGCAAGGCCGGTGAGTTCCTGCTGAAGGCGGTGATCGCCCGCGCCCACGCGCTAGGCGCCGACCTGCTCTACCTCCTCAGCAACAAGAAATCCGCGGCCGCCATTCACCTCTACGAAAAGCTCGGCTTCGCCCACGACGCGGAGATCATGCGCGCGTACGGCGCGCGTTACGCCCGCTGTGACGTGGCCATGCGCTATGTGGGGCCGGGCGGCGCCGACAAGGCGGTCGAACGCTGATCGCCGTCCGCATCACTGCCTTTGCCAGACGATGTCTTCGCCCTCGCGCCGATCGATGAACCCGGTGACCGAACCGTCCGGGCGCCGTTCGAAGACCTTCCGCATTCGCGGCTGGCCGGGCACGAAGAACATGTCCTTGAGTTCCGCCAAGAGCTCGGCGTCCGGACGCCCGGCGCGGCTGAGGATGAGCCGTCCCTGCTTCAGCGCGATCACGCTGGTCAGGTCTCCCACCCGGTAGACGCCCGCGTAGGCCGCCAGGTCGTCGGCCGATAGTTTGACGCTCGGCGGGTCGAGGTTCTTCACGCTCTCGTGCACCATCAGGATTTTCCACCCGCCGCCGGTCCTTTGCCAGGTCTCGCTGGTCAGATAGGTCGCGTGCAGTATCTGGCCATGCCAGTCTTCGGCCTCCTCATCCTCATGGACGATGATCGCGACATCCCCTGATCGCGTGAAGTGGATGTTGATGGCCTTTATCTGGCCGGATGTGTGGGGCGGAAGCGGGGTGAGCTGCTCGAGGAACTCGGCCCTGGAGAAGAGCACGTTGTTTTCGTCGAGATAGACGGCGTCGGGCGCCAGGGCGGCGTCCCATACCGAGCGGTCGCCCGGCGCGAAGGCGTTCATCAGCGCCTGGTCGGCGGCCTCGAGCGTCCTGGCCAGGTCGGCGTCCGGCGCCGAGGCGGCCAGGGCGGTTGCGAACAGAAGGGCTGTGAACATTCATCTCCTTTCGAGGCGTGGCATGCCTGCGTCTTGAACATCGT
>Ga0302314_10004211_pt1 | contig 26469 bp, 19 predicted proteins | sample III_Palsa_N2_3_FD_200533 | JGI IMG/M metagenome (GOLD analysis project Ga0302314, IMG submission 200533) | Peat permafrost microbial communities from Stordalen Mire near Abisko, Sweden - III_Palsa_N2_3 | ecosystem: Environmental > Terrestrial > Soil > Palsa > Peat permafrost | place: Sweden...
GCTGGGAAAAAGGCGTGATCCGCGCCAAGGACGGCCATAGCCTGACCCTTGGCGAGGTGATCGGCGGCAAGAGCTTCGCCCTCAAGATCGATGCCAACGCCCCGATCAAGGCACCCGACCAGCGCCATATCGTCGGCACTTCGGTCAGGCGCCTCGACATTCCCGCCAAGGTGACCGGCCGCTTCACCTATATGCAGGATTTCCGTCTGCCCGATATGCTGCATGGCCGTGTGGTGCGTCCGCCGGCGATCGGCGCCACCCTGCAGTCGGTGGATGAGAGCTCGGTTGCCAATATCCCCGGTATGGTGCAGGTGGTGCACCAGGGCAATTTCCTGGGCGTTGTCGCCAAGACCGAATGGGCGGCGATCAAGGCCATGCGCCAGCTGAAGGCGAGCTGGTCGGATTGGCAGGGCCTGCCGGAGCAAGCCAGGCTGTGGGAGCATGTGCGTAACACCAAGGTGGCCAAAGAGGAAAGCACCAGCAAGATAGGCGACGTCGATGCCGCTTTCGCCGGCGCCGCCAAGAAGCTGACGGCCAGCTACAACTTCGCCATTCATACCCACGGTTCGATCGGGCCGTCCTGTGCGGTGGCCGAGTTCAAGGAGGGGCAGCTCACCTGCTGGAGCGCATCGCAGGCGACGCACAATCTCCGCGTCCAATTGGCCAATATGCTGGCCCTGCCGGAGAGCTCGGTGCGCTGCGTCTATATCGACGGGGCGGGCTGCTATGGTCGCAACGGCCATGAGGACGCAGCGGGCGATGCGGTGATGCTGGCCAAGGCCGTCGGCCAGCCGGTGCGCGTGCAATGGATGCGCGAGGACGAGCATGGCTGGGACCCCAAAGGTGGGCCGACCTTGATCGATCTCGAAGGCGGGCTCGACGCCAAGGGCGCGCCGGTGGCCTGGCGCGGCACTTTCATGATTCCGCAAGGTGTCGCCGGCAGGGTACCGCTGGTGGCGGCGACCCTGGCCGATCTGCCGCGCGAAATGGTCGACAGCCCCGGCGGCATCATCCAGGACTCCGCCATTCCCTATACCGTGCCCAATGTGCACACCGTCATTCACCGGCTGGAAACCACGCCCCTGCGCCCATCCTGGATCCGCAGTCCGGGCCGCATGCAGAACAGCTTCGCCAACGAAAGCGTCCTCGACGAACTGGCATACGCCGCCGGGCGCGATCCGCTGGAACTGCGCCGCTCGCTGGTGTCAGAGCCGCGCGGCCTGGAAGTGCTTGAGCGTTTAGAGCATTTCGCCAAATGGGAAAAGCGCACCGGGCCGGCGGCGCAGAGCGGCGACATCGCGCGGGGCACCGGCATCAGCTACATCAAATATGAGCTGGTGCGCACCTATGTCGGCGTCGTCGCCGAGGTCGAGGTCAACAAAAAGACCGGCCAGATCAAGGTGCCGAAATTTTTCGTCGTCCATGATTGCGGCCAGATCATCAATCCGGACGGGGTCAGGTCGCAGATCGAGGGCAATGTGATCCAGACGGTCAGCCGCACGCTCAAGGAGGAGGTGACCTTCGATCGATCGAAGGTCACCAGCACCGACTGGTCGAGCTATCCGATTCTCACCTTCCCGGAGGTGCCCGAGGTGGTGATGGATCTGATCGATCGCCCGGCCGAGAAGCCGTGGGGCGCCGGCGAACCGACCGCAGCCCTGGTGCCATCGGCCATTGCCAACGCGATCTTCCATGCGACGGGAGCCCGGCTGCGCTCGGTGCCCTTCACGCCCGAGAAGGTCAAGGCGGCGCTGCAGGCGGTGTAGCCAGGCGCCGCGCCGGCCGTCCGGCGCAATCGCTGAGCCGGAGGCGATGCGTCATATATGAGTCTAGACAGTCTTGCGACCCGATAAGGTCGCAAGACTGTCTAGCCATCCTCATTCCTGAGGTTTGCGGAACTTCAGGATGAACTGGTCGGTATGTCCGCGAATCGTCTGGTCGAACACTTTGATCGTGCGGGGGTCCGCCGGATTGGCGAGAATCGAACTCTCGGAGTCGAACTTGAATCCCGCGGCTTCGACCTCTCGGCGCACGGTCGAGGACTCGATGCGATGCAAGGTCTCGGTTACAGTTGCGGGAGCACCCGGAGCGGCGGAGTGATCGAGAATTATATATACGCCACCGGGCTTCAGCGCACTGTAGACGGCCTTGTTAAACGCGGGGATGTCGACCGGGCCCGTGAACTCGTCGTGCAGGTCGTGGTAATTTCGAGAAATCCAGAACAGGTCGAGCTTCTCGGGGAATTTTAGTCCTTCGAGCGCCGCTGCGGTCGTCACCGTTATGTTCGGATGGGTGACGGCATAGCCCTGCAGCTCCGCGACCTCCTTGACGAAATGCTCGAACTTGAAGAAGGCGGTGGGCTCCACTGCGTAAACGTGACCCGTGGAGCCGACGACGCTCGCGAAGAGACGCGTGAAATAGCCTGCGTCGGCGATATAGTCGGCAACCTTGTCCCCCGATTTGACGCCAGCGAACACTAAAGTTTGTGCCGGCTTTCGGTCGGCATCGTGTGTGGTGTCGGAGTCCGGGCGCGACGGATCGGCGACCGCCATTGTGGCGGCGGTTGAGTTGGTTGCGGTGTCCATGGCATTCGCCCCGGAAACAAGCGCGACGCCTGCGATCAAGATAGCCATAATTTTCATAGTGAGTCTCCCAGCGCCATACAGCATCCGAGTGTATGGGCCTCGGGCCGGCCGACACAGACCGCTTGTTGCATCGTGACGGCCGTTCACCGCATCAGCGGCGGCCTGATAACACTTCCCCCAGGCGGTCCTGGAGACGCTTGCGGTAGCGGCGGCTCAACCGGAGGCGAGCCTTGGACTCCAGCATGACCTCGTAGTCGCCGCTCTCCTGCAGCTCAAGCCCCCGGACCCGGTCGAGATTGACGATGATCGAGCGGTGGATACGGACGAATGTCCGGTCGTCCAGGTCCTGCTCGAGCTCCCGCAAGGTCCTGCGCACGATATGCGTGGCCGCGCCCACATGCAGGCAGGCGTAGTAGCCCGCCGCTTCGATCCAATCGATGTCCGAGACGGTCAGGAACAAGGTCTGCCCCCGGCTCTTGACCGCGATCCGGCTGATCGAACGGCGTTGTTTCGGGGCATAGAGCGCGAGCTTTTCCTTGGCGCGCGCGAGGGCGCGGTTGAAGCGCTCGTCGTCGAAGGGCTTCAAGAGATAGTCCAGCGCGCCCGCCTCGAAGGCGCGCAGCGCATAGGCGTCATAGGCCGTCACGAAGATGACGGTCTCGGGCAGGTCCGTGCCCAGAAGTTCGAGCATGTCGAAGCCGTCGCATTCGGGCATTTTTACGTCCAGGAACACCAGGTCGGGCGGGGACCGCCTGATCTCCTCGATCGCCTCCTGGCCCGATCCGCATTCGACCACCGAACCGATATCGGGGTCGCGGCTCAACAGGAGAGTCAGGTTCAGCCGCGCCAAGGCTTCGTCATCGACCACCAGGGCCCGGATCGGCGCGCGCCGTTCGGCGTGCTGCGCCATTTACGCCTCCCGGAACGGAAGTGTCACGACGACCTCCATGCCGCCCGCTTCGGCGGGCCTCAGCAGCAGCTCGGAGCGGTCGCCATGGAGGATCCGCAGGCGGGTGCGGAGATTGCCGAGACCGACGCCACCGGGCGCCGCCGCCAAATCTTCCTGGTCCCAAGGGCCATCATTATAGACGGTCAGACGAAGGGCGCCGTCGCGGCTTGCCCCGGCGACACGGATTTCGCCCCCCGCAAGGCGCTTGGACAGGCCATGCTTGATGGCGTTCTCGACAAGCGGCTGCAGCAGGAGGTTCGGGACCTGCGTATCCAGGAGCTCGGTGGGAATGTCGAGGCTGACCCGCAGGCGGTCCCCGAAGCGGACCTTCTGGATATCGAGATAGCGCTGCAGATACTCGACTTCCTCCGCTAGCGTGACCTGCGCCCGGTGAGAGCTCTCGGACGCGCGGCGCAGGAACTCGCTTAAGCCTACGATCATGCGGACCGCTGCGTCACTGCGCTGGTCGCGGGCCAAAGCGGCAATCGAATTCAGCGTATTGAACATGAAATGCGGATCCATCTGGCGCCGTAGCGCAGAGAGCTGAGCCCGCGAGAGCTCTTCGTTGAGCCGCGCGGTCTCGGTCATCTGCCGGGCCATCTTCTCACGCGAATCGATGACATAGGTAATCGTCAGGATCAGGGCGTAGACGATCACGAAGGTCAGGATCTGGTCGGAGAACAAGGACGTCCAGCTCTTCACGAAACTGGGCGGCTGATCGTGGTGCCACGGGTTGAAGGTGACCCGAAGCCAGGCCGACCAGGCCTCGGCAAGTGTGCCGATGGCGGCCAAGGCAGCCAGATGCACGGTCGTTCTCTTCAGGATCGCACCACGAACGATCGGCCGCCACCGCGCCAATTCGATGATGGAGGGCGTCGCCAATGCCCAGGGCAGCCAGGACGCGAACGTGATCATGAACCCGGTCAACCACGGCTTGTCCCAGCCCGCCGCGTGCATGACGAAGATGGTCTGGCTCGCGTTGCACAGAGCCCCCGCACACCAGATGGCCGCGATCCAAGTCCAGCGGGTTGAGCGCGTGTCCGCGCGAGCGTTGATCATGGACTCATACTCAGCTGTTCATTTCCCGCATATAGGCCTCGACGATCTCGTCGAGCTTGCCCTCGGCGCGCAGCTTGCGCAGAAGCTCGTCGAATTCGGCCAGGAAGGCCTGGTGGAACGGTTCGCGCGCGGCGGCGGGACCGCTCAGGGCCAGGTGGCTTTCCTCGAGAGGGAAAGCCATGGCCTCGGCGAGGGAGGCCTGCGGTAGAGTCGGATCATGCTTCTGCAGCCAGGCGCTGGCGGCGCGCACCGTCAGCCGGTCGTTGAGCAGGCAATCGACCCGGCCATGGCCCAGCTCGCGAATATTTTCCATGATGCCGCCGCTCTGGATCACCTTGATGCCGTTGTCGGCGAATTGCCGCGACAGTCGGTCCCCGCCCATATGGGTGCCCATCGCGGTCACCACCGTGATGCCGGCGTAACCTTGCGGCCATGCGGATTTGCGGCGGTCGATGCCCCGGGCGGCGAGCCTGTCGTCATTGCAGTGCAGGACGGGCGTCTCGCTCAGGATGGTGTCGGAATAGCGGTCGAGATAAGGCCGCTCGGTCGGGAAATAATGCGGCGGAAAAATCCCGGACGCCTCGCCGGTCTCGGTCAGCTTGAGGGCGCGCTTCCAGGGCAGGGCGGTGATCCTGACCTGATAGTCCGGCATGCGGGCCGTGATGGTCTCGACGATCCTGACATAGATCCCCGCGGGCTTGCCGTGATCGAGAAAGGCGTAGGGAAAGTGATTGTCGTCGGTCGCCAGGACCACGGGGATCGGGTCTGCCGCCGCTTTCGTCGCGACGAGCATCGCCGCCAGGATGCCTGCCAGAACGATCCGAGTCACCGTCATCCCCCTTGGGGCGACTCTCCGCTCAAATATTGCCGTCGTCCATAAATTCCTGCGGTCAGACCCCTTCGGCCCTGAACCGCGCCGCCACCTCGTGCAGCTTTACCGCGTCGATACACAGCTCCCTGCAGCGGATCCTCAATGCCTTCTCCGCATCGACATGCGATTCGTCGTGGTCGTCGAGGTCGGGCGGGTCTTCGGACTCGTGGGTCAGATCCAGTTGGTCCAGCACCGCGACGCGGGTCTTGTCGAGCAGATGCTCGGCGAACAGCGCGTTGATGTCGGCTCTCCGATTTTTGAGGAGCACCCGGATTCCAACCAGCTGAGCCGCCAGGCTGTAGGCGGCGGAGAGCAGCACGCCGAGATCGGCGGGCATCGCCGTGCGGGCATGTTCCGGTTCGCCGGCGACGCGGGTGGCGCTTTCGGTGATGGCGGCCAGGCTTTCCAGCATGGTCTTGCGCTTCAGCCGATAGGATTGCTCGCTGATCTCGATCCTCAGCGCGTCGCCCATATAATCGGTGAAGCTGCGCATCAGCGTGTTCACCAGCTGGGGCGCCTCCTGATATTCCCAGCGCGGCAGCAGGCGGCTGAACAGGATGGCAATGGCGACGCCGATCGCCGTGTCGATCAGGCGGCTGCCGATCGGCGAGTGGGCATTGGGATCGAGGAAATGCAGCGCCATCAGCGCGGTCACGCAGGCCGCCGTCGAGGTGACCATGTAATTGACGCGCACATAGGCTTGGCTTATCGCGATCGTCAGCGGAATCGCGGCCAACTGCAATTCGGGCAGGCCGGTGCGCAGCAGGCCGGCCGCCACTATGCAGCCGATCACATTGCCGATCATGCGGTCGTTGCGGCGCTGGCGGGTAACGCTGTATTGCGCGCGCAGAATCACCGCGATGGTCAGCAGGATCCAGGTGCCGTGATTGAACCACGGCACGAGGCTGATCAGCAGATAGCCGGCCCCCATCGCGGCGCCCAGGCGCACCGCGTGGCGCGCGACCGGGGAATGCAGGGTGAGGTGGCGGACCAGCTGTTTGGGCGACAGCGACAGCGGCTGCACGAAGGCGCCCAGATCGATGCCTTCCAGCAGGGCTTCCGCGCCCTTGGTGGTCTGCATCACCTTGGGGAGGCGCGATAGATGCTCGGTGACCCAGGAGAATTTTGTCCGTGTCGCCCGCGCCGCGCGCAGCGCGCGGGGATCGATCGCCTTGTCCTGGGTGAGGCGCGACACTTCCTGGCTGATCAGGTCGAGCGACTCCTTGCGGTCCCGTACCGACAGCGAGCGGCGATAGCGCAGCAGATCGTCCGACAGGCGTTCCATGTCGCCGGCCAGTTCGAGGACCAGATTGGCGACCAGGGCCGGCAGCAGCGTGCCGGTCTCGCCGCGGCGCAGGGGAGCTAAGTCGGCATGGGCGGATACGACCGTATCCAGCGCGTCGACCTGCAGAATGAGCACCGCCGCCAATCTCTTGGCGGCGCTGTTGCGGCTGCCCAGGAAGATCTGCTGGCGCGCCGCCTGCAGATGGTCGGCCAGCGCCGCCTGCTGTTCGACCACCCCGCGATAGACCACGGCAAGATCGGCGCGCTCGTCGTAGAATTTTGCGATGGCGCGTAAGTAAAGCCCCATCTCGCGCAGGCATTCGGCGACGGCGATGCGGCGATTGGTGCGCTCGCTGAGGCGGGTGACGGCGAAGGCGAACAGCATGTAGCCGAAGCCGCCGGCGGCGAACATGGCCTGATGGTACAGCGTCTCGTCGAGATCGGCCATCGGCGTGCCCAGGGTGAATACCACCGCCAGCATGGTCAGCACGCTGACCGGCAGCGCCCAGCGGCCATAGCCTACCAGCATGCCGGCGGCGGCGCTGATCAGCACGACCAGGATGCCCTGCAGGATGGAGTGGTCGCCGGCCAGCGCGACGGCCAGGGAGGATAGGCAGCTCAATACCCAGCAGGCCGGCAGGATCTTGAGTTTGCTGGCCAGCGGATTGGGGAGATCGCCCAGGGAGACGCAAATCGCCCCGGTGCCCGCCACCATGCCGTCGGCGAATCCGAACAGATGGCCAAGGATCGCGCCGATCAGCCCAACCCCCGCGCCGACGGCGATACCGTTGGGAATATGCTGGCCGAAGCCCAGTCTGGTCAGGGATGGCGACACGTGGAAGGGCACCCGAATGTTTGCCTTGAGCCTTGATGCTAAAGCATAAACAGCCAGGACGTCAGCCAGTTTCGGAGGATATTATTCGCCCGGCTTGGTCGGCGAGGAAACGATCAGCGAGAAGATCTCGGTCATTTCCTCGAAGGCCGGCGGCGGCAGGCCGGGCAGCTTGGACAGGCGGTCGGCATAGACCTTGGCCATCCATTGGGTGGCGCCCGTTTCGGAGAAGACATTGCGGTAATTGATGCGGCCGAGATTCTTGTAGGAGACGAACAGGAAGCTGACGAAGCGGCGCACATCCTCGCCGAGGATCGGGATCAGCAGATTGATCGCCATCTTCGAGGTGGCGGCGATCTCGGCGATGATCTTGCGGGTCTCGGTGACGTCGATACCCTCTTCGAACAGGCGCGCCATGCCCATCTGGTCCCACAGCGTCCACAGAAGCTCGGAATCGATGGCGTCGTTGCCCGATTTCAGCAACTGGCTGGCCGAGCTGAGGAACAGCGGGCGACGACGCTGCGAGAGGGCGGTGCGCGCTTCGTCGCCGGCCAGGGCGTGCAGTTCAGCCGGCTCGCGGATCTCGAGGAGCGAGGCGCCCAACTCGGCCATCGTGTCGGCCGAGAACTGGGTGTAATGCGGAATCAGCCGGGCCTGCCAGTCGAACACCAGATATTCGCGAATGGCCTGGTAGAGACTGTCGCCGCGCCCGGAGACGCGACGGCGGCGCAGCGGCGGCGGGCTGGCCAGCCCGACCTGCTCCATCAGGCGGCGGAAGGTGCCGATCTGGCGCTGCGGCTTTACCAAAACCGTGCGTGGGCCGCCCAGCTTGCGGCGGAAATGGCGGCGGGCGGCGGCGCGCAGGACCAGGGTCTTGATATGGCCCAGCGTCTCGCCGCAGTTCAGACGCTGATCATCCTTGGCCTCGACCGCCTGACCGTGGGAGTCGACGATGGCGCTGGAGAACAACTGGGGCTGGCGGCGCAGAAGAGTGAAGGCGTCGTGCAGGATCTCGGGTTCGTTCATCACCGCCTCGTAGGCGGTGGCGCGATCCATCCCGGCCAACCGGTCGAACCAGCCGCGCAGAATATCGATGACGTCGGTTTTCAGCGCGTCTTCGATCTGGCTTAGCGGGTCGAGTGTCGGGGCCTGGATTACTGCCGACAAAGGTCTCTCCTCAAAAAGCCTCCTGATATCCCGATGGATCAGTCGAGGCTATGACGAACGTCACAGATTTGTGACGATTGCTGCCTTGGTTTGTGACAATCGTAGCGTTTACCGCTTTTCATCACTTGTTACGCTATAATAATACTCAGCTCAGTCTTTGTGACAATAACTATTTAACCTCAAGTAATAGAGAGAAACCGAAGTCTATTTGCTTAAAATGCCACGCAAATTTTGCGGTTGCTGGTTATCCGCGGGGTTCCGGCGATTTCCGCTGTCGGGACTGTTGCCAAGCCGCGCGCCAGATGCCAGCTTGTCGCGCAAATATCCGAGTCCAACAGGTCAAGTGAACATCATGCAGAACCTCGAACCCTCCCTGGTGTGGCGCCATTTCGCCACTCTGTGCTCCATTCCTCGTCCCTCGAAGCAGGAAGCCGCGCTGCGTCGGACGCTGGCCGACTGGGCGGCCGGGCGCGGCCTCGAGACCCTGGTGGATCAGACCGGCAATCTGCTGATCAAGAAGCCCGGCTCGCCCGGCAAGGAAAATCATCCGGCCCTGGCGATGCAGGCCCATCTCGACATGGTCTGCCAGGCCAATGCCGGCACGAAGCACGACTTCACCAAGGATCCGATCACCCCGGTGATCAAGGATGGCTGGCTGATCGCCGAGAACACCACGCTGGGCGCCGATAACGGCATCGGCGTGGCGATGGCTCTCGCGGCGCTCGAGGACGAGACGCTGAGCCATCCGCCGCTGGAAGTGCTGCTGACCATCGACGAAGAGGCTGGCATGAGCGGCGCCAACGGCCTCGAGGCCGGCCTCCTCAAGGCCACCCGCATGCTCAATCTCGACACCGAGGAATGGGGCGAGTTCTATCTTGGCTGTGCCGGCGGCTGCGATGTGAACGTGTCGCGCGAATGTGGGCAGGAGAGCGCGCCGGCCGGCTGGGTTTTCCGCCGCGTCACCATCAACGGCCTGCGTGGGGGCCATTCCGGCATCGACATCCATCGCGGCCGCGGCAACGCCAACAAGCTGCTGGTCCGCCTGCTGCGCGCGCTGGCCAAGGACGGGCTGGTCCATCTCAAGAGCTTCTCGGGCGGCACCGCGCGCAACGCCCTGTCGCGTGAAGCCTGGGCCGAAGTGGCCATCGATCCGGCCAGCGAAGCCGATATCGAAAAGCGCCTGACGGCCTTCCGGGATCTGATCACGGACGAATTGTCCGGCCAGGAGAAGGGCAAGATCGCCGTCACCCTGTCGCCGGCCGAGGCCGGCGCGGTGCTCACCGACGCAGACCAGACCCTCTTGCTGTTCGCCCTCAACGCAGCGCCCCATGGCGTCAAGCGCATGAGCGACGCCGCCCCGGGCATCGTCGAGACCTCGAACAATGTCGGTGTGATCGGGCTGGCCGACGGGATCTTCACGGCCAATCTGATGGTGCGGTCCCTGCGCGATTCCGGCACCACCCTGCTGGCCGACGAGATCGAAAGCCTGTTCCGCCTGGCCCATTGCCAGGTCGAACGAAGTGGCGGCTATCCCGGCTGGACGCCCAATCCGTCCTCGAAGCTGCTGGCCCTGTGCCAGGAGGTCTATGCCAAGCAGTTCGGCGGGAAGGCGGAGATCCAGATCATCCATGCCGGCCTGGAATGCGGCATCATCGGCGCCAAATATCCCGGCCTCGACATCATCTCCTTCGGCCCGACCATCCGCGGCGCTCACGCCCCGGGCGAGCATGTCGAGATCGACACGGTTGCCCATTGTTGGACGCTGGTGAAGGCGATCATCGAGGCGCTGTAAGGACCGGCGAACGGAGGGGCGTATGACGACCAAGGGCCGATGCTTGTGCGGAAACGTCTCTTTCGACTATCGGGAGTCCGAGCTCTGGTGCGGCCATTGTCATTGCGAGAGTTGCCGGCGCAATTGCTCGGCTCCCTTCACCACGTTCGTTGGCGTGTCGGCGCGGGCTGCGCGCTTCACCGGCGCGGCGCCGGCGATTTACGCGTCCTCGCCCGGGGTCGAGCGCTTGTTCTGTCGCGATTGCGGCAGCCCAGTCGCTTATCGAAGTGAGAGATTTCCCGGCGAGATCCATTTCTACGCGGCCTCTCTCGACGACCCGGCCGCGGTGACGCCGCAATTCCATGTCTATTGGGCGGAGAGATTGCCCTGGATCGAGCTGGCGGATGGGCTGCCCCGTTACGAGGGGAGTGCTGTTGCGGGATAAATCGAGCCGGCGATAATTTTACGGAACAGATCAAAGACTCATACCGCCGCCGACGCGGCTACCGGCGAGGGACCTGCCCCTCACGCACCCCGTTGCGCCGTGGCGGGATCGCATTGCGTGGATAGGGTGTCGCGCTATCTCGGGCGGTTGGAGTGACGCAATGCAATCCCACCACGGCGCCCTGTTGGGCGATTGTTACTGTCGGATCGAGGCACTGCAAAGGGCAAGCCGCTAAGAAAGGGGGCGTGATGTCGGTAAATATGGTTGTCCGCAAGGATGCGTTCGATGGGTTCATCATGCCGGTTGTCTATGGCGCCATCAGCCTCGGACCGACCTGGGTCACGCTATATTTTCGCGGCCCGGAAACCATCGCCTTTTTTCTGTCGAGCCCGGCGAGGCAAATCGTCGGGCTCGTCCTGCTCGCGGCCCTCGGCTGGGCGGCGGTCAAGATCGGTCAAATGGTCGTGCGCGCCTGGCGGCATCGCGACATCCCGATTATCGACATGGATGACGAATGGGTGACTTACCGGACGGGTAGGGCTCTAGACATGCAGAAGGTCCTGTATAAGGACATGTTGCGCGCCCATCTGCTGCGGCGAGGTGAGGATTCTGCCACTCTGGTGATCGAACTGGTCACGCCTGCCGGTTTCATGATGCCGGTTCCCGATCCGATCAGGATTGATCTCGACGGAACCAACGCGCAGCCAGAAGATGTTTGCGATGCGATCGCCGGACGCATCGTGCAACAGAATCCCTGTCACGGCCAAAGTTTGCCTCAGCCTCAGTTTTCCTAGGAAAATTCCCTCGCCCCTTGAGGGCTTTGGCATTTACATATCTCTAGTCTGACCTGAATTCATCTTCCCGCCTGCGCGGGAATGATGGGAAAGATGTGTGAATCCATTAGCTCACACGGGGAGGTGGAGTTACTCGTCACCCGATCTTCACCCGTCCCCATTGCGCGCAGCAGGGATTCTCGGTCAGGCCGATGATCGGGATGTTCCGCTCCATGCCGGGGATCGGGATATCCCTCGGCACCGGAGATGTCAGGCTCCGGTCCACTTGCTCACCGCGCGGGCCAGGGCGGCGCGGTCGATCGGCTTGATCATATGGTCGTTCATGCCGGCCTCGAGGCAGCTCGTGGCGTCCTCGGGGGTGGCATTGGCGGTCAGGCCGAGGATCGGAATGCTTCCCTTGAGGCCGGGCAGGCGGCGGATGGCGCGGGTGGCGGCGACGCCGTCCATCACCGGCATGCGCATATCCATCAGCACCAGGTCGAACTCGGTGGTCCGCACCGCCTCCAGCGCGTCGGCGCCGTTCTCGACCAGCGTCACTTTATGGCCGGAAATGGATAGCAGGCGCTCGATGATCACCTGGTTCACCTTGATGTCCTCAGCCACCAGGATGCGGGCGGTCCTTGGGGGCGCCTTCTCCTCGGGTGGCGCCGCCGGTGCGACCGACAATTCCGGCGGTTCCGCCGCGGCCAAGGGCAGGACGAACCAGAAGCAGCTGCCGCGGCCCGCCTCGCTATCCATGCCGATCATGCCGCCCATCGCCTCGACCAGGCGCCGGCAGATGGCCAGCCCCAGCCCGGTGCCGCCATAGCGCGCCGAGGCTTCATGCGCCTGCGAGAAATCCTGGAACAGCAGATGGTGGCGCGGGGCAGGAATGCCGATGCCGGTGTCGGTGACGGCGAAGCGGATGGCCGGCGATTTGCCGGGCTCGGAAGAGACGGCCAGCGAGACGCCGCCGGTCTCGGTGAATTTGACCGCGTTGCCCATGATGTTGAGCAGGATCTGCCGCAGCCGGGCTGGATCGCCGAGGATCCAGCGGGGCAGGGCGGGATCGATCTCGGCGGCGATCGCCAGTCCCTTCTCCTCGGCCTGGGCGCGCACGAGCGCCACCGTCTCGCCGACGATGACCGAGAGGTCGGCGGGCGTCTTCTCCGGGGTGAAGCCGGTCGATTCCAGTTTCGAGAAGTCGAGGATGTCGTTGATGATGGTCAGTAGCAGGCTCTCGGCGTTGCGCTGCATGACGAGGTAGGAGCGCTGCTCGGACGTCGGCGCCAGATCCATCAGGATGTCGGTGCAGCCGATGATGCCGTTCATCGGCGTGCGGATTTCGTGGCTCATATTGGCCAGGAAGGCCGACTTGGCCTGGTTGGCCTGCAGCGCCGCCCGCCGCGCCGTGTCGAGCGCCTGGTTGCGGGCCTGCAGCTCGCCCGAGATGCGTTCGAAGGCCAGCCAGAAGATGCCGAGCGACAGGGCGATATAGACGGCGATCGGCGCGACCAGGATGCCGACCTGGAACGGGCCCGGCTGCATGTAATCGGTGATCGGGTCCTGGAATAGAGTGACGACGATGCGCAGGAAGAAGATGGAGCTGGCCGTCAGGAAACAGCCGCGGATCAGGCGCGCCGCGTGGGATTTGCGGAGCTGCTCGCTGCCGCGCATCAGCAGGTAGCAATGGGTCGAGATGACGCAGATGAAGATGGAATTGAAAATGATGCGCGCGTTTATGCTGGGCGACACATAGAGAAACCAGGCCAGTGCCGCCATCAGGACGGTCAGGGTCGCCGCCTCGATCAGGGGGCGCGCCGGCAGGCCGATCATCAGCCGGCAGCCGCGCCAGATGGTCAGCACGCCGCCGCAGATCAGCGCGTTGCTGAACATCACGGTCAGGAATCCGGGCAGCAAGTAGCGCAGAGGCACCAGCGCGTTGCCGGCGGCGATCAGCAGGATGGCCAGGGCGAAGAAGAACAGCTCGGTGCGCCGCCGGTCGGACAGCCAGAGAACGAGCAGCGTCGCGGAGAAGCCGATCAGCACGGTCGCCGCGGCGAAACAGACCGTGCTCATATCCAGCATTGACCGTCTCTCCTTTAAACGCGGTCAGTGTCCGCCGAGATAGGCTTCCAGCACCATGGGATTGGCGGCCACCTCGGCGGCGGGACCGGACAGCTTGACCTTGCCGCTTTCCAGCACATAGGCATGGTCGGCGATTTCCAGGGCCATCTGCGCGTTCTGCTCGACCACCAAAATGGTTTTGCCGTCCTTCTTGAGACGGGCGATCAGGGCGAAGATCTCCTCGACCACCAGGGGTGCAAGACCCAGACTGGGCTCGTCGAGCAGCAACAGGCGCGGTTCGGCCATCAGGGCGCGGCCGATGGCCAGCATCTGCTGTTCGCCGCCCGACAGCGAGCCGGCCAATTGCGGCAGGCGCTGGCGCAGGCGCGGAAACAGATCGAGCACATGTTCGAGCCGCTGCTTCATCACGGCATTGTCCGAGATCAGATAGCCGCCCATCTTGAGATTGTCGGCGATGGTCATCTCGGAGAAGACCTGGCGGCCTTCCGGCACATGGATCAGGCCGGCGCGGGCGATGCGATGCGGCTTTTTGCCGCCGATATCCTGGCCGTCGAAATGGATGTGACCGCCGCGCGGAGCGAGCAGGCCCGACAGGCCGCGCAGCGTGGTGGTCTTGCCGGCCCCGTTGGCGCCGATCAGGCAGACCACCTGGCCGGGCTTGACCGACAGGGAGATCTCTTTAACGGCGGCGATCTTGCCGTAGCCCAGTGAGAGGTTCGAGACGTCGAGCAAGAGGTCGCTCATATCTCGCCCTCCGCCGCCAGCTTGGCCGCGATCTTGGCGCCTAGATAGGCCTCGATCACTTTGGGGTCGCGCCGGATGTCCTCGGGCTTCCCGTCGGCGATGACGCGGCCGAAATTCAGCACGGTCAGCCGGTCGGAAATCCCCATCACGAAGCCCATGTCATGTTCCACCAGCAGGATGGTGAGTCCGGTGGCGCGCAGATCCTTCAGCAGCGACAACAGGCCGGTGGTCTCGGTCGGGTTCATGCCGGCCGCCGGCTCGTCGAGCAGGAGCAGCTTGGGTCTGGCGGCGAGCGCGCGGGCGATCTCCAGGCGGCGCTGATCGCCATAGGCCAGATCGGCGGCGCGCGACTGCGCCAGATGGCCGATGCCGACCTTGTCGAGCAGGCGCTGCGCTTCCGTCAAAGCTTCGCGCTCCTCGGCGCGGGCGGCGGGCAGGCGGAACAGGATCTTCCAGACCGGCTCCTTGAGATGCGGCGTCATGCCGGTCATCACATTTTCCAGCACCGACATGTCGGCGAAGATACGGATGTTCTGGAAGGTGCGGCTGATGCCGATATTGGCGCGGCGGAAGGCCGGCATGGTGGTGATCGTCTGGCCGCCGAAGGTCAGCGTGCCCGAATTGGCATGGATCAGGCCCGAGATCATGTTGAACAGCGTGGTCTTGCCGGCGCCGTTGGGCCCGATCACCGCATGCACATGGCCTTCCTCGACGGTGAAGGAAACACCGTCGACCGCGGCCAGCGCACCGAATTTCTTACCGATGCCTTGGGCCTGGAGAAGAGTAGCCATCACCCAACCCTCTTGGCGCGGAAGCCGAGCAGGCCCTTGGGCAGGAAGATCATCACCAGCACGATGATCAGGCCGTTGAACACGCCGCGCAGGCCGTGCAGCTCGCGCAGCAGCTCGGGGAGCGCCGTCAGCAGGAAGGCGCCGATAACAGGGCCGAACGGCGTCGAGACGCCGCCCAGCACCGCGTAGGACAGGATCGCCACCGCATTCTCGAAACCGAACTCGGCCGGCGAGATGAAGGAGGAGAAATGGGCGTTGAGCGCGCCGCCCAAGCCCGCCAGGGCGGCGGACAGGATCAGCCCGACCATCTTATAGGCGGTGACGTTGACGCCCATCACCCGGGCGGCGTCCTCATCCTCGCGGATCGCTTCGCAGGCGCGGCCGATGCGCGAGCGCATGATCACCAGGAAGGCGACCAGGATCACGATCAGCAGGCCATAGATGGTCCAGCCGTCGACTTTCTGCGGGATGCCGGAGAAGCCCAGCGCGCCGCCGACATAATCGGTGTTGAGATAGATCACACGCAGCACTTCGCCGAGGCCGATGGTGGCGATGGCGAGATAGACGCCCGACAAGCGCAGGGTCGGGATGCCGACGATGGCGGCGACGATGGCCGGGGCGATCATCGCGGCGATCAGCGAGATCGGGAAGGGCAGGCCCAATTTCACGGTGAAGATCGCGCCGACATAGGCGCCGACGCCCATGAAGGCGGCCTGGCCGAGCGACAGCTGGCCGAGCGCCACGACGGCATACATCGAAAGACCCAGGATGGCGTTGACGCCGAGGCCGTAGAACAGGTCCTGGTAGGACCACAGGAAATCGTGGAGAGCTTCGAACATGGGTTAAGCCCTCTTCGCCGAAGCCTTGCCGAACAGGCCGATCGGCCGGATCCACAAAGTCAGCACCAGGATGGAGAAGGTCACAGCCTCCTTGAGGTCGGACGACAGATAGCCGGCGGTGAAGACTTCGGCAAAGCCGAGTGCTAAGCCCGCCAGCAGCGCGCCGCGGATGTCGCCTAAGCCGCCCACGATGATGACGACGAAGCCGCGCAGCATCATCGACTCGCCCATATAGGGGTGCACCGCGTTGAAATTGAGGCCGATCAGGATGCCGGCCGCGCCCGACAGCGTTCCGGCGACGAAGGAGACCAGCGCCATGGCGCGCCCGACATTGACGCCCATCAGCGAGGCGACGTCGGGATTCTCGGCCAAAGCGCGCAGAGCCGCGCCCTGCTTTGTCTTCTCGATGAACAGGAACAGCGCCGCGACCATCACCAGCGCCACCAGGACGATGACGATCTGCAGCGGCGTGATGGCGATCCCCGCCAGATCGAAGGAATGCTGGTCGAGCAGGGCGGCCGGGAAGCGGCGGATCTCGGTGCCGAAGGCGAGGTTCATCAGGCTGGTGAACAGCAGCACCCCGCCCAACGTGACGATCAGGGCCGCCAGTTCCGGCGCCTTGGAGGCGCGCAGCGGCGTCAACAGCACGCCGTCGAGCAGGGCCGCGACCACACCGGCGCCGGCTGCGCCGATCGGGGCGGCGATCCACAGCGGGATATGCAGCAATGTGGCGGCGAACAGGGCGATGAAGGCGCCCGAGGCGAAATAGAAGCCATAGAGCAGATTGACCACCCGCACCACGCCGAACATCAATGTGAAACCGAGTGCGAACAGGGCGTAGACCGAGCCTAGCACCAGGGCGTTGAGCAGCTGCTGGCCGAGCAGGGCGCCCTTGACGAGCTTCTTGTGCTCATGGACGCCGGGCTTGAGGATCTGGAACCGTCCATCCTTGACCACCAGGGTGACCACGCCGCGGGCCGAAGCCGGGTCGCGATGCTCGGTGAACTGGAACGGGCCCATTATGCCGTCGTGATCGGTGGCCAGCAGCGCGTCATGCAGCTTGCCAGCGTCCGTATCGCCGGCCCGATTCAGCGCCTCGGCCAGGATGAACATGGTGTCGTAGGCCTGGGCCGCGAACTGGTCGGGATCGGTGTGGTAGCGGGCGCGGAAGGCGGCGACGAAGGCGACGTTCTCCGGCTGCTCCTTCTCGACGAACCAGGGGCTGCCGACCAGCACATCCTCGGCGGCGCGGCCGGCGATCTCGACCAGCTTGGGCGAATTGAAGCCGTTGCCGCCCAGGATCGGCTGCGTCATGCCGAGCTGGCGGGACTGCAGCACCACGCCCGAGGCCGGCTCGACCAGGGCCGAGACCACCAGCGCGTCGACATCGAGCGCCTTGATCTTGGTCAGCTGTGGCGAGAAGTCGGTGTCCAGCTGGGAAAAGCTTTCGATGTCGGCGATCTCGAGCCCGGCATCCTGGGCCGACTTCTTGAAGACGTCGAAGCCGGATTTCGAGAAGGCGTCGTCATTGGCGTACATCAGCGCCACTTTTTTGACGCCGTAGATCTCCGCCATGGTCTTCAGCGCTTCCGGCACCACGTCGGCTTCCGGCAGTGAGGTGCGGAACACCCATTTGCCCATGTCGGTGATGCCGTTGGCGGTGACCGACGTGCCGATGATGGGAACCCCGCGTTCCACGGCGACAGGCCCGGCGGCGAACATTTCGTTGGAGAGGGTGGGGCCGAGCAGGGCGACGACATGGTCGCGCGCCAGCAGTTTCTTGGCGGCGTTGACCGCCTGATCCTTCTGGCCGGCCGCGTCCTCGACCAGGAATTCGATCTTGCGGCCGCCTAAGATTCCGCCTTTAGCGTTGATCTCGTCGGCGGCCAACTCGAAACCGGACTTGATGGCGACGCCGTAGCGCGCCGTCGGACCCGACAGGTCCTCGATGGCGCCGATCTTGACCGTCGGCGCCTCCGCCCGGGCGAAAGCAGCCGCGAGCATCGACGCCATCAAAACCAGCGCTGCACGCTTCATCAAACGTCCCCACCCCACCCAATCGAACAGATGTTCGTTTTATCGTGAAGGCTGGATTATGCCCAATTCGGGGGGCCTGTCCAGCCTTCCAAGAGTTTCCTTACAGCAGGACGAGCCAATGCTGCGCGCTGGCGGGATTTTGCGCGGTGATCTCGATATTGGTGAGGAACTCCGGCGAGGCGGAGAAGTAGGACAGCACCGTGGCGCGGCCGGTCAGCTCGGCCGCGTCATAGGCGGCGGTGCCGACGGTCAGGCCCGAGGTGAACTGGTTGATGACGTTCTGATAATAGGTGATCTCGGTCGAGCTGCCCGTGCGGTGCAACAGGTTGGTATAGAGATCGCCGACGAAGCTCGCGTCGCCGGTGGTGGTCTGCGCGTAGGAATGCGAAGCGGTGTATTCCGGCGAGGAGAGGAAGTAGCTCGCCACCGTGACGAAGGAGGTGGTGGGCGCGCTCTTGATCAGGTTCTCGTAGAACACCAGGCCGGCGGCGTCGGGTTCGCGGTCGAGAGTGGCGGCGTAGAGTTCGGCGACGTTGGCCGAGCTGAGCGTCGCGCCCGACACCGGCGTGGTGGAGGCCAGCACCTCGGTGAAGTCGGCGAATTTCAGCATGGCGGCGTCGCTGATCGTGTCGGTGCCGATCGAGGTGCCGCTCACATGGACGCTGGCGCCGTCGCCGACCGCGGTGACGGTATATTGGCTGGCGTCGCCGGCGAAGCTGACCACGGTGGCGTGGTTGGACAGGCCGGTGATGGTGGCGTTCGAGGTGGCCGAGGCGTCGACGGTCACCACCAGGGTGCCGTTGATGCCGTTCAGCACGTTGGAATCGGCGGCGAGCTGGGTGGCGGTCACCGAAATAGCGGCGACGCCGCTGTCGGTCAGGGTGACGCCGGACAGCTTGCCGGCCTGGAAGATGCTTTCCAGGGTGGACAGATTGGCGCTGATGTCGGCGGCGCTGTCGGTGACGTTGATCTGAGTGTAAAGCGAGCCGGCCTCGAAGCTGGCTGCCGCGGCGGCGGCGGTCAGGACGTTGGCCTCGACCGTGATGAGCGAGCCGCCCTGACCGTCGCTGGCGACCGACAGAAGGCCGTCCGGCGTGGTGCCCAGGGTGATGGAGCCGATGGTGGTGCCGCTCGAGTTTTCCAGGAGAATCTCGCCATTGGCATAGGCGACCTGGGCGACGGAGAGATTGGCGAGATCGATCTTGTCGCCCACCGCGAGCCCGTCGATCTTGGCGGAGGCCAGAGTGATGCCGAGGAACTGGACTTCGGCGCCGGTGCCCGACAGCACGATGTCGCCGCTGACGATCGCGCCGCTATAGAGGCTGACCACGCCAGCGCCGACCACTTGCAGGTTCGTGACCTGGCCGCCCTGATAGACGATGACGCTGCCGCCGGTTTCGACGACGGTGCCGTTCGCGACACCGCCCGCCAGGACGATTTCCGAGCCATACAGCGCGGCGGTGGTGCTGGTGGCCTGGGTTTCCGAGACGGTGGTGCCGTTGACGACGCCGCCCGACATGATCAGTTCCTGGCCGCCGACCAGCAGGGTGCCGCTGGTGTCGCCGCCGGCCAGAACTTCGATCTGGCCGCCGCTGGCGATGGCGCCGGTGGACAGGCCGCCGCCGGAGACGACCATCTCGCCGGCGGTGCCCATGTGCAGATTGATCTCGGTGCCGCCCGACATGACATTGACGATGCCGCCCGACACGAAGGAGGCGTTGGCGACGCCGCCCGAGGCGATGTCCTGCACGCCGAGGCCGCTGACATTGATGCCGATGCCCTCGCCGCCGGCCGAGATGATCTGGACGCCGCCGCTGGTCAGGGTGGTGCTGATCGCGTGGCCGCCCGACATCACGTCCTCGGTGCCGCTGGTGGTGACGGTCGCCGAGGTGGCTGTGCCATAGATATAGGCGTTGCCGCCGGTGATCTGGTCGAAGGAGACGGTGCCGCCGGCATGGACGGTCTGGTTGGCGCCGGCGAAGACATTATTGGCCACGGCGTTGCCGCCCGACAAGATATCTTCCTGGGCCCCAGCGCCGATGCCGGCGCTGACGGCGGTACCGCCCGCATAGACTTCGAGATAGCCGGTGGCGTCGATGGTGGCGGTGCTGACGGTGCCGCCGGAATAGACGGCCTGAGTGCCGGCGCTGACCGTGGCGCCGCTCGACAGGCCGCCCGAGAAGACGAATTCGAGGCCGCCGCTGACGATGGTGCTGCTGGTGGTGCCGCCGTCGACATAGAGGGCGCCGCCGGCCTCGACGGTAGCGGTGACGATAATGCCGCCGGAATAGACGATGGCGCCGCCGCCGTTCAGAGTCTGGGTGGTGCCGCCGATCGTGACGACGGTGTTGCCGCCGCTATAGACCAGCGTCGCGTCGGCCGGGTTGGCCGCGGCGCTGCCGCTGGTGCTGAGATCGACCGCGCTGACCAGCAGGGTCGGGCTGGTGACGGTGGTGCCGCTCGTCACCGCCAGGAAATTGTCGGTCACGAGGACGTTGCCGCTGGTGGTCGAGGTGCCGGACGAGGTCACGCCGGCGGCGGTATCGTAGTAATAAGTGACAGACATACTTCACGGTCCTTTATGCGGTCGGTCGGCGTAGGCGGGAACCTGTTCGATGGCCCGCTTCACTTGTTGCACGGTTATCAGCCGCGTGCATTCGAATTGTCTCGGCGTGCCGGCGTGGCGCGGACACCAGAGGAAATCTTTGTGGTCGAACTGGTGGCGGGGATCATTCCAGCAGCTGTTGCAGGCATGGTAGTTGATCACCCGGAAGGGTGTCGCGAATTCATTGGTCGGATGGGTGAACCCGCTGATCAGCACCACCGGCGTTTCCACCGCCCAGGCCAGCCAGGACAGCCCCGAGGACAGCCCGACCATGAAGTCGGCATGGGCGAGGATGCGCGCCCGTTCGGGCAGCGGCAGATCGCCGGTGAAATCCTCGGCGCCGTAGGGAATATGGTTCCACATCAGCCCGTGGCCGTAGGTGGCCTGCCGGTCGATGCAGAGAACCCGATAGCCCTGGTCCTTGAGGAAAGCGACGATCTCGCGCCAACCGGTCGGATTGTTCCAATATTTCGCTTGGCTGGTGCTTTGCGTGGCGATACAGACATAGGGTTCCTCGACCGGACGGCCGCCCTCGGCCAGCGCGATCTTCGAGCGCCATTCGCCGGGGTCGACGCCGAGGATATGGCCGGCGGTGCGATGCAGTCCGACCTGGCGGAAGTCGCAGGGCTGCCAGATATTCTCCTGGTCGGTGAAGAACAGGCCGAGTCGATAGGTGGCGTAGAATGTGTCGACATCGACCTTGTCCTGGGTGACGAAGGTGATTTGGGGATAGACCGGCTGATAGAGCGGGATCAGCGGAGCGGACATGGCGACGGTCAGCTTGCAGCCGTGCTTTTCCAGGAACTTCACCGCATAGGGAAACCAGGAAATCGGATCGCCTATGGTGCCGGCCGGGAACAGGATCAGTACATCCTTGTCCCGCGCGTCGTATTCATGGGTGAATAAGGGCTCGCCATTCTCCCAGATCTCGAGGCGGATCGGCACGAAATAGCGTTTGGCGCTGCTGACCGTCACCGAATGGCTCTCGGTTTCGAACAGGACGTTGCCGGTTTCCATATCGGACAGGCGCGTGCGCCATTTGCCCTCGGGCAGGCTGACCCGGGCGCCCATATTGAAATCGAAGCGGATGCCCTTGGGGCCCTCCTGGGTCGGCTTCTCGGCCGGCGGCAGAAACGAGAAATTGCCGGGGGGGAGGGTTTTGCTCTCCGCCTCCGCCTGGGGCGGCGGCGCCTTTGTCTGGTCGTCTGTCAGCGGAGGCACCCCTGGAACCCTAATACCCTAGAAAAAGTAAGCGGGACAGCCGCCCCACCGGCCGTCCCGCGCAGATTACCTCAACACTTCCGGTTAGGCTACCAGGCTTCTCAGCACGTAGTGGAGAATGCCGCCATTGCGGAAATAGTCGAGTTCGTCGAGCGTGTCGATCCGGCACAACAATTCCACTTTCTCCGGCTTGCCGTCCTTGCGGTGGATGGTGAGATGGACTTTCTGGCGCGGTTTCAAATCGCCGCTCAGCCCCTCGATATCGAAGATTTCCGTGCCGTCCAGCTTCAGGGTCTTGCGGTCGGTCCCCGGCGCGAATTGCAGCGGCAGCACGCCCATACCGACCAGGTTCGAGCGATGGATGCGCTCGAAGCTCTCGGCGATCACGGCCTTGACGCCCAGCAGGAAGGTGCCCTTGGCCGCCCAGTCGCGCGACGAGCCGGTGCCATATTCCTTGCCGCCGATCACCACCAGGGGAATGTTGTCCTTCTGATACTTCATCGAGGCGTCGAAGATGAACATTTGCTCGCCCTCGGGCTGATAGGTGGTGACGCCGCCCTCGGTGCCGGGCGCCATCTCGTTCTTGAGGCGCACATTGGCGAAGGTGCCGCGCGTCATCACCGCATCGTTGCCGCGGCGCGAGCCGTAGGAATTGAAATCCTCCTTAAGGACGCCATGGTCGAGCAGGAACTTGCCGCCCGGCGTGCTGGCCTTGATCGAGCCGGCCGGCGAGATATGGTCGGTGGTGATGCTGTCCCCCAGGATCGCCAGCGGGCGGGCGCCTTTGATGTCGTGGAAGGTCTTGGGCGGATCTTTTTTCATGCCCTGGAAATAGGGCGGGTTCTTGACGTAGGTGGATTTGTCGTCCCAGGCATAGGTCTTGCCGCCATTCGGCTCGATCGCTTGCCACTGCTCGGGACCCTTGAAGACGTCGGCATAGCGGCGGCTATACATCTCGTGCGAAATGTATTTGCCGACCGCTTCCTGGATCTCCTCGTTGCTCGGCCAGATATCCTTCAGATGCACCGGCTTGCCGTCCGACCCCGTGCCCAAGGATTCGGTGGTGATGTCGATGGTCATCGAGCCGGCCAAGGCATAGGCCACGACCAGCGGTGGCGAGGCCAGATAATTGGCCTTCACATGCGGGCTGATGCGGCCTTCGAAATTGCGGTTGCCCGACAGCACGGCGGCGACCGCCAGGCCGTTATCGTCGATGGCTTCCGCGATCGGCGGGTCGAGCGGACCGGCATTGCCGATGCAGGTGGTGCAGCCGAAGCCGGCCAGGTTGAACCCCAACTTATCGAGCGGCTCCTGCAGGCCGGACTTCTTGAGATAATCCTCGACCACCTGCGAGCCGGGCGCCAGCGACGTCTTGACCCAGGGTTTGCGCGACAGGCCCTTTTCCACCGCCTTCTTCGCCACCAGGCCGGCGGCGATCATCACCGCCGGGTTCGAGGTGTTGGTGCAGGAGGTAATGGCGGCGATCACCACCGAGCCATGGCCCAGCTTGTAATGGGCGCCCTTGACCGGCACTTCGGTGTTGGCCGGGCTGTTGGACAAAGCGGGCAGGGACTCGGCGAAACCGGCCTTGGCGCCGGCCAGCGGCACGCGGTCCTGCGGCCGCTTCGGGCCGGCCAGCGACGGCTCGACGGTGGACAGGTCGAGTTCCAGCGTGTCGGTGAAGAGAGGATCCGGACGGTTGGCGTCGCGCCACATGCCCTGTTCCTTGGCATAGGCTTCGACCAGTTGGACCTGCTCGGGCGAGCGGCCGGTGAATTCGAGATAGCGCAGGGTCTCCGCGTCGATCGGGAAAATGCCGCAGGTGGCGCCATATTCGGGGGCCATATTGCCGATGGTCAGGCGGTCGGGCAGGGCCAGGCTATCCAGTCCGTTGCCGAAGAATTCGACGAACTTGCCGACCACGCCCTTCTTGCGCAGCATCTGAGTAACCGTCAGCACCAGATCGGTGGCGGTGATGCCTTCCTTGAGCTTGCCGGTCATCTTGAAGCCGACCACTTCGGGGATCAGCATCGAGATGGGCTGGCCCAGCATCACGGCTTCCGCCTCGATCCCGCCGACGCCCCAGCCCAGCACGGACAGGCCGTTGACCATGGTGGTGTGGCTGTCGGTGCCGACCAGACTGTCGGGGTAGACGGTGTTCGACTTCTCATCGACCCACACCACCTTGGCCAGATATTCGCAATTGACCTGGTGGCAGATGCCGGTGCCGGGTGGCACGACACGGAAATTATCGAAGGCGGTCTGGCCCCAGCGCAGGAAGGCGTAGCGCTCGCCGTTCCGCTCGAATTCCAGCTCCATATTCTTGGCCAGCGCGTCGGGGCGGGCATAGAAATCGACCATCACCGAATGGTCGATGACCAGGTCGACCGGGGTCAGCGGATTGATCTTCTCCGGATCGCCGCCCAAGGCGACCATGGCGTCGCGCATCGCGGCGAGATCGACCACGGCGGGGACGCCGGTAAAATCCTGCATCAGCACGCGGGTCGGGCGAAAGGCGATCTCGCGGTCGCTGCGGCGATCCTTCAGCCATTGGCCGACCGCCTTGATGTCGTCGACGGTCACGCTCCGATTGTCTTCCGAGCGCAGCAGGTTCTCCAGCAGCACGCGCAAGGACAGGGGCAGCTTGGAGAGGTCGCCCAAGCTGCTCTCGGCCGCCTTGAGGGAGAAATAATCATAGGATTTGCCGCCGACGGACAGGCTGCGCTTGGTTTTCAGGGTGTCGTTGCCCTCGGCCATTTTTTCGCTCCTCGTTGGGTACCTAATCTGTATGGGGATCAATAGGTTCGGTTTCTAGTGTCCCGACCGGGAAGTTGGCGCTGTTCCCGTAGATGACATACGAACTCAAAAATCGCCGCGCTAGTCTGGAAGGGGAATGAACTCGATTTCATCCCCTGGAACTTTGGGAAATCTCCCGCCCTTCCAATCCGCTTTCGCCTTCTCCAGCCGGTCCTTGTCGCTGGAGACGAAATTCCAATAGATAAAGCGCGGCTCGGGGAAAGGTTCGCCGCCGATCATCACCAGATGCGACTCCTCGCGGGCCGTCACGGTCAATTCCTCGCCCTCGGTCCACACCGCCATCTCGCCCGGCGCGATGGGATTGCACTCGATCTCGATGTCGCCCGAGACCAGATAGACCGCCTTTTCCGGGACTCCCTCGGGCAAAGCGAAGCAGGCGCCGGCCTCCAGCTTGATCTCCAGATAGGTCATCGGACTGTGGGTCTTGGCCGGCGAGGTCTCGCCGAAGGCCGAGCCGGCAATCAGTGTCCAGCTCGCGCCGGGGTCGCCGCCCCTGGGCAGATCGGCGGCCGGATGGTGGAAGAATTCGGCCGGGCATTCCTCCTGCGAGACGGGCAGGGCGATCCATAGCTGCAGCCCGTGCAATTTCTGACCCTCCCTACGCACCTTCTCGATGACCCGTTCGGAATGGGTGATGCCGGAGCCGGCGATCATCCAATTGAGGTCGCCCGGATCGATGGTCTGGTCGCTGCCGAGGGAATCCCGATGCAGGATCTGGCCTTCGAACAGATAGGTGATGGTGGCCAGTCCGATATGCGGATGCGGGCGCACATCGACGGCGCGGCCGGGCGGGAACTGGGCCGGGCCCATATGGTCGAAGAAGATGAACGGCCCGACCATGCGGCGCTGCGCGACCGGCAGCAGGCGGCGCACGGTGAAATCGCCGAGATCGTGCTCGCGCGGTTTTATGATCAGGGGCTCGGACATTTCTTCTCTCTCCTCCATTGCCGCCGTGACGGGACGTAAGCATATATGCGGCCTACATTATTTGGGAGAAGGTCTCATGGCATTTTCGATGTATTCGGCTTCCGCACCCGTTCTTGTGCGCATTTTGTCCAATCTGAGCGCGATTTTGGACAAGGCCGAAGCTCACTGTACGGCCCGCAAGATCGCCCCCGAGGCGCTGCTGCAGTTCCGCCTCTATCCGGACATGTTCCCGCTGGTGCGCCAAGTACAGATCGCCACCGATATGTCCAAGGGCGCCGTGGGCCGTCTGGCGGCCGCCGAGATCCCCGGCTATGAAGACACCGAGACGACTTTCGATGAGCTGCGGGCCCGCCTGGCCAAGACCATCGATTATATCAAGGGCTTCAAGCCCGAGCAGATCGAAGGCTCCGAGACCCGCGCCATCGTGCTGAAGACCCGCAATGGCGAGCTGAACTTCCAGGGTGACGAGTATCTGCTGAATTTCGTCCTGCCCAACGTGCATTTCCACGCCACGACGACCTACGCCATCCTGCGTCATTGCGGCGTGGAGATCGGCAAGAAGGATTACACGGGGATCTGAGAGGACTCACAGCGCCCTATCGGGCGACGTGGCGGGATCGGATTGCGTCACCTCAATCCTCCGAGGTGACGCAAGACCGCGGAC
>Ga0302314_10004212_pt1 | contig 26468 bp, 20 predicted proteins | sample III_Palsa_N2_3_FD_200533 | JGI IMG/M metagenome (GOLD analysis project Ga0302314, IMG submission 200533) | Peat permafrost microbial communities from Stordalen Mire near Abisko, Sweden - III_Palsa_N2_3 | ecosystem: Environmental > Terrestrial > Soil > Palsa > Peat permafrost | place: Sweden...
CGCTGCAACTGAGTCCCGCTGATAGCTGAACTCCGTCACTGCGTCAGCTATTGCATTGTCAAGGCAGCGGTTGAGTGTCCGGAATTCGTCTATTTGAAAGGGTGCGTCACGTTCAAACGCAAGATCGGTGATTGCCTGACACAGGTCGCCATAGTCGTGGACAACCTGGTCAACGGAAAAACCGAGTTCCAAGAGCTGTCGTCCGTGTTGGGAGGCCGAGCTTCCGATTGTCGAAAATGAGGCCTCGCCGCCTGCCGGTCCGGAGATTTTGCGACTTTCCATGGGCTCTTCCGTCTGTTCGAGACGAAGCGTCAGGATGAGTTGATCAAGAAAAAGCGGCACACCGTTCTGCAATTGCTCCAAGGTTGCCCCTCTGGCGGGCCTGTGCGCGACTTTTATCCGACATCGTTCAATCAGATCATCGCGATTATTTGAAAGGAATTCATGCATCATGTCGCATTACCTCCTTTTGTCGGGTCCGATTGGCACATCCCCTGCGGGTCTCGGCGAACATTTTGCTTGAGCGACGGGGACTGAGTTCAATACAGTGCATCGTTCACTGTATACCCTTTCTGAGAAGCCCCCGAAGGTGGGAAGGTCCATCGGACCTTCAGTAAAAATCTCCGGCGAGGGTGAGGTGCATGCGGCGTGAGGCGGCCCGCTGCAAAGCACACTGGATTGACGGTGACTCCACTCTTCGCATTGTTCACGTTGCGTGGCAGCCAGATTCTCGTGAATGCTGCGTGTCCCGGTTACGTTAAAACGGATTTGAACGGAAACTCCGGCTACCTTTCGCTCCCGGAAGCAGCGGCAATACCGGTTCGACTCGCCCTGCTACGCCGCGATCGTCCCGCAGGGAAATTTTTGAGCACGGACGCTCAAGTGCCTTGGTGAGGCCGAGATACTCGATAGCGCAACGGCCGCAAAGAAGCGGAAATGCCGGCGTACAGTGCAACTGATATTGGTTTCGCCAGCTGCTGACTTATCCGGCATCACTGTGGCTCTGGGCTGTGGGTGACGGCTTGACGTCCTCGTAGTATTGCGGCGCTTCACGCCGATCAAACATGCCATAGTCGCGCACCACCCGCACCCTGCGGAGCCTGCCGTCCTCAGGCAATCTGGCGGTCATCTCATAGGCCTGCGCAGCCTTGGCGTCTCGCCACGAGATAACCAGGATCAGGTCACCCGGCGTGAGAATCGCGTCGTATGCATCCCAATCGACGAGACCCTCTGCATGCTCGTCTAGCCCCAACCATTGCGCCACCTTCTCGGGCGAAGCGTCTTGCGGCAGATCCGCAGGGCGCTTGGCATCGATCAGCGTGACGGCGGCAGCCCGCCCCGTTTCCGTCTCGTCAAGGCGTTGTTCTCGCAGACTGTAGCCTTCGGGCACGCGCGTGTCCTTCGTCAACTGTCCGACGCGCAGATGATAGTCCTCGAAGACCTCGAAGCGTCCCTTCTCCTGGATGCCGTGATGGACCGCCAAGGTGCGCCAGCGGATCAGCGCTTTCTCGTCGCGCCAGTTCGATAACGACAGCAGCCAGCCCTCATGTCTCAAGCTGCCGTAGCGGATATTGTCTACAAACCCGTCGATCTGCTCCAGTTCCGGTTTCAGCAGCTTGGCGTACTTCAGGTACGCGTCTTTCTGATCAGATTTAGTATGGACTTCGAATATTACTGAAAACATGAGTCTCTCCTTGGTTCTGCGCTTCAGAGAATGTCATCGGTTAGCAGGAAGTCGCGTGTCACGTGATGGAGTGCGACCCGCCCCTCCTCAAGGTGCATCAGATGACCGCCGCGACTAAGCTTGGTATCGCGTTTGACAGGTGAGTTCTTGAGCGCTTGGTATAACCACGCGGCGTCCTGGTCGGTACACAGGCTGTCCCAAGCGCCGCGGACGATAGCGACCGGTGCGACGACGAGGGCAGGATCGTAAGCAAGCTTGCCGGTCCAAGCTTCCTGGATCTCCTGGGCAGGACCAAGCGGTACCTTCACGGACGGCGGCGTTCGGGTCAGGCTGGTCTTGTCGCTCTCCAGATAGCGCCGCCCCCACTCCGCGAAATGCCGCTCAAGCATGACCGGCTCTTCGTCCTTCGGTGTGTCGGCGATGAACCTGGTCCACTGATCCTCCAAGCTCACCGTTTTCCAGGCAGGCAGGCGTTGCGTCTCAGCCTGGCCTTGGCGCCATGTGATCGGTGCGAACAGGACCACGCGATCAATCAGGTCCGGACAACGCCCGGCCGCGTGGCCGGCCGCCATGGTGCCCCATGAATGAGCGATCAGCGAGACGCGACGGCCGCCGTGCCGCGCGTGAATGAACCGCAGCGCCGCCTCGACCTGGCGTGCCGCGTGATCAGCGCGGCCGAGCGGTTTGTTGGATTCGGCGGGGCTTGCCATCTCAGGGTACGGGTCGGAGTAGCCGAATCCCTGTAAATCCAGCCCCCAAACGTGCAATCCGGCTTGGTTAAGGTTATCGCGCCACGATTGACCGTCAAAGCGATGTGCGATCGACAGTGCGGACGGGAATGTCGCGCCGTGGACGTAAAGCACGACGCCGGCGTCGCCTGCGTGAGGCGGCAGATAGCGCAAGAATAGTTGCGATCCGGCGCTGGGCGCCGGGATGGCGAAGTGTTGTTCTTGCGGATCGAGTTTGGGAATGTCATGTGCAATCACTGGTGTTCTCCAGGTCTTGGTGGCGTCATCAGTTCGATAAACTGTATCGTGTCTCGTTCCGAATCGTTTCAGCCATGAATGAAGTATCAATGTAGTACTCGACTTGCACATTCTCTAAAATTGCGAATCTGGGAATCATCGGCACGGGTTTGCTTGCGCTACCCGTGCTTGCCGGGTCAGCCGCGTACGCAATGGCCGGAAGGTTCATATGGCGGAACAGTCTCGCCCTTAAGCCGCAACTCGCGAGGCGGTTCTACGGGATCATCGTTCTCTCAACGATAGTGGGCGTAGTCATCGGCTTTACGCCGATCGATCCAATCAAGGCGCTCTACTGGAGCGCGGTCATCAACGGGGTTGTCTCCGTGCCAATCATGGGACTGATCATGTTCATGGCCGTCAATCCGAAGATCATGGGAAAGTTCATCATCTCGATGCGGCTACGCGTGGCGGGTTGGTTGGCCACAGCCGCCATGGGTATCGCGGCCGTCGCCATGTTCTGGTTTATGTTCTCGTAGTTCGCGCCGCCTCGCATCCGAGAAATACTTACCGCGACCCATCCTTCAGAAGTGCATCGACGAGCTCGGCGGAAACATAGTGCGGGCCGTCGAACAAATACACCCGATATCCCTTGTAGGCGACGAGTTGCGGTAAAAGCTCCGCCGACGTGGCAGCACGGAAACCGCCGCCAGCCTGCGGGCGAAACGCCTCGGCAATGATCCGCACGCGGCGCTTGCCCAGCGTCTCCGACAGTGCGTCCGCGTATTGCCGCGCCGTCATCGGCCCGCGTGCATACACGCCGCAGCCGTCCTGGAGGAATACGCCGACATCCTTCGGCAGCCAGGTGTCGAGCCACTTCGCAAGCGTCCTGCCTCCGACATTGGCGCGGTCATAAACGCTGACCCACAAAGGCCGCGGCAACGTAGCGAGCAACGGCTGGAGTTGAGCGGCGTCGACCCACGTGGGATCGATTTCGACTGGAAAATACCAGCCAGCCACATGCACCGGCGGACGGACCGCCGCGAGCCGCACCGACTGTGCGACCAGGTCCACGACCTGCGCCCGCGCTGTGGTCTCGTCGAAACGGCCTGCCAGCCCCACGATCACATTGCGCGCCCAGCGCTCATCAGCGATGCGCGTCCAGTCGGGGACCCGTCCCGCCATCGGCACGCCGGCGCCGGGCAAGAAAGACAGACCATCAACCGCCGTCCACTGCACGAGCAGATCGCGCACGCCGAGCTTGTCCCAGTTGCCATGCGGATCAATATGATCCTCGTCGATCTGCCACACGACGCCCTGCGCCAACGACGTCGTTTCATCTGCTTCGAGCGCACAGCCCGGGGTGAGCGACGTGAGCATGGTGAGCAAGCTCGCGCCTATCAGGCGCCGGCGCATGCCGTCGGGTTCATCCCGATCTCTGCCGGCCATCCCATGCGCAGTGTAAGAATCATCAGGCATACGGAGCCGGTGTTGAAGTGGTATCACTGTAATCGCGACGGTGGTCGCGCGCGCTTCGCGGGGTGGGTCTCGACGTCATCTAAACGGTAACGCACGGCATCCGATCAACTCCGATTAAATCATACAAGGCGTACGGCGCACCGGCAGAAGCATTTGCTTGTGAATACCTGCAGCGTGACTCAGTAGGAATAGATGGCGCCGAAGAACAAGCCGCGGGAACGGTCGTCGCCGGTAATGTGCCAGCGATATTGCACTGACAGATCCACATATGAGCGCGGCTTGTCGTACGCGCTGTCTCGCATCCAATAGCGCGCGGACACGCCTACGCCAGCGCCGGCCGGAATACTGTGATCGATCGACGAGTCGTAATCCGCGCCGATCACGGCGTACGGAAACACGGTCAGCTTCGGGCTGATCGAATCGATACGGAACGTATGACCGCCTTCGATGTTGGTCGTCGCATAGCAAGTCGCCGCGTTCAGATAACAGCCGCCTTCCGCGTACATCTGCGCGGTCCACCACGACGGTGTGTCGATGCGGCGCTCGGTGCCGACGCCACCCGAATACGCGATCCGCGCGAGCCAGTCATTGTGCACGTGCGAGCCGATCGGGAAGATGTGTTCTATCGCAAAGATCGTGTTGATGCTGGCGAAGGGCTTGACCCGCGCCCCGACCACGTTTTCCAGCGTCGATACCCCGCTCGGGCCGCCGCCGCTCACGCCGAAGTCTTCGTAACCACGCGTATAGACCTCGAACATCCGGTCGTCGAGGCTGCCGAATGGCCGCCAGTATGCTTCAACGCCAGCCTGCCAGTTGTTCGCAATACCCGGCGACGGCGTCGACACGAAGCCTGGCTGCAAGCCCGCGCTGCGATAGTTCGTGGATACGTTGAAGCCCCAGTCGCGGGTCGCGTTGGCGTGTGCGCTGCGCATATCGAGCAGTTGCTGCGGCGTCGCTGCCGCGTCGCCCTCCGCCGGCGTGATGCCTGAGTCGATCGCGCGTTCGAAATACATCGCGGCGTCCTTGTTCTGGTGCGCGTGGGCCGCGGCATAGGCCGCATCCGCGTTCGCCCTGGACGGCAGCTCGCCCGTCTGGTCCGCCTGTTTGAAACGCTGGTACGCGACGCCATTTTCGCCTGCACGCTGCGCGATGTATGCCGCGCTCAGATCGGGCGTGCCGTCCAGCAGGCCCGCGCGCACGGTCGCCTTGGCTTCGCGCGTGGCGGCGGCGGTCTGATGGTCGTTCGTCAGCGCATTGATCAGTTCTACTCGATGCTGTGGATCATCAGGCGCCGCGGCGACCGCCTTGCGCGCGAATTCGACGGCCGCTTTCTTGTCGCCCCGCTTGGCGGCCGCGACCGCGTTTCGCGCGGCTGCAAAGCCAGGATCGGCGGGATAGACGTAGCACAACGCACCAAACTCGGTGGCATCGCAGGCAATATCCGGACGCAACGCAGGGTCGATGGGCGCCGTCATCGTGGATGCTTTCGACGCGCCCGCAGCGACCAACTGCTTCGCTTTGAAGCGGCGTGCGGCGAGCGGTGGATCGGTATCGTCGTGGACGAATTTAAGCGGCGTGAGCAGGTCGAGCGCGCGTTGCGGTTGGCCTTCCCTATTCCATACATCGGCGATGATCGTACGCGCCACCCGCTGGTCGCGCGGCGTCGCGTCTTTTTCCTGCAGTGCCTTGGCGAAATCCGCATCGGCTAATTCGATCCTGCCTTGGGCCGCGCGTGCATAGCCGCGTAGCGTCCACAGCATGATGTCGTTGCTCCCATACGCAATGCCGTAAGCAATGCCCTCCGACGCCGCGGCCTCCACAGCGGGCAGATCGTTCGCGTCGAACAGCGCGTCGATCAACTGGATCCGGTAGCCTGTCCGCTCGGGCGCATAGGCAACCGCTCGGCGTATCAGCTCGACCGCCTGCGAAATGTCGCCCTGATTTAGCGCGACGAACGCATCGCTGGAAAACCTTGGCGCGAGACGATTGCCAATAAACGAACGACGCGAACGCAATGCGTCCGTGTCACCGAAGCGCTTGACCGCGTCCTCGTCGTAAGCGAACGCGACGGCGTCTTGTCCCGCGTTGCTCGCTGCATCGATCTGAAGCAAGCGCAACCGCAGCATGTCCGGACGCAACGCGATAGCAACGCCCGCGGCCTTCGCAGAGCCGGAAAAATCTTTTTCGGCGTAGAGCGTGTATGCACGTTGCGCAGCGGTGAATGCGTCGCCCGTGAGGGGCTTCTCGTTCGCTTCGCCGGCGACCGCGACCGATGCAGGCGATGCGCTAGCCGCCCTGCGTTTGCCGTGCGCGCGTCGGCCGTGCCCACTGGCATTCACCGATCTGCTCAACGCTTCGATCTGCGCACGCCGCGTGACCAACGCCTGGTCCGGGCCGATCTCTGCAATCGCCTGACTCAGCGATACGACCGCGGCCTCATAGTGGTGCGCCGCCGCCAGCGAGTTGGCGAGGAGCAGGCGCAGCGACACCACATCAGGACGCTGACGGATCGCTTCACGCGCCTGTGCCGTGCTCGTTTCGTAATCGTGACGTGCGAACGAAGCGTAGCCTTCTTGTGCGACGCGATACGCAGCGCCGGATAGCGGCAGCGGCAATGCAGCGGATGCAGCAGATGCAGCAGCCTGGGCGACCGTGCCGAAGCACAGCGTGGCCGCAACGATCACACCGGCCACATGAGTGCTCGATACGAAAGTCGCGGACTTGCAACAGTTGGGGATCACGTCGAGCTTCATCAGCGAGTCGCCTCATCGCCGCGCAAACGATGTTGTTCCTGAATCACGTTTTCGAGTGCGGCGCGCGAGATGACTTCGCGCGCCACCATGTAGTCGCCAATCAGACCATGCAGATCCGGGCGATAACTCTGCAGTGCCCCTTCGAAACTGGCGCGTGTCACGTGTCCCAGTTCGATCAGCAGATCGCCGATCAACGGCACGCCGCGCCGAGGCACAGGCACCGCCTCGGCATCCACTGGCCACGTACGGACTCGCAGGCCCGGCACAGTCTGCATTGCAATGGGCGCCGGCCCGGAGACGTCCACGCCGCGCAGCAGCCGAATTCCGGTCGCGATATCGCCTTCACGCACGATCCGCTGCGTGACTGGCTGCCCGAGTTGCGTGACCAGATACGCGAGCGGCGCTTCGCTGATCGGGTTTGCGGTCAGCAAGATCGTGCGGCCTTGGCGATCCTCGCCTTGCGGAAGCACGCGATGCCGCACGATATCCGCAAGCGGCAACCGTTCGGCATCGCGCGGCAACCGTTCAGGATCGAGCGACCCGCGTTCCAGATCCGACTGGAACGCGATCGCTTCGGCGAGCGTTTCCTCGTCCAGCCAGCCTTTCGCCATCAGCACGCGGCCGAGCGGCGCTTCGCGCGCATGGCCTTCGTTCAACGCAAGTTCGAGCTTGTTTGCGTCGATGGCCTGCCACGAAACCAGCAGTTCACCGAGCCGCTGACGTTGGATGCCGAGTCCGTCTTCCGACGGAAAGTCGTGCATCGTCTTGTCCCATGCGAGCCGCTTGCCGGTCACGAGATGTCCAATGAACAGCTTCCACGCCCGCGACACGGCCATGAAATTGATGAAGTTGCCAACGACCATCCGCGGCACCGACAACAGTCCGTGTTCCCATCCATACAACCGGGTGACGAAAAAGATTCGTTGCGCGACGCGCAGCAGCAGCGCGCAGGCGTTCCCGCACAGCACGAAAACCAGCCACTTCGAATCGGAAAACGGCGATGCGAAGAGCCGAGGTAAAACGCCAGACATACTGGCGATGGCGAATAGCAAGAACTGGAGCACCAGTCCATAAGCCAGGATCCCGACAAACGCCGTGACAATGCCCTTGCGATCGCGCAACAGCAAATAGCGGTTCGCAAGCGAGCCGCTCCAGCCGGTCTGCTTCCAGCCCTGCAGCCCAATGCCGAGGGTCCAGCGCGCACGCTGTCGATACGCAGTGCGGAATGTATCGGGGAAAAATTCGCGCACGCACAGCGGCATGGTCAGCATGAATTCGCGCTCCTTTCCCAAGCCGAACCAGGACTTTCGCCGCGTCGCGAACTGCACCGGAAAGCGCGCGAAAATAGAGAGCATGCCCATCTTGCCGAGCCGCTCGCCAACGTCGTAATCCTCGGTCAGGCTTTCGGTATTGAACGGCTGGTTGTTCGTTTGTTCGATCAGCGCGAGCATTGCACGGCGTGAAAAGCACGTACCCACGCCAGCCGACGGCACCGTGCCGGACAGGCTCTCGCGCACCACGAGATCCTTCGCGTGCCATTCGGCGAACTCGTCCATATAGGTGCCCGCGACGAGCTCGAACCAGTTGCGCTCCAGCGATGCCACTGGCAACTGAATCATGTCCTTGCGTGGCAACAGGTAGTTGAAGAAGCGCAGTTCGACCGGATGCAGCACGTCCTCGCTGTCATGCAGTACAACGCCCGCGAATTCGATGTCCGCCTCTTTTTCATAGCGGAAAATGGCCGCGATCACCCAGTTCAGGCAATCCGCCTTGCAGGTCGGACCGTCGTGCGGTACCTCGACGCGCCGCAACTGCTTGTAGCGGCGGCGCATCCGTTCCACTTCGGCGATGGTCTGCGCATCGTTCTGATACGTGCCGACGAACACCACATAGTTGCGGTAATCGAGCACCCGCACCATGTCCTCGAGCATCGACGCGATCACGTCGTATTCATGCCACGCGGGTACCATGATCGCAATGGGCTGCTGGTCGTGCGCATACAGCTGCGCACTGGTCAGCGGCTTGTGCATGCGCTGGATCGTCAAGCGGCGCAGGATCTCCCGCCCCCAGTACCAGGCGTCGATAAACAGGTCATCGAGACTGGACAGCAGGATGATCGTCGCGACCACCGCGGCCACGTACTCGAGTCCCTGGTAGTAGTGCGCGACCGCGTAGCCCGGATCCCAATTCGACGTGGCGACCGTCACGTCTTGTCCCGATGCCTGCGGCGAGCGATCGACGCGACCAGCAGCAAGACGAGGAACAGCGCGACCAGCGCAGCCGGGATGCCCCAGCGCCACCAGTTCTGCACGAACCACGAGACGCCGTTATCGGGTTGGAGTACTTCACCCGGATGCAGTGTGTCGAAGCGCTTGGCCACCCCACCCGCGTCGACTAGCGCAACGTCGCCCGGCGTCAGTTGCAGCGACGCAGGCAATACCGGCGCCGTTTCGCCGGTCGCGCGGTAGACAATGCCGGGCGCGCCGTCCGCCCTCACCACGTCGATCAACGCGAGATTCTTCAGGCCCGATACATCCGCGAGCATCTTGCCCGACGCGTCAGTCAGCGTCAGACGGTCTTGCGACAGCATCGCGTGCGACGTTTCGCTTTTCAGCGCGATATCGGCGGCAAGGAACGGATCCTTCGGCGCGACGGCTTCGCCCTTCGGCGCAACCGACAGCGTCGTACGCGAGGGCACAATGCCGGCCGCATTCGCCAGGCGGGCGACGCGTGCGAGCGACAACGTCGTGTCGTCGAGATACGCGGACGGGACGATCAGCGTGGCGCTGGTCGCGAATCGCGCGGCCATGCCAGTGAAATTGTCGTCGAGATCCGCCTTGTCGAGTTGCAGGTTGCTGGTCGGCAGCACGGCGATGGGCTGGCCTTCCGAGCGAGCCTGGCAACCGCCTTCCGGCTGACGTTCAAACACTACGTGCAGCAGGTTGCCGGGTGCCAGCGCGTAGTGCGGCACGTGTGCGGTGATTCGTTGCGGCTTGCCGGTGGTGTTCAGCGTTTGCGCGCCGATCAGCACGTCGTTGAAATAGATCGCAGCGGTTTGCACACCGCCATGGAGTGTGGGCATCGCGGATATATCAAGCACGATCGCGGACGGGAGTTTGCCGTTTCCTGACACCGCGCCGAGGTCGAAATTCGCGTCCCACGTCGCGCGGCCGAGCACATTGAGCGTGCGCGGCTGGCCGCCGAGCGCCGACAGCGAGATAGCATCGACGTCTGCATTCTGCGTGCGGTCGATCTGATGCACGACCAGTCGATCCGACACGTCGATTGCCCGCCAGGCACGCGCGAGCACGGCGACGCCGTCGTTATCGCCTACGACGATTGCGACCTGACCGGCCAGATGCGCGACGCGCACTTCGCCGGCTGCAAGCGGTTCGGCGATCGGGCCGATGGAACGGGCGCGCCATGCGTCGAACGCAGCAGTGGCGGCGGTGGCGGCCGTCGTGGATGAGCTTGAGCCGCGCGCGGCGGCGTCGACTTGCGTACGAAGCGCGTCAAGTTCAGTTTTGAGCGCGTCGCGCAAACGGTCGTCGGCGATGATCACATCGGGCGCGAAGCCCCCGTGAGGGGCGAGCGCCACCCATGCGCCCGCTTCTGCCGGATTCGCGAGTTTGTGCAAGCCGCCAGCGGCAAGCGCGGCGAATGCGGGGATGGCCCGCAGCGCGTCCGGCACATTGACGCCGCTCAGGTCAACGCTGTCACCGGCGACTGGCCATGCGCGCGTGACCGGCGTCTTGCCTTCGCGCTGCAACTGCGCTTCGGCACGCCAGCCTGCGTCGAACGCCGGCGCCGCTACGCCGCGCGCGCCGGTCATCACGACCGGCGTCGGCGGCAGCGCGCTCCACGCGGTGCGCAAGTCGTTGATCGCGGCGGGATCGAAACTGTATGTCAAGCGAGACGTCGGTCCCACGCGCAGCACATTGCCAATCGCCGTCTGGTCGGCACAGACGTTGTCGTTGATCACTGATGACCAGCCAAGGCCGACACGAACGAAGCCGCTCGGCCGCGCCGTGCCATCAACGCCGATCGTGGCCGCCGCGTCACCTTGCTGCTGTGTCAGCGCGCGGGCGAGGACGGGCGCGCCGTCCAGCGACAGCAGCATGGTCGTGCGGCCGCCGTCGGCATGCAGATACGTACCGTCGAACTGGAAGGTTGCGTTGGAGATCGGCACATTGACCGGCACCGGCAAATACAGTTCCTGGCGCGCGTCGGGCGCTTGCAGGACGACCGGATCGTGCATCCCGAGGTTGGCCAGCGACACGTTGCGTATCACCATGCGCCCGTTGCCGAGTTGCGCGAAAGCAGCGGCTACGCCAGTGGGCGCGGCCGCGGTGGCATCGGTGAGAGTAGCGGCCAAAATGGGCGCGGCATAGGCTGTCAGATGCAACGCACAAAGGACGGGCCACGCTGCGAAGGTAGCTGATCGAAGGGATGCGCTACAGCGAGAAAACGGTTTGATGGTCAAGAGTGTCGTCTCAGATTTAGCATGCAATGCTTTCGAAAAATAGGCAATGCGGGGCATGCAGACGCAGTGGCTGCGCGCTGGTTTCAAACGGCATGACGAGGTTGCTATCGGTAAAACGGCGTAGCGCAGCGCTTGTGCACACACCGGTGAAAGTGCGACGACAGCTGGCGCGCGAGTTGTTACACGAATTGCGTAGAAAGAGTCCCGCGTCCGGCGCTGAACGGCAGGCACTGCCCAGCCGCAACCTCCGTAAATTCCTCGAACGGCCGGCCTGCGAGCGCGGCGACGATGCGCTCCGATGCATGGCCGTCGCCGTATGGGTTGATCCTGCAAGCGAACTGGTCGCGCGCACCCTGATCGTCGAGCAACGCGGTAACCGCTTTCACGATCGACTCGCGCCGCGTGCCGACCAGCTTCACGGTGCCGGCCGCAACGGCTTCCGGCCGTTCGGTGAGATCGCGCATCACCAGCACCGGCTTGCCGAGCGCCGGGGCTTCTTCCTGCACGCCGCCCGAGTCGGTCAGGATGATCGACGCGCGTTGCATTAGCCGGACAAAACCCACGTAGTCGAGGGGCTCGATCAGATGAACGTTGGGCAACTTGCCGAGCTTTTCCTGGACCGGGCCGCGCACGTTCGGGTTCAGGTGCACGGGGTAGACGATCTGCACGTCGCTGCGTTGGGCCAGTTCGGCCAGCGCAGAGCAGATGCCGTCGAAGCCGGCGCCGAAACTTTCGCGGCGATGGCCGGTGACGAGCAGCACCGGTTTTGTGTCGTCGATGAAGAGCAGCCGCGCGTCGAGCTCGGCACGCAGCACGGCGTCCGAGTCGATACGGGCAACCGTCATGAACAGTGCATCGATGACCGTGTTGCCCGTGACAATGACCCGGCCCGACAGTGACTCGGCGGCCAGGTTGGCTTTCGAGCCGGCGGTGGGCGCGAACATCAGGTCGCTGATTACGTCGACCAGGCGGCGGTTCATCTCTTCCGGCCAGGGTTGCATCAGGTTGCCGGTGCGAAGGCCCGCTTCGACGTGGCCGACGGGAATCTTCCGATGAAAAGCGGCGAGCGCGGTGACCGATGCCGTCGTCGTATCGCCGTGCACCAGTACGCGATCGGGCTTTTCTTTGGCGAGGACGTCATCGAGTGATGCGAGCAAACGCGATGCGAGGCCATTCAGCGTCTGATTACCCGTCATAAGCGAGAGATCATGATGGGGAGAAATTTTGAACAGCTCGAGCACCTGATTGAGCATTTCGCGATGCTGACCGGTGACACAAACGATCGATTCAATAGAAGGCTCTGCTTCGAGCTGCTTCACGAGCGGCGCCATTTTGATGGCTTCCGGGCGTGTGCCGAAAATAGAGAGAATTCGCGCTGACATGATTTACGGCCGTTTTCCAAGTTGATTCTGGCCTGCAGCGGATGCTGTTTTCCAGACCTGAATATCATGCGAGAGCGCTCGGCGTGGATTTGACCGGCGCTTCCCGCCGATAAAACCTGCCGGCATAAATAGTGAAAATCCCGTGTTCCCCGGACCTCCAGGATCTCAAACGTCTTATCCTTTCGCCTGCTGGCGCGCATTTTAACCCTGCCAGCTATCGTGTAACAGCGGTTTTTAAGTTCTGTCGCAATAAGACGACCGATAGGCTGCCGATGATAAAACGAACGATGTGATCGATTAAGCAGGTCCTGAATCCAGGTATATAACGCGTGCTCAGACGCTTGCACTCTCGCTCGATGCGAACCTAATGTGCACGCGCTCGTAAGTGGCTTAATCACCGAATCGGCTTTACCCGGAAGAAAGGTTAAGGCGCAGCGAGATGGGATCTCGGGGTGAAAATTTGATAAGTATCACTTATAAAATATAAATCCGGACTATTGCGGAAAACGAGTCTTCAGCTGAACCCCCTACGCGTGCACGGACCACATCCGCTCCTGACCCGCGCGCTCAGCGCCGGCTGTCTTGCTTTAAGCGCCGCTAACCCGATACCGCACTGACTCAGACCCCCAACTGGAAAGGAAACTTGCAATGCCCTACACGTTGGCCGCCTTGCCTTATTCATTCGATGCACGCGAACCCCACATCGATGCCCGCACAATGGAGGTTCATCACACGAAGCACCATCGGACCTTGTCAACAATCTCAATGCCGCGGTTAAGGACACGGAGTATCAGGACATGCCGGTTGAGGCGCTGGTGGTGCAAATCGATTCATTGCCTGAACCTTTGAAATTGCCCGTGCGCAATTACGGCGGCGGCCATGCGAATCACAGCCTTTTCCGGACCGTCATGTCGCCGCAAGGCGGCGGTGAACCCGAAGGTGAACTGGCCCGCGCGATCGCCGCCGACCTGGGCGGATTTGATGCTTTCAAGGAGGCTTTTACGAAGGCTGCGCTGACGCGTTTTGGCAGCGGCTCGGCGTTGCTTTGTGTCAACAAGCAGGGTCGTCGGGTCGTCGAAAATGCGGGCAATCAGGACAGTGCGTTGATGGCAGATTGACGTCGGGCAACCAGCCCATTCTCGGGCTGGATGTCTGGGAGCATGCGTATTATTTGAAGTATGAGAATCACTGGCCGGAGCACATCTCCGCGTCAAATTTTCAAAGTCTCTCTCAAAGTCTCTCGAACTGCTTACGGGTCGTCATTGCTATTCCCAGCGGGATCCCAATGCCAACCAGGATGCCCAGAACCGATCCAAAGCCCTGAGCGACACTTACCGGTGTCAGGGCCGACAGGCGGACAAAGCCGGGTGATAACAACGCGACAACCGTTCCGAACGTCTGCGTCAGCATGATTACTCCTTGTTCACGCGGGCTTGGGCACCTTCTTGTGCTTGCTCGTTGCTGGTTGCTTGAACATCGCCTTGCATTCAGGGCTGAGTTGCTGAAGATGCGCCTTCATGCAGACAGTGATTTTTTGCTCATTCGGAATCTCCGCTGCGCAGTAGCGAAGCGCATCGCCTTTGCAGGCCGCGGTTTGCTCGTCGCGCGTCGCAGCAAAAGTCGTACTGTTCAGCAGAATTCCAAGTACGGAAAAAGCGGTGAGGACAATTCGGGACATGGGCGTGTTAGAAAGTGGCGATATCTTCATACAAGCAAATCGCGCGCCCGCCCCTTGCCTTGCAACCGGAACGTGCCGGCCCCCTCCCAGACATTGCGCACAATACGCATCTCTTGTGTCAACATGCGCGACTTCATTTCATTCGCTACACGCGGCATCTCTTCATGGCTTCGAGCAACGCGCATCACGCGACCGGGTGGGCAGCAGGTCTTATAGGCGCTGCAGTCGTCAGCAAAGCCGGCGCAGCCGGTACTTATCATGTGTGGGGGATGCTGAGCTTTTGTGCGGGCGTGTTTGGCGGCACTGCGCCGGACTGGCTGGAAGTAGCCTGGTGGACGCGGGCGCGAAAGTTATGGATCACCCATCGCACGCTCACGCATTGGGGTGTCGGCTGGGTTGCACTGCTCGCCGTTTCTTACCATTTTCTCGGCATCCACCCATGGGCCGCCGTCGGTTTTGGCTTCGCATGCGGCGGCTTGATGCATCTCTTCGCCGACTGGCCCAACCCGCTCGGCGTACCCTGGCTCGTCTCGCGACACTCCCTGAACTGGTGGAACAGCGGTCGATGCGACGCGTTGATCGTCGGCGCGGCATGGATCGCGGCGGCCATGGCTGTCGATCACGTCTGGTTTCACGGCATGTACGGGCTCAAGCTGCTGCACGCGCTCTGAATGAAGGCAGGACGTACCCGTACCCACGCCATCGACCTTTCATCCGCGCACGATCGAACCGGCGGATTTTCACGGCCCAGCCCCTGCTGATGCGCTTTCCCGGCCCCTTTGTTTCTATCGGAAAAGCGACGCAAAACCTGTGGATTCCGCTCGCCGTCCGTCGCCGAGCATCATGTCGTACGAAACCCGCAACGCACCCAAAGCCCCTGCCCCGTGGTTCATTGCTCCCGATCCGCATCTATCCGCGCGATTGTTGCAGCGCAATAAAACACCCTCACCGCGTTTGAGCAATTAATTTTCGCTGGTCACTATCGGCGCCAGTCGTCCGGGCAACACCGCCGTCATAAGGCGCGTGTCCACACGATCCCTTCAACAGACGGAGACACGCACTTGTTCCTATACGGCTATGGTCCACTGCTGCTGGCGGGCGCGAAACAAACGGTTGCACTCGCCGTCCTGTCTCTCGCGGTATCCATCGTGCTCGGGCTCGCCGGTGCAAGCGCCAAGCTATCGGGCAACCGCGTCACGCGCGGCATCGCCACCGCCTACACCACGCTGATCCGCGCCGTGCCCGACCTGGTCCTGATGCTGCTGCTTTTCTACAGCATCCAGATCGCGGTCAACAACCTGACCGATGCGTTTGGCCTGGCGCAATTCGACATTGATCCCTTCACGGCCGGCGTCCTCACGCTCGGCTTCATCTACGGCGCTTACTTCACCGAAACCTTCCGCGGCGCGTTTCTCGCGGTGCCGCGCGGCCAGTTGGAAGCCGGCAGCGCCTACGGCATGAGCGGCGTGCGCGTGTTTGTGCGCATCCTGTTTCCGCAGATGATGCGCTTCGCGCTGCCGGGGATCGGCAACAACTGGCAAGTGATGATCAAGGCGACAGCGCTGGTATCGATCATCGGTCTCGCCGATATCGTCAAGGCCGCGCAAGACGCCGGCAAAAGCACCTACAAGATGTTTTTCTTCATCATGGTCGCAGCCGCCGCCTACCTCGCCATCACGACTGTCTCGAACATCGTTCTGCTGTATCTCGAACGCCGCTATTCCACGGGCGTGCGGCACGCCGACCTCTGAGCGGCCTCTGAGCAAAAAAGGGAAAAGCGACCATCATGATCCAGATACTTGCCGATTACTGGCGCCCGTTTCTTTACTCCGACGGCATGCGCGCCTCGGGCCTTGTCGTGACCTTGTGGCTGTTGGCGTGCGCGCTCGCGCTCGGTTTTGTCGCGGCGGTTCCGCTTGCCTGCGCCCGCGTGTCGAAGAACCGCTGGCTCTCAACACCGGTGCGCCTCTACACTTACGTGTTTCGCGGCACACCACTCTATGTGCAGTTGCTGCTGCTTTACACCGGCATGTACAGTCTCGAGTTCGTACGCTCGCAGTCGTTGCTCGAGGCGTTCTTTCGCAGCGGTTTCAACTGCGCGATCCTGGCCTTCGCGCTCAATACCTGCGCGTACACGACCGAGATTTTCGCCGGTGCAATCCGCTCGACTCCATACGGCGAAGTGGAAGCGGCACGCGCCTATGGCATGAGCACCTTCACGGTGTACCGGCGCGTGATCCTGCCTTCCGCGCTGCGACGCGCGCTGCCGCTGTACAGTAATGAAGTGATCCTCATGCTGCACGCCACGACGGTCGCGTTCACCGCAACCGTGCCGGACATCCTGAAGGTCGCGCGCGACGCCAACTCGGCCACTTATCAATCGTTCGACTCGTTCGGGCTTGCGGCGTTGATCTACCTGGCGGTGTCGTTCGTGTTGATCGGCGCATTCCGGCGCGCGGAAAAGCGCTGGCTTGGGTATCTGGGCACAAGTCGCCGCTGAAGGGTCGTCCGTTGACGGTCGTCGCTTAAAATCGGCTCGCTAAAGCATTACCTTGGTTCAAACCGCAATTCAGTCAACCACCCGGGAGTATGAGTTGGAGCTAACCGCCAGAGATGCCGCGACGAAACTGGTCGCGCAAGACATTCACAAGCGCTACGGCGACAATGAGGTGCTCAAGGGCGTATCGCTGTCCGCGCGCGCGGGCGACGTCATCAGCATCATCGGAGCGAGCGGCTCGGGCAAGAGCACGTTCCTGCGCTGCATCAACTTCCTCGAGCGGCCGAATGCGGGGCAGATCGTGGTGGATGGCGAGACGGTGCTCGTCAAGGCCGACCGCGCGGGCAATCATGACGTGGCAGACCGCAAGCAGTTGCAGCGCGTGCGCACGAAGCTTGCCATGGTGTTCCAGCACTTCAACTTGTGGTCGCATATGACCGCTATCGAAAACGTGATGGAAGCGCCGCGACATGTGCTCGGTCTCTCGAAGAAAGAGGCGGAGGAGCGCGCACGCATGTACCTTGAGAAGGTCGGGCTCGCACCTCGCATCGAGAAGCAATATCCTTCGCATATGTCCGGCGGACAGCAGCAGCGCGTGGCCATTGCGCGCGCGCTGGCGATGCATCCCGACGTGATGCTGTTCGACGAACCGACTTCGGCGCTCGACCCGGAACTGGTCGGCGAAGTGCTCAAGGTGATGCAAAAGCTTGCCGAAGAGGGCCGCACGATGATCGTGGTCACGCATGAGATGGGCTTTGCGCGCAACGTCTCGAACCATGTGATGTTCCTGCATCAGGGGCGCACCGAAGAGGAAGGCGCGCCGGCCGACGTGCTCACGGCACCGAAGAGCGAGCGGCTGCGCCAGTTCCTCTCCGGCAGTCTCAAGTAAGCACGTGAGCTTAAGCGTGAACCCGAGCGCGAGCGCAGGCCCAGGTCCGAGCCCAGGCGCCAGGCCGCTCAAGGTCGCAGTCGTGGTCCTCCCGCCCTGCTCCTTGAGCGGCGTGGGGCTGATCCTCGACAGCCTGCGTCTTGCGAACGAGATCGACGGCCACGCCCTCTATGACTGGCAGATCTGCTCGTGGGACGGACGCCCGGTGACGTTCGCGGGCGGCGCGCAGCTTCCTGCCGATACCGCGTTCGGCGACGCCGTCAGTTGTGACTGGCTGATCGTCGTCAGTGAGCGGTATCAGCAATTCGCCGATTACCGGCTGTTCCTGCAAAGCCTCGCGCGCGTGGGCAGCCGCACGCCGCGCGTAACCGGCATTCACCACGGCGTCTGGTGGCTTGCGATGGCGGGCCAGTTGAGCGCCTACCGCGTGGCGGTGAACTGGGAAACCTACCAGCAGTTCGCCGAGGAGTTCGAGCGCTCGATCGTCACGCAGCAGATCTTCGAAATCGACCGCGATCGTTCGACGTGTACTGGCGGCCAGGCGACCGTCGACTTCATGCTGGCGATGATCGCCCGCGACCAGGGCGCGGACCTGGCGGAACGGATCGCCGACTCGCTTGGCATCGGCGTGTTGCGCTCGGGCGAAGAGCGTCAGCGCATTCCGTTCGTGACCGCGCCGGGCGAACGCCATCCGCGGCTTAACGACGCCCTGCAACTGATGGAAGCGAACATTGAAGACCCGCTCGCCACCGATGAAATCGCAGGACTTGTCGGCATCTCGCGGCGCCAGCTCGAACGGCTGTTTCGACAGTACCTCGGCGCGATGCCGTCGAAGTACTACGTCAACCTCCGCCTGACCAAAGCCCGCACGCAATTGCAGCGCACCAGCAAGTCGGTGGTGCAGATCAGCCTCGCGTGCGGATTTGCGTCGGCGGCGCATTTTTCCAATGCTTACCGCGATCGCTTCGGCGTGACTCCCCGTGAGGAACGCCGCAACTGGATCGAAAAGCACAGTGGCCAGGCCCCGGATGAACCGCGTGGCGGCGCGTTGCTCGGTTCATCGCGTGACACCGGTTGAAGTCCTTTTTGAAGTGCCGTTTGAAGTTCCTTCTTGGCCGCTTGCACATGGCCTCCGTCTCGCGTTCGCGGGCGTTGACCTTGCCAACGATTAAAATCACCGCCCCACCCTTGAGAGGTATGAGTTGAAGAACGTTTATTGGATGAATCACAAAGTCGCTGCTTTCGCGGTTGCCGCCACCACCGTATTCGGCGCCTCATTCGCCGTATCAAGCGCGCACGCAGCGGATCTCAAGGAAATTCGCTTTGGCGTCGAGGCTTCGTACGCGCCGTTCGAATCGAAGTCGCCGAGCGGCGAGCTGATCGGTTTTGACATCGATGTCGGCAACGCCGTATGCGCGAAGCTCAAGGTCAAATGCGTCTGGGTCGAGAACTCATTCGACGGCCTGATCCCGGCCTTGCAGGCACGCAAGTTCGACGCGATCAATTCGGATATGACCATCACCGACCAGCGCAAGGTGGCCATCAACTTCACGAATCCGATCTACTCGATCCCGAACCAGTTGATCGCGAAGAAAGGCAGCAAGATCCTGCCCACGGTCGACGGCTTGAAGGGTGCGCACGTTGGCGTGCTGCAAGGGTCGATCCAGGAAACCTACGCGAAGGCCAAGTGGGCGACAGCGGGTATTGACGTAGTGTCGTATCAGGCGCAGGACCAAATTTATGCGGACCTGGCAGCCGGTCGTCTGGATGCAGCGTTCCAGGATGCAGAAGCAGCATCGAAGGGCTTTCTGAAGACGCCGCAAGGTGCGGGCTTCGCGTTCGCCGGAGGCGCCGTGGCTGATGAGAAACTCCTGGGCGCGGGCGTAGGTTTTGGCGTGGCCAAGAATAACCACGCGCTGAAAGATGCTCTTGATCAGGCGCTCACGGATCTGAAGGCTGACGGCACCATCGACAAGCTGGGGTCGAAGTACTTCGACGTGAAAGTCGTTGTGAAGTAAACCGCTTCGCCATTGGCCCGGCGGCGAGGGAGCGGTTCGAAGGCGCGCGCCGGGCACCAGGATGATGCCTGGCGTGAATCGACCGGAAACATAATCCGGCAGCCTTTCAGTCACATCACAACGAGTATCACGGCCGTGCACCTTTTTTGATCGTGCACGGCGCGCTGTATCATCACGGGCTCACACCAGGCCTCGAGTTCACGGGTTGATCTTCGAGCGGACCGGCGCAGGCGCGCCGCTGCATCACGATCAGCCGCGGCTCGACACCAGAGTGCATTGGCAGGGTCACTGCCATTCGCACGGAGCCCATCCTTCATGACAAGCTACAAGCAGGACAGTGCCGAACCGCTCGACGTCCCGGCCAACTCCGGTGCGCCTTGCGTGGTCGGCACGCACAGCCCCGTTCGGGCGTTGATCGCAGCCGTTTCAGGCTATGCGATGGACGGCTTCGACCTGCTCATCCTCGGCTTCATGCTGAACCTGATTTCCGCCGACCTTGGCCTGACGAGTTCTCAAGCCGGATCGCTGGTCACGTGGACACTCACTGGCGGGGTCGTGGGCGGCGTGGGCTTCGGCATATTGAGCGACTATCTCGGCCGCGTTCGCGTACTGACCTACACCATCCTGCTGTTCGCGCTCTTTACAGGACTCTGCGCGCTGGCAACCGGTTATGGCGATCTGCTCGTTTACCGGTTTATTGCAGGCGTCGGACTAGGCGGCGAGTTCGGTATCGGCATGGCGCTTGCCATCGAAGCATGGCCTGCGGACCAGCGCGGCCGCGTGTCGTCGTATGTCGGCATGGGCTGGCAACTGGGCGTCCTCGCGGCGGCCGTGGTCACGCCGCTGCTGCTGCCGCATATCGGCTGGCGCGGCATGTTTGTAGTCGGCCTGTTTCCCGCAGTGGGGTCGTTCGTGATCCGCAAGGCTATCGGTGAGTCCGAGCTGTTCGTGCGCACGCAAGCCGCGAAGAAACGCGAGTTCCCGATCAAGACCTTGTTTCGCGACAAGTCCACGACAAAACACAGCATCGGCGTGATCATCCTTTGCTCGGTTCAGAACTTCGGGTACTACGGCCTGATCGTATGGATGCCGGCTTACCTTTCGAAGATGTTCGGCTACACGCTCACCAAGTCGGCGATCTGGACCGGTGCATCCATCCTCGGCATGCTCGCCGGCATCTGGATCTTCGGCCAGCTGGCGGACCGCATTGGGCGCAAACCGACCTTCATCGGTTATCAGGTCGGCGCACTGATCATGGTGTTTGTCTACTCGACGCTCAGCACCCCGAATGCGCTTCTGATCGGCGGCATTTTCATGGGCTTGTTCGTGAACGGGATGATGGGTGGTTACGGTGCGCTGATGGCCGAACTCTATCCAACGCACGCGCGCAGCACCGCGCAAAACGTGTTGTGGAGCATCGGGCGCGGGGTAGGCGGTTTCGGTCCGCTCGCAATTGGAGCGCTCGCCACGCATTACTCGTTCGGCACGGCAATCGCCTTGCTGGCATCGATCTATATTCTCGATCTGCTTGCAACGCTCTTCCTGATTCCGGAATTGCGCGGGGTCGCGCTGGAGTGATTCGCAACGCTGGGGCAAACCCGAACAGCTCGTCGGCACCGCCGTGTATCTCTCGTCCCTGGCATCGAATCATGTGAACGGTCATGGAGGCCGGCTGGCGCTGCTACAACATCGGTCAGCGCCCCGAACGTTCGCGCGAATGGCATTTTCCTTCATACTGGCAGCTGCAGCAGCGAAACGGCATTGCCGTGCACTCACACGTTGCGGTCACCGTATTACTTAGGAGCATGATCCATGCATGATTCTTATCTTGCGCATGTGCGCAGTACCCTCGATCAGATTCGCGCTGACGGTTTTTACAAGACCGAGCGCGTGATCTCGAGTCCGCAATCGGCCGACATCCGGCTCGCGGGCGGCGCCGCGATGCTGAACTTCTGCGCGAACAACTATCTCGGTCTCGCCGACGACGCCCGCCTGATCGAAGCCGCCAAAGCGGGCCTCGACCGCGATGGTTTCGGCATGGCGTCGGTGCGGTTTATCTGCGGCACGCAGACCGTGCACAAGGAACTCGAGCAAGCGCTCGCCACCTTCCTGCAAACCGACGACTGCATCCTGTACTCGAGTTGCTTCGATGCAAACGGCGGCCTGTTCGAAACCTTGCTCGACGAGTCCGACGCGATCATTAGCGACGAACTCAATCATGCGAGCATTATCGACGGCGCGCGTTTGTCTAAGGCCAAGCGCTACCGCTACAAGAACAACGATCTCGCCGACCTTGAGACGAAGCTGCGCGAAGCGGATGCTGCCGGCGCGCGTTTCAAGCTGATCGCCACCGACGGCGTGTTTTCGATGGACGGCATCATCGCGAATCTCGCCGGCATCTGTGAGCTCGCCGATCGATACGGTGCAATGGTCATGGTCGACGACTCCCACGCGGTGGGCTTTATCGGTGAGCACGGACGGGGCACGCCTGAGCATTGCGGCGTGTTGTCTCGCGTGGACATCATCACAGGCACGTTGGGCAAGGCGCTGGGCGGCGCGTCAGGCGGTTACGTGGCCGCGCGCCGCGAGATCGTCGAGTTGCTGCGGCAGCGCTCGCGCCCCTATCTGTTCTCCAATACGCTTACGCCCAGCATTGCCGCCGCCACGCTCAAGGTGCTCGAACTGCTGGCGAGCGACGAAGGCGCCCAGTTGCGCGCCAGCGTGCGCGCCAACGGCGCCCGTTTCCGCGACGCCATGAGCAAGCTCGGTTTCACGCTCGTGCCCGGCGAACATCCGATCATCCCGGTGATGCTGGGCGATGCCCAGGTCGCGTCGCGCATGGCAGACGCGTTGTTGCAGGAAGGTGTCTACGTGATCGGGTTTTCGTTCCCCGTGGTGCCAAAAGGCCGCGCCCGTATCCGCACGCAGATGAGTGCCGCGCATACGCCGGCGCAGATCGATCGCGCGGTGGATGCGTTTGCGCGCGTCGGCCGTTCACTGGGCATCATCTGAAGCATCGGAACCAATCGAGACAATCATGAAAGCACTGGCAAAACTGGAACGTGGCCCCGGGCTGACGCTGACGCGTGTCAAGAAGCCTGAAGTCGGTCATAACGACGTGATGATCCGCATCACGCGCACGGCCATCTGCGGCACCGACATCCATATCTGGAAATGGGACGAGTGGGCGCAGAAGACAATTCCCGTGCCCATGCATGTGGGTCACGAATATGTTGGCGAGATCGTGGAGATGGGGCAGGAAGTGCGTGGCTTCGCGATCGGCGACCGGGTGTCGGGCGAAGGTCATATCACCTGCGGGTTCTGCCGCAACTGTCGTGCAGGGCGCCGGCATCTTTGTCGCAATACGGTTGGTGTAGGTGTCAACCGTCCTGGTGCATTCGCCGAATTTCTTGTGATTCCGGCGTTCAACGCGTTCAAGATCCCACCCGACATTTCCGACGATCTCGCCGCTATCTTCGATCCATTCGGCAACGCGACGCATACTGCGCTGTCGTTTAATCTGGTCGGCGAGGATGTGCTGATCACCGGCGCCGGACCCATCGGCATCATGGCCGTCGCAATCGCCAAGCATGTGGGCGCACGCAACGTGGTGATCACCGACGTGAACGACTATCGGCTGGAGCTTGCCCGCAAGATGGGGGCGACGCGTGCGGTCAATGTATCGGAAACGTCACTGCGCGACGTGATGGCCGAGTTGCACATGACGGAGGGGTTTGACGTGGGGCTGGAAATGTCCGGCGTGCCGAGCGCTTTCACAGGGCTGCTCGAAGCGATGAATCACGGCGGCAAGGTGGCGTTGCTTGGTATCCCGCCCGCGCACATGGCGATCGACTGGACCCAGGTGATCTTCAAAGGGCTGGAGATCAAGGGCATCTATGGCCGCGAGATGTTCGAGACCTGGTACAAGATGGTCGCCATGCTGCAAAGCGGACTCGATCTCTCCCCTATCCTCACGCACAGCTTCGCGGTGGACGACTATGAAGAAGCGTTCGCGACCATGCTCTCAGGCCAGAGCGGCAAGGTGATTCTGGACTGGACCGTTTGAGTTGATTCACGGGTTGACGCTGCCGGGCCGGAGTCATGTCCATGACTTCGGCCCATGCGACTACGCACGTTCCAGTGTCGCTATCTCGCGGACCACAACCAGCAGCATCGAAAGACTCGCACCACTTGTCGCACGCAATTCCGCCAGCAAACGCGCGTAACGTTCGACCGCGGCTTCCCTTCTGGACCGCCAGTTTTCAACGATCACCTCAGGCGTATCGATATCGCGTGTTTGTTCAAGCGCGCTGACTGTCAATGCACGCTTGAGCCGCGCGAGCTCTTCCAAAGCAGCCGCCCGTGCGAGCAAGTCCCAGTGAGTGGAGGCGGGCAACGCCATCGCTCGCTCGGCGATCCAGCCGTAGTTCAGCAACGTGCCGATCGCGAAGTAAACGCTCGCGACAACCTCAAGGCTACGGTCACAACTTGCCGCTACTTCGGCGCTATCGAGCACGGCTGTCGGTATCTCTCCGCTCGCCGCTTGCGCCGCCAGTAGCTCGTCGACACCCGCCTCCTCCAGCACGCGGCGCCGCTCTGTCCATTCTTCGAGTTCGCCGGTAGGGAGCAAGGCCGGCAACTGCGGTGCAAGCCTTTGCGCCGCTTCGCGACAACGCGCGACACGCTCGACTGCGAGACCAGCGTCCTGCGTCGAACCCTTCAAATGACGCAGGAACCAAAGCGTTGCACCCTCCAGCAAACGCACGACATCGACGAACATTTTCGCCTGCATTTCGTCTGCGACTCGATTGTCGAGCGCGTCGATACTGCGCCAGATCCGGTTCAGATCGAATACATCGCGCGCCATGATGCAGGCACGCACGATGTCGCTGGGACACGCATCGGTTTCCTCCATCAATCGATGCACGAAGGTGCATCCAACCCGGTTGATCAGCGCATTCGTCAGATGCGTGGCGAGGATTTCGCGCCTGAGCGGATGGCGCTGCATCGGTTCGCTATAGCGCGCCTGAAGGGGCAGCGGAAAATAGTCGGGCAGCATGCCTGCAACCAGCAAGTCTTCGGGAACGTCGGAGGCAAGCAGTTCGTCGTAGAGCCACATCTTGCTGTAAGCCAGCAGCACCGCGCGCTCGGGCGACGTGAGCCCAAGCCTGGCCGCCTGACGCTCGGCGATGTCCTCGTCCGATGGCAGGAACTCGATCTTGCGTTTCAACCGGCCCGCGCGCTCTAGCCAGCGCATCAATCGCGCTTCGCCGTCAAGCATCTCGGCCACGTAGCGGTTCGCAATTGATAACGCCTGCGTTTGCGCGTAGTTGTCCTGCAGCACGAGCAGGCCGACTTCATCGGTCATCTCGACAAGCAGCGCGTTACGCTGCTTTTCAGTCATCTCGCCGTCAGCCACCACGAGGCCCAGCAGGATCTTGATGTTCACCTCATGGTCCGAACAGTCGACGCCTGCGGAGTTGTCGATGGCATCTGTGTTGATACGCCCGCCATGCTGCGCATATTCGATCCGGCCAAGCTGCGTCACGCCAAGGTTGCCGCCTTCGGCCACGACCTTGCAACGCAGTTCGGAACCGTTGACGCGTACAGCGTCGTTGGTGCGGTCGCCGACCTGCGCAGCTGTCTCACGCGTCGACTTGACGTAGGTGCCGACGCCGCCGTTGTAGAGCAAATGCACATCTGCCAGCAGGATCGCGCGGATCAACTCGTTCGGTGCAAGCGTTGCTGCCGTTACACCGAGCGCGGCCTGAACCTGCGCCGACAATGCGATCGTTTTCGCCGTACGCGGAAATATTCCGCCTCCGGCCGAAATCAGCGTGGCGTCGTAGTCTGCCCAGCTTGATCGCGGTAGTGCGAACAAGCGCTCGCGCTCGGTGAAACTCGCGGCGGTGTCAGGCTCCGGATCGAGGAAGATATGGCGATGATCGAACGCCGCGATCAGGCGGATGTGACGCGAGAGCAGCATGCCATTGCCGAATACATCACCCGACATGTCGCCGACACCGACCACGGTAAAATCTGTTGTCTGGGTATCCACGCCCATCTCGCGAGAATGCCGTTTAACCGATTCCCACGCGCCGCGTGCGGTGATCGCCATTCTCTTGTGGTCGTAGCCCACCGAGCCGCCTGAAGCAAACGCGTCATCCAGCCAGAAACCATATTCGCGAGCGATTGCGTTCGCATAGTCGGAGAACGTGGCCGTGCCTTTGTCGGCGGCGACAACGAGGTAGGGGTCATCGGGATCATGGCGCACGGTATCCGGCGGCGGCACGATAACACCCGCCACGCGGTTGTCCGTCACGTCGAGCAGACCACGCAGGAACATCTGGTAGCATGCGACGCCTTCACGCGCGAACGCCTCGCGATCAGCGACCGGCGGCGGGTTCTTCACCACGAAGCCACCCTTCGATCCTACGGGCACGATCACGGTGTTTTTCACCATCTGCGCCTTCATGAGGCCGAGCACTTCAGTGCGAAAGTCTTCCCGCCGATCCGACCATCGCAAGCCGCCTCGCGCCACCTTGCCGCCACGCAAATGCACGCCTTCGACGCGCGGCGCATAGACCCAGATCTCGAACATTGGCTTGGGCTCAGGCAGGCCCGGCACCATCGACGGATCGAG
>Ga0302314_10004213_pt1 | contig 26465 bp, 21 predicted proteins | sample III_Palsa_N2_3_FD_200533 | JGI IMG/M metagenome (GOLD analysis project Ga0302314, IMG submission 200533) | Peat permafrost microbial communities from Stordalen Mire near Abisko, Sweden - III_Palsa_N2_3 | ecosystem: Environmental > Terrestrial > Soil > Palsa > Peat permafrost | place: Sweden...
GCCTGGAACACCCACCGGCGCCCGAGCACGAAGTTCGTCACGGCACCGCAGAGCGCGCCCATTGCGGCGGCCAGGGCCGGCGGCGCGCGAAGGACCTCGACCGACGCGATCATCACGCCGAAGTCGACCGCGGTCGCGGTCATCGCGCCCACTTGATGGCGGCCCAGCGTCCGCCACAGCGTGGCGGCATCGTGCTGCGCGGTGCCTGTGCTCGCCGAAGGACTCATCGCGCGCGTCAGTCGTAGTACTCGGTGCCCAGATGGGAGATCGTGGGCTCGCCCACCATCCAGCGCAGGGTGTTCTTGAGCTTCATCAGCTGGATGAAGAGGTCGTGCTCGGGATAGAGCCCCGGCGCCGTCATCGGGCTCTTGAAGTAGAAGCTGAGCCACTCCTGCGTGCCTCGCAGGTCCGCCCGCTGCGCGAGGTCGAGAAAGATCGCCAGATCGAGCACGACGGGCGCCGCGAGGATCGAGTCGCGGCAGAGGAAGTTCACCTTCATCTGCATCGGGTAACCGAGCCAGCCGAAGAGATCGATGTTGTCCCAGCCTTCTTTCGAGTCGCCGCGGGGCTGGTAGTAGTCGATGCGGACTTTGTGGACCAACTCGCCGTAGAGCTGCGGATACAGCTCCGGCTGGAGGATGTGGTCGAGCACCCCGAGCTTCGACACCTCTTTCGTGCGGAAGCTGTCCGGGTCGTCGAGCACCTCGCCGTCGCGGTTGCCCAGGATGTTCGTGCTGTACCAGCCGGCAAGGCCCAGCATGCGGGCCTTGAAACCGGGCGCGAGGATCGTCTTCATCAACGTTTGGCCGGTCTTGAAGTCCTTGCCGGCGAGCGGGACGTTGTATTCGCGCGCCATGTCCCAGGCCGCAGGGAAATCCACGCACAGGTTTGGCGCGCCGTTCGCAAAAGGGACCCGCTCCTTCATGCACGCCCACGCGTAAATCTGGGCGTTCGAGATCCCCGGGTCGTCGCGGCGCAGGCCGTCTTCGAACGCGTCGACCGAGGCGTGGACGGGACCCGTGGTGATGAACGCCTCCGTCGATCCGCACCAGACCGCAACGAGCCGATCGCACGCCCGGTCGCGCTTGAACGTGCGGATGTCGTCGCGCACTTGCTCGACCATCTCCGCTTTCGTCCCCGCCGTCTTGATGTGGGTGCCGTGAAGGCGCTTGACGTAGCCGGGATAGAAGACACCCTTCATCGGCCGAATCTGCTCGAGCTCTCCCTTGACCGCCTCGAGGTGGTCGCGCTCGAGGACGCGGGCGTGCTGCGCCGCTTCGAAGGCGTTGTCTGGGAAGATGTCCCATCCGCCGAACTCGAGCTGATCGAGGCCGGCGAGGGGCACGAACTCGGAGATCTTCGGCACACGCTTGTCGGTGCGCTTGCCCAGGCGAATGGTGCCCATCTGCGACAGCGATCCGACCGGCAGGCCCTTGCCCGCGCGGGCGAGCAGGACGCCTGCCATGGTCGTGGTGGCGACGGCCCCCATGCCGGGCAGCAGGATGCCTAGCTTTCCTGCGGGGGATCGGATCGACGTTGGCTTCTTCATCGGGCTTTCTGAGCTTGATTGGATTCCACCGGTTCGGTGCACGTTGCGGGCCAGACTGGGAGACGGGACGTGGCGCTCATGACCGCGCCGCGCATCATGAACTCTTCGCGGTAACTCCGGCGCGGCTAGGGTTCGAGCCCCTTGCGGATGGGTCGTCGCTCGTCCGGCCCCCACTCATTCCATGAACCGTCGTACACAGCGACATCGGCTCTTCCCAGCATCTGGAGCGCATGGCAGGGGACTGTGCACGAGATCCCCCCGTTGCAGTAGACGATCACACGCGGGGGCAGATGCGCGACGTCGACACCGGCACGCTCGAACGCGTGCGCAAGGTCGTGCGTCGGCAAAAATCGACCAGTCGCCCTGTCGATGAGCGCGGCGTAGTGCACGTTGCGGGCGCCCGGGATGTGGCCCCCGCGGCCGGCGGCGCTCACGAGTCCCTCGTACTGCTCGCGGGCGCGTGCATCGACCACGAGCACGTCGGGACGACCCAGGGCGCCGGCAACGTCGTCGGCGGTGGCGCGCAGCTCCGGCCGTATCCGCGGTGTGAACGTGATCGGACGACCGCTCGGGCGGGGCGGAGGCAGGTCCCGCGTCGTCGGTCGGCCCTCGGCCAGCCACCGCGACCAGCCGCCGTCGAGGATGCGGACCTCGTCGTGTCCGTAGTACCGAAGCGCCCAGGCGAGCCGGCCGGCGAAGATGTGATCGTAGTCGTCGTAGGCCACGACCAGCGTGTCATCCCCGATCCCGAGCTCGCTCATCTTGGTGGCGAAGGCCTCGGGCAGCGCCACCTGCGAGGGAATTGGATCCGCCTCGTCGACGATGTCGTGCGTCCAGTCCACGAACACGGCGCCGGGCACGTGACCCTCGTCGTATTCGGCGCGCTTCGCCAGGTAGCGCGGCTTGCTGCCCGGCGGAAGCACTTTGCCGCGGATGTCGACGATGCAGATCCCTGCGTCGTCGAGGTGCGCGGCGAGCCAGTCGGTGGAGACGCTCACCCGCCCGTCGGCTCCGAGCGCGTTCACGTCGCGTGCTTCTCGATCACGGCGGCGAGCCTTGGGACGGCGGCTTCCACGTTCTTCTTCGCCGTTCCGCGGAGCTTTTCGTACGTGCCCTTGACCATGCCGCTCTTCGAGTGGCCGGCCTTGGCGTCCGTGATGCTGAGGAGCGCGTCGGCGACCCGCGGCGCGTTCGCCATGAAGTGCTCTTTTACGCTGCGGTTGCTCGACTTCGCCTCCTGGTAGAGGGGGTCGAGGGCGACGGCGAACTCGGGAATCAAGTCGGACACGACTTGCCGTACAAACCCGGGTTTGATTCCCTGCACCGTCTTGTAGCCCGCCTTGATCACCAGGCCGGTCAAGCCGCCCTTGTCGGCGACCTCGGAGTCGATAAGGGCAACGCAGTCGTCAGTGACGGCGCTTTTTTTCGACTCCGCGGCCAGGGATTCGAGGAGATTCGGCATCGTGCGCCCAACCCTTTCGCTACAACTCCGCGGCTTAGCACAGCTTTGGGCCGGAGCGCTTCGGGTCGGTTGACACCCTGCGTCATCCGGGTCACAGGTCGCCAGGGTGGAGGCGATGGGGTCGAGAGGCGTCGCGAAAGGCAGAATGGCGACGAGCCAAGGGCATTCGGGCGTCACCGCGAGCTCCGTCGACGGCCCCGGCTCCAAGCGCGGACGCATCGTCATCGTGCGCGGCTTGCGGACCCCGTTCGCACGAACCGCCACCGCGTACCGCGATCTGACGGCCCTCGACCTGGGCATCCTTCTCGTGCGTGAGCTCCTGGCTCGCGCGGAGCTCGACCCGACCGAGGTCGATCTCGTCGTCTTCGGGCAAGCGGGGCCCGGCGCGCACGTGCCAAACATCGCACGCGACATCGTGCTTGGCGCGAGCATGCCAAGAAACATCCAGGCCTTCAGCGTGAGCCGCGCCTGCGCGACGAGCCTGCAGGCGATGACGAGCGCTGCCGAAGCGATGCTGGCCGGTCAGGCCTCCGTCGCCGTGGTGGGCGGCACCGACAGCGCCTCCGACGCGCCGATCGTAGTCAGCAAGGCCCTCGCCCGGGCTGTCGCCGACGCGCGCGGCGCGCGAACGATCCGCGAGCGCCTGCGCGCCTTTGCCAAGCTCTCGCCGGGCGACCTCCTCCCGGTCACTCCCGCATCGAGCGAACCCGCGACGGGGCTCCGGATGGGCGACGCGGCCGAGCACATGGCCAAAGAGGCGCGGATCTCCCGCGAGCAGCAGGATGCCTTTGCGCACCGAAGCCACGCGCGGGCGGCGAGCGCGTGGAACGCCGGCATCTTCGTCGACGAAGTGATGCACGTGGTCCCGCCGCCGTCGTTCGACAAGCCCGTCACGGAAGACAACGTGACGCGCCGCGATTCCACACTCGAGGCGTACGCAAGGCTGCCCCCCGCGTTCGACGCGCGCCACGGGACGGTGACCGCGGGGAACTCGACGGTCGCGACCGACGGCGCCGGTGCCCTGCTCCTGATGACCGAGGCACGGGCCAAAGAGCTCGGGTACGCCCCGCTCGGGTACCTGCGATCCTGGGCCTACTCGGGCACCGACCCGAACCGCTGGCCCCTCATGGGTCCTGCCTTCGCCGCGCCGGTGGCGCTCGACGCGATCGGCGCGAAGCTCAACGACGTTGCGCTCATCGAGATGCACGAGGCCTTCGCCGCGCAGGTGCTCTGCAACGTCAAGATGTTCGGATCGCGCGCGTTCGCACGACAGGAGCTCGGGCGCGACGAGGCGATCGGCGAGGTGGACATGGATCGCTTCAACGTCCACGGCGGATCGATCGGCATCGGCCACCCCTCGGCGGCCACCGGCGCCCGCATCGTGACCACCTTGCTGCACGAGCTTCGACGCCGCGGCGGCGGTCTTGGACTCGTCACGGGGCCCGCGGCGGGTGGGCTGGGCGCCGCGGCCGTGTTGGAGGCGGTGGCTTGAGCGTCGCGCCGACGCTCGCGGTCGAGCGCCCCGACGACCGGGCTGTCTCGCTCGAGGTTCGGCGCGATGGCGTGGCCCTGGTGACGGTCGACGAGCCGCGCGATCCTCAGAGCCTCCTGCACCCGGCCTTTCGCTCGCAGCTCGGAACCGCCATCAGCCGGATCGATGCCGACGCTGCGATCGCCGGCGCCGTCCTCGTCGCCGGTCGCGCCGACGGCTTCGCAGCCGGCGTGAACCTGCGGCTGTTGAAGGCGATCCAGTTCGCGACGGACGCCGAGGAAATGGCCTGGGAATTGGGGCAGGTGCTACGCCGGCTGGCGGCGCTCCGGAAGCCCGTCGTTGCCGCCGTCCGCGGGGCGGTCGTCGGCGGGCGATTCGAGATTGCACTCGCGTGCCACGCCATCGTCGCGGGCGACGACTCGACCTTCTCCCTGCCGGCGGTCCGCGCGGGCCTCGTTCCAGGAGCCAACGGCTTGCTGCGGGTCGCGTCCCGCGCCGGCCTCCGCGTCGCGCTCGACCTCGGCGTCGAGGGCGCGCGCCTCAACGCCGTGGAGGCCATGGCGGCCGGGCTCGTGGACGACGTCTGCGCCGGCCCCATCCTCGTCGACGCCGCAGCCCGTCGGGCCAAGGCCCTCGTGGGTCGCATACCGCGTGGCCCCACCGCACGGAGCGGGTTCTTCGCGCGCGCGGTCGAGGGCAATCTCATCGCGCGCCGCGTCCTCTTCCGCAACGCGTACGAACGAGCCCGGGCAGACATCGGCACCGTGCCCGCGGCGGCAGAGCAGGCGATCCATGTTCTCGAGACGTACGCGTCCAAGGGGTTCGACGCGGCGGGGCGGGTCGAAGCGAAGGCCTTCGGCGAGCTCGTGGTCAGCGAGGCCGCGCATCGGCTCGCGGAGCTGGCGTTTGCGGCCCGCGCCGTCGAGCGCGATTCTGGGGTGGACGACGGCGTAGCACCTCGCGCCGTCCGCCATGTGGCGGTGGTCGGCGGCGGCGCGATCGGGGCGGCGATCGCCTTCTGGACCGTCGGCGCCGGGCCCTCCGTACGTCTCAAGGAAAAGGACGACAAGCTGGCGGGGCTTGCGATGCGGAACGTCAGGGCGCTTCTCGACGCCCGCGTCGCCGCCAAAGAGACGACGACGTTGGTAGCCGACCAGGCGTTCGCGCGCCTGACGAGCACCACGGACTTCTCGGGCGTGCGCCACGCCGATGTCGTCGTAGAGGCCGTCCCGGAGGACATCGCCCTCAAGCGAGCCATCCTTCACGACGTGGAGGCCCTGGTCGCGCCGACGTGCGTTGTCGCATCGACGACGGCCTCCATCCCGATCGCGAGGATCTCGGAGGCGGCATCGCGGCCCGATCGGGTCGTCGGGATGCATTACGTGCGGCTTCGGTCGCAATCGAAAGCCCTCCTCGTCGAAGTGGTCCGCCCCGATCGGGCGTCGTCGTGGGCGGTCGCGACGGCGGTCGCGCTGGCCAAACGGCAGGGCAAAGCGACGATCGTGGTGAAGGACGGGCCGGGCTTCTACACGATGCGGGTCTTCACCCGGTTCGTGTCCGAGGCGTTGCACGTCGTCGGCGAGGGGGTCGCGACGGACGTCGTCGATTCGGCGCTGAAGGGGTGGGGTTTCGCCGACGGGCCGCTGCAGGCGCTCGACGAGCTGGGCGTCGACTTCGTCGCGCGCATCGCCCACGGGCTTCACGGCGCCCAAGGATCCCGCATGACGCCGCCGGGGTCGTTCGCAAGGCTGCTCGCGGCCGAACGGCTCGGCAAGTCGAACGGCCGCGGCTTCTATCGCTACGGCCGCGAGGACGGCACGTCCCCGGCTGCGCCGGGGCGCGGTCGAACATGGACCGACAAGCCGGGCGCCGTCGATCCGCGTGCGTACGAGGTGCTTCGGGTCACGCCGGGCACGCGCCTGCCTCTCGAAGAGGTCCAGATGCGCTGCGCGCTGTCCTTCGTGAACGAGGCGGTGCGCTGCCTCGGAGACGGCGTTCTGCGATCACCGCGCGATGGCGACGTGGCAGCCGTCTTCGGGCTCGGGTTTCCAGCGTTTCGGGGCGGCCCCTTCCGCTACGTCGACACCCTGGGGGCACCCGACGTCTTGCGGCGCGTGCAGAGCTATGCGGACCGGTTCGGTGAACGCTGGGAACCCGCCCCGCGCCTCGTCCACCTCGCCAAGAAGGGCGACAGGTTCTTTTAGGCGCAGCGCGCCGCGCCGCGCGAAGCCGCTTCCATCGGAAAGACATTGCCGGCTTCAGCCCGGGGGGCCCGGGGGCCAGAAACTCATGCTCGGCGCGAAGCGCCTGCTACCGTTTGTGAGACATGATCCGGCGCGGCGTGTGGATCGTTGGTAGCGCCGTCGCGGTCGGCGGGATCGTCTTTCTTGGCCACTGTCCGTGGCTTGGCCGATCGGAGCTCGTCGCGCCGCCGCAGGTCAAGGCCCCGGCGCCGATGACCGTGCCGTCCGCCTCCTCGGCCGCCGACGACAAGGCCCCGGGGGTCGACGACGCCAAGGCCCACGCCTTTCGCCTTCCGGCCGGTGACGCTCCCGCACTGACGTGCGAGGCGGCGAGGGCCATCGTGACGCAGGCCCGCACGCAGCTCGGATATCCGCCAGACCCGGTCGACGCGCGGTCCTTCGCAGACGCCGCGGCCGACTGGCTCGACCCGTTCGGCCTCTGGAGCGTGGCGCCCGACGCCCCCGTCGCCCCGGCCTTCGACCACTTGGCTCGCGACCTCGTCGCGGATCTCGAAGGGCGCCACCGCAATTGCGAAGCGGCGGGCGCGCTGGGCGCGACGATCGTCCCGTGGATCGCCGAGCTCCGCGCGATCTACGACGACGCGACGGCCCCTTCCGCTTCGAGCGAAGACGCGACCGCCGCGGCGTCTACCCCGGCGTTCGAAGGCGCCACGGTGACCCGGCCCGCGCGGGAGCTCGCAGCCGAGCTCGGGCGCCGTGTCGGGACGATCGCACGGGACCTTGGGCCGGCCGGGCGGCGGTACGTCGACGCGGCGCGCGCGCGGTACTTCCCCGACCTCGACGCGAGCGGATGGCAGCGCGTGGTCCTCGCCGCCGCGGTGCGCGCCTACGTTCCATCCATCGATCCGCACGGGGCTTGGGCGCCCCTCGACGAAGAGTCGAGCGTGTACGAGGTCGACCTCGAGGCACACCCGCCAACGAGGCTCTGGGACAAGGCCGAACGCACGGCGATCGGGCTGAAGATCGAGTCGGGGGCCGCGGCGCCGCTCGCCGATGGCGACGTGCTCCTCTCGCTCGGCGGCGTCGCCGCGGCGGGGTTGAGTTTCGAACAGGCCGAACAGCTCGGGTTCGCCGCCTCGGAGTCGCGGCCGCCCGCGACAGCCGTCGTGATGCGGGCGGGGCAAAGGCTCCCGGTCACGGCGTTGCTCGACGACGCCGCCAACGACGCGAAGGGCGCGGCCGCGGCGGCCGACGAGGACGACCTCCCTGTGGAGCGTGTCGCGTACGGCGAGGGCGACGCGGTGCTCGTGGCGATCCACGACGTCCGCGACGACCTCGGCGACGAGTTGACGCGCGTGCTCCTGCGCGAGCGGGAGCGCGACGGGCGGCCCATCGTGGGCGTCGTGCTCGACGTGCGCGGCAACGGCGGCGGATCGACCGACGGCGCCATCGATGCGCTTGGCCTGTTCATCCCGGGTGCATCGCTGTTCCCGATGAGGCGGCGCGACGGCTCGCTCGAGACGGATCGGGCTCCGGAACCGCCGGGCGTCGACCGGTGGACGGGCCCGGTCGCGGCCCTCGTCGACGGCGATACGGCCAGCGCGGCGGAGATGATCGCGGGCGCCATCGCTGCGTATCGCCGGGGCCCGGTCGTCGGGACGACCACGTTCGGCAAGGGATGCGCGCAGGAGTATCTCGACGACGACGCGCAAGCCGGGGTCGTCCGCCTTACGACGCTGCTCTACGCCCTCCCCGATGGCACGCCGGTCCAGCGCGTCGGGCTCGCGCCCACGATTCGCTTCCCGTTCGGGGCGCTCGATCCGCAAGATCGCGAGGCCGCACTGCTGCATGCACCCCCCACGTGGCGAGGCCCCGACGTACGTGACCGCGCGGTGCTCGCGCGTGCCGAAGACGGAACGTGGTCCTCGGCGTGGCCTCTCCACGGCGGCAACGTCGGCCCGTGCAAAGAAGCCGACGTGTGCCGGGCCCTGCGCCTGCTCGCGACCAACGGCACGACCGCCCGCCGCGCGCACGCCAAGCCGCGCTAGAGCGCGCTCTAGGCCTCGGGCGCGTCTTCGAGCGGGAAGGTGGGCGTGCGCGGTTTGCGCAGCAGCGGGAGATCCAGCGGCGAAGCAATCTTGCCGCCGGGGATGCGACGGCCGAGAAGCGCGCGGACTGGCCTGTTGGGAAACTCGGCGTCCCCGAACACCGATTCGACGACCTCGGCGATCTTCACGCCGCCGGAGCCGCGCACGTCCACCTCGACCTCGACCGGCAGCAAATTGCCCACGACGCCCGCGGCGGCCAGGACCTCGGCGCCCTCTTCGTCTGCGATGGACATGACCTTCAGGAAATCGCGGACGTCGACGCGCTTTCCGATGCCGTCGATCCGGCGCACGACAGGAAGCTCGGCGGCGCCAAGGGCGCTCGCGATACGCTCCTCGATCCACGTCTGCCCGCCGCGCTCCTCGATCGCCCCGCGCGGGATGCCGACGACGTAGCGCGCGACGTCGATGACGCGCGAGACGGCGGCGTCCTCTGCGCGGAGCCGCGCACCGGCGACGAAGCGCAGGCCCGACTGCGCTCCGGCGGACAGCGCCTCGAGAATCGCTCCCGGATCCACGTCGACGAGGAGCTTCATGTCGACGACCTCGCCGACGCTCGCCACGCCGAGAGAGAGCGCCGGGCCGAACATCATGTCCGGCTTCGGGTGAAATCCTTGGGAGTAGTAGAGCGGCAGCTCCAGCCGCCGGAAGGCGCGTGGGATCGCGCGAATCAGGTCGAGGTGCGACAGAAAGGCCGCCGGACCGAGCTTCTCGTAGACGAAGCGGTAGCGTCGCGCCTCGCCTTGAGCGACACGCGGCGGGGGCGCGTTCGCGCGCACTTCACGCGGCGGCGCGACCGCGCGCGGTTGCTCGGCCCCGAGCGTCCGCAGGAACACGAGACGCTGCTCGCGCATCGCGGATAGGTCGCACGCGACGCCGCAGTCGTAGCAGACGAGTTTGCGCGCGTCGGCCTGGGCATCCTGCAGGTTCGTCGCATGGACGAACGCGCCCGCGACCTTGCCGCAGGGGAGCGAGAGGCGATTCTTGACGGCCTTGCGGTACTCGCGAAGGAGAAACCCCTCTTCGAGGCCGACGTCGATGTGGTCCCAGGGCAGCCGCGCGCTGACGGGGATGGTGCCGAGGTACTTCGCCGGCTCCACCCCCTCGTCGCGGAAGGCATGCTCCCAGATGGCCATGTTCTTCTGGTCTTCCCACGAGTCGAACCGCGCCCCCATGTTGTAGGCGCGCTCGAGCACGGGGCCGAGGGAGCGATCCCCCCGGGCGAATACCCCCTCGAGCCACGAGGTGTCGCAGTCGTGCACCTTCAGGTCCACGCCGGCGGCGCGTGCTTCTTGCTCGAGCCACCCCTGCTTTTGTCGCACGCTGTCCGGGGTGTCCATGGCGCACCACTGGAACGGCGTGTGCGGCTTGGGCACGTGCGTCGACACGCTGACCGTCACCTTCGGGGCGGCGTTCGAGCCCATCTCCTTCTTGAGGCGCTTGCCGATGGCGCGGGCGCGCCCCCCGACCCGAGGGATCTCGCGCACGTCCGTCTCATCCTCGGTGGGTAGCCCGATCATGAAGTAGAGCTTCATCGACTTCCAACCGCGCGAGAAGACGCGCTCGGCCGTCTGCAGGAGCTGCTCCTCGGTGACGTTCTTGTTGATGACGTCGCGCATGCGCTGCGTGCCCGCCTCGGGGGCGAAGGTGATCCCCGTGGCGCGCACGCGCGCGACGTCATCGAGCACGTTCTCGTCGAGCCCGTACGCGCGGAGGCTCGAGACGCCCAGCGAAACCTTGGCCGGAAGCGCGTCGACCACCTTCTTGACCAGCGGCGCGATGCAGGAGTAGTCGGCCGTCGAGAGCGACGTCAGGCTCGCCTCGTCGTACCCGCTCTTTTTCACGGCACTGACGACAGCGTCGACGATCTGCTGCGGATCGCGCTCGCGCACCGGGCGATAGATCATCCCCGCCTGGCAGAAACGGCACCCCTCCGTGCAGCCGCGCGCGATCTCGATCGACATGCGGTCGAAGATGGCCTCCGGTCCCCCGATCGGTCCGTCGTCCGGGAAGGGGAAGCGGTTCAAGTCGTCGACGAGCGTCCGCATCACGGGCATCGGCAGGGCGCTGCCGTCGAGCGGCGCCGGGCGATCCACGACCGTAAAGCCGGTGTCGGCGTCGACGTGGGTCGCGTAGAGAGAGGGCACGTACACGCCGGCGAGCCTGGCGAGCGCCTGGAGCCGTTCGAGGCGCGAGAGGCCCGCCTTCTTGCCCTTCGTCCAGACGAGCGCCACCTCGCGGGTGCGCTCTTCGCCGTCGCCGATCACGATGGCGTCGAGAAACGGAGCCAGCGGCTCGGGATGCGTCGCGGTCGGGCCCCCGGCGAGGACGAGCGGGTCGTCCTCGCCGCGAGCGTCGGCGCGCAAGGGGACCCCCCCGAGGTCGAGCATGAGCAGGATGTTCGTGTACGTCAGCTCGAACTGCAGCGAGAAGCCGACGACGTCGAAATCGCGCAGGGGCCGCGCGCTCTCGCACGAGACGAGCGGGACGCCTCGCGCGCGGAGCTGAGCCTCCATGTCCACCCAGGGCGCGTAGGCGCGCTCGGCCAGCGTGTCGGCGTCGTCGTTCAGGATCTTGTAGAGGATCTTGAAGCCGAGGTGGCTCATCCCGATGTCGTAGACGTCGGGGAAGGCGAGGCAGACTCGCGCCTCGACCGACGACCAGTCCTTCACCCGCGCGCCGAACTCGCCCCCGAGGTAGCGCGCAGGCTTCTGCACGAGGTGAACGAACGACGCGTACGGGTGCTCCGTTGTGGTGGGCATCGGGGCCTAGCGTTCCACGACCATCGCGATGCCCTGGCCCACGCCGATGCAGAGCGCCGCCATTCCGCGCTTCGCGCCGCGCGCCTTCATCGCCCAGAGGAGGGTGCCGAGGATGCGCGCCCCGCTCGACCCGATGGGGTGCCCGAGCGCGATCGCGCCGCCCTGGACGTTCACCTTCGAGGGGTCGAGATCGAGGCCGCGCACGCACGCGATCGCCTGCGCCGCGAAGGCCTCGTTCAGCTCGACGATATCGAGATCCGCCGCCTTCCAGCCGGCGCGTGCGAGGGCCTTCGTCCCGGCGGGGATGGGCCCCTCGCCCATCACGTTCGGGTGCACAGCCGCGGCCGCGTGCGCCACTACCCGCGCCAGCGGCTCGAGCCCGCGTGCCCGCACGACGTCCTCGCTCACGACGAGCACGCCGGACGCACCGTCGTTGATCGGTGAGCTATTGCCCGCCGTCACCGTGCCGCCTTTGCGGAACGCGGGCGCGAGCTTGGCGAGGCCCTCGAGGGTCGTGTCCGCGCGCGGCGACTCGTCCCGCGCGAATACGACAGGCTCGGCGCCGCGCCCCTTGGGCGGCACCGTGAAGGGGACGATCTCGCGATCGAACCCGCCGGCCGCCACGGCCGCCGCCGCCTTCTTCTGCGAGGCGAGCGCGAACGCGTCCTGCTCCTCGCGCGTGATCTTCCACTTCGCGGCCACTTCCTCGGCCGTCTCGCCCATGGAGAGCAACGGGAAGCGCTCGGCCATCTTCGGGTTCTCGAAGCGCCAGCCGATCGTCGTGTCGAAGATCTTCGGCGGAGTCCGGGAGAAGGCCTCGTCCGTCTTGCCGAAGACGAACGGCGCCCGCGTCATGCTCTCGACGCCGCCCGCCGCCACGACCTCCGCCTCGCCCGTCGCGACCCGGCGGACGGCATCGCACACGGCCTCGAGCCCCGAGCCGCACAGCCGGTTGACGGTGACCGCGGGGACCTCGTAGGGCAGCCCCGCGATGAGGCTCGCCATGCGCGCCACGTTCCGGTTGTCCTCGCCGGCCTGGTTGGTGGCCCCGAAGACCACGTGGTCCAGCTGCTCGAACAGCGCGCCGTTGCGCTTTCCGAGGGTCGAGAGAACGTGAGCCGCCAGATCGTCCCCCCGGATGGACGCGAGCGCGCCCTTGAAGCGGCCGATGGGAGTGCGGACGGCGTCGACGATGAACGCGCTGCGGAGCGACGACATGTGGCCCAGCATAGCCCGGCCGCGCAACTAGGCCGTCTTGGCCCCCTGAAGGCTTGCGAGCGAGGCGCCGCAGGGGCAGGACTCGGGCACGTGCGCCTTGTGGTAGACGCGTTCGCACCGCGGACAGATCCGCGCGTCCGGCTCGTACGCGATCACCTTCCCGCTCGCGGCGCAGTGCTTGCCGACGACCTGCGGCGGTTCGAGCGCGAGCCCTTGTCCGGCGTCGTTGCGGGCGATTGGCAGCGTCACGTCTTCGGGGACATCGACGACGGCCGGGATCCGCTCGCGCGCCTCCTTCACGATCCACGCGGCTGCCTGAGGCTGCGTCGCGACCCGCGCGACGAGGGTGACCGACGTACCCAGGTCGTCCTTGCCGATCACGCGGATGGCCTCCTCGCGCCACTCGATGCGCTCGACCGCGTACCACGGCAAGCGCCGCAAGCCGCCCTTCTCGAGCACGACGCCGCCGTCGCCGACGCGCAGCGCAGGATCGCCGCTCGTGCCGATCCAGATCGCGGCGCCGAGGAGCAGCGTGCCCGCAACGAGGACGTAACGCGCGAAGGCGAGCGGCTCCGGCGCGCTCTCGGGCGAATCTGCGAACATCGAGCCGAACTGCGCCCACGCCCCGGCCCCCATCGCGATCGCCCCGATCCCGCCGAGCAAGTAGACGACCAACGGGCTCGTTGTCGGACGCGGCTCGAAGCGGCGTTCGCGCCGCTCGCGCGGCTTGTCCTTCCGGGCGCCTTTGGTCTTCTTGGCCATGTCGGAGGCCGACCTTAGCTCTCCTGCCTCCGCTGTCACCTCCCTTCAGGAGGCAGCCGCGCGAGTTCGTCGTAGAGGTACGCCGCGCTCTTGATCCCCAGGTGGTAGTTCTCGAGGTCGAGCCACTCGTTGGGTGCGTGCGCGTTCTCGTCGGGCTGGCCGAAGCCCATCAGCAGGCAAGGCTTGCCGGTCGCATCGGCGATCGTCCGCACGAAGGGAATGCTTCCCCCCTCGCGCATGAAGACCGTCTCCCGCCCGAAGGCCTTGCTGAAGGCGCGCTTGGCGACGTCGTACACGGGGTGGTCCGTCGGGGCGAGGTAGGGCCGCCCGCCGTGGAGCGTCTCGACCCGGACGCGGACACCCGGCGGAGCGATGCGCTGCAGGTGGTCGCCCAGCTTGCGCGCGATGTCCTCGGGCTCCTGGTCCGGAACGAGCCGGCAGCTCACCTTGGCGCTCGCCCGAGCGGGCAGGATCGTCTTGGCGCCCTCGCCCTGAAAGCCCCCCTGGATCCCGCAGCAGTCGAGCGTCGGACGGGCCCAGATGCGCTCGAGCGTCGAGTACCCCGCCTCGCCCCAGGCGGCGGGCGCTCCCGTCGAGCGCAGCCACTCGTCCTCGTGAAACGGCAGGCTCGCGATCTGGCGGCGCTCGTCGTCTCGGAGAGGAAGAACGGCGTCGTAGAAGCCGGGCACCGTGATGTGCCCCGCCTCGTCGTGGAGCGACGCGATCATCTTGGCGAGCGCGTTCACGGGGTTCATCAGGCCGCCGCCGAATGAACCGGAGTGCAAGTCCGTGGATGGCCCGTCGACGAAGACCTCCACGTACGCGAGGCCGCGCAGCCCGACGCAGAGCGACGGGATCCCGCGCCCGAACATGGCCGTGTCGCTCACGCACACGAAGTCTGCGGCCAGATCCGCCGCGTGCTCTCGCAGGAGCGTCTCGAGGTTCACGCTCCCGATCTCTTCTTCGCCCTCGACGATGAGCTTGATGTTGACGGGCACGCGGCCCACCGTGCGGACGAAGCTCTCGATCGCCTTCGCGTGGATGTGGACCTGCCCCTTGTCGTCCACCACGCCTCGGCCCCAGAGGCGGCCCTCGCGCACGGCCGGCTCGAACGGCGGCGTGATCCACTCGGGCAGCGGATCGACGGGCTGCACGTCGTGGTGGCCGTACACGAGCAACGTCGGCTTGCCGGGCGCCTGCATCCACTCGGCGAAGACCGCAGGGTGCCCCGCCGTCGGCCAGATTTCGACGCGCCCTGCGCTGAGGGCGCGAAGCTCCACGGCGAGGTGCTCCGCGCTTCGCCGCACGTCCACGGCGTGCGCGGCGTCACTCGAGATCGAGGGCACGCGCACCCAGGCGGTGAGCTCTTCGACGAAGCGCCCGCGGTTCGCGTCGATGAAGGCGATGACCGAGTCCATGGCGGCCCCGCCAGTCTACTTCGCGAGCAGCGCCAGGGCCTCTCGCAAGAGCCCTTCGAGCGGCACCGCGGGAGACTGCGCCCGTTCGCCCATCGCGGCGATGGCTCGGTCCGCCTCGGTCGGTCGGAAGCCCATGCCCGTCAAAGCGCTGCGCAGCCGGTCCTCGCCGAGCGGGGCGCTCTTCAGAGGCGCACCGCCGGGCGTCGCGGCGGCGCTCGCGGCCGGTCCCGTGGGCAGCTTGTCGCGAAGCTCGAGCAGCAGACGCTCGGCGATCTTCTTTCCAATGCCCGAGACCGCCGTCAGCGCGGCCAGATCACGGCTCGCGATGACCCGCGCCAGGTGCGCGCACGGCAGCGCGCCCAGCACGGCGATGGCGATCTTCGGCCCCACGTTGGACACGGCGATGAGGGCACGGAACGCCGCGCGCTCGCTCTCGTCGGCGAACCCGAAGAGCGAGAGCGCGTCCTCGCGCACGTGCGTGTGCACCCAGAGGGTGACGCGGCCGCTCTCGTCGGCGCGCACCCGACCGAGCGTCCCGAGGGGCGCTGAGAGCTCGTAGCCCACGCCCCCGACATCGAGCACGATGCTCCCGTCGGCCTCGTGCGCCGCTACCTTTCCGGTGAGCAGCCCGATCACGCTCGCACGGTAACAGGGTTACCGCGAATCCCGAAGCGCTCGGGTCCGGGGCCCTAGTTGTCCATCGCGCCTTGCGCGATCCAGTTCCAGATAAGAGTGCGGTTCGTGGCGCTAAGGGGCTGGCCCACCTCGTACGGCATCTGCAGGCCGCAGGGCGTGGTGATGGCGTTCGGGAACGCCGTGGTGACCGGAGCGCACTCGCTCGTGATCGAGCACATGTCGCCGTCGATCTTGTTCATCAAGAAGCTCTCCGACGGGTTGCCCTTGTTGACGATGTCGACCGTCGGCGCCTCGAGGGACTTCACGCCGACGATCCCCTGGAGGATGCTCGTGTAGACGGCGGGGCCGTCCGTGCCGGCGTCCGAGTCGATCGGGTACGAGAGAAACAGGTTCTGCGAGGATCCCATCGGCGCGCCGTGGCATCCGTTGCCGCCTGTGCCGCAACTGATCTGAAAGATCGGAATGATCGTCGTCGAGAAGGACACGGTCTCCGACGCGGGGGTCGTCGGCCCCGAACAGGCCGTGCAGCCGCCGTCGACGCAGTCGACTTCGTCGGCCTGCGAGCCAGACCCTGTCCCCCCGCCGCCGCTGGAGGACTTCGAGGAACAGCCGGCCCCAATGACCGATGCGACGAGAGCGAAGGATCCGAAGGCGCCGAACGCAACAAGTGAGCGAAGCATCGAGGGGGACCGTCCTTTCAGGTTGCGAAACCTAGCAGAGCCTCCGTAGCAGAGGCTCGTTTCGTACATGTCTCGAACGAGGCTCCGGCACCCGAGCCCGACGAGCAAACTTGTGTGACCGCTGGGCGCGGCATGGGCATTCGGTCATGTGGCCGGTTGCGATCGCCGGAGCGCCCCGGCGGCCAGCAACGCGAGGACCGGAGTTACCACCACGTGGTAGCGATCTTCTCCGAAGAAGACGGCGTGCGCGACGGCGGTCGTCGCCAAGAGGGAGACGGCGAGGAGCAGCGCGGGCGTCACCGCCGGACGGCCGGATAGGGGCAGCCAGGGGACCACCGCCGCGAAGATCGCCAGGGGCCAGAGGGAAGGCGAGGCGCTCGTGAACGCCAGCACACCCAAGAACCCTGCAGCGGCGAGGAGCGCTCCCTGCATCGCCGCGCCCCGGCGATCGCGAGGCGACGGAAAGGCGACCGAGCCGAGCGCCGCCGCCGCGAGAAGCAGCCGATGGGCCAGCGTGGTCACGCCGCGCGCGTTCTCCCTCGTGGTATCCGGCCACGCCTCGGGACGCGCCTCGTGGAGGTACTCCACGGCAAAGGACTCGTGGTCGAACGTGTAGCCGAGCTTGGCCGGCACGAGCGAGAGCCAGCGCCATGGGCGCGCGGCGATCTGCTCGACGCCGTAGCGCAGCCAGCAGCGGTCCTGCTGCACCTGGCCCGTGACGTCGCGGCAGCCATCGCTCGAACGCAGCGTCTCGAAGCGCCCCGTCGCCCGCGGGAACGCCCCGATGGCGAGGTTCCAGCCCGCGTTCGTGCTGACGAGCGCGCAGCCATCCATGACGCGGCAGTTGCGCGCCGTCCACGGGAGCACGGGCACGAGCGCGATGGCGCATGCCGCCGCCGCGGCGATGGCGCGCGGCCTCCATCCGCGGTGATCCAAGCCGAGGCCGAGGGCGCCGAGAAACGGCGCGCAGAGGAGGGCCTGCGGCCGCACGAGGGCCGCGACGCCGAGCACGAGCCCACCGGCGGCGATGCCCCGGCGTGGATCGCGGTCGCGGACGGTGAGCCAGAACGCGACGAGCGTCAGGAGAGCGGCGAGCGGCTCGCTCATCACGGTCGCCGCGTAGAGCACCATCCCGGGGTGCAGCGCCACGAGCAGGCCCGCCGCGCGAGCCCTCGCAGCGGACAGCGCGTACCGCGCGAGCGCCCACGTCACGACGGCGATCGAAGCGCCGGTCAACGCGTCGGCCACCCCCGCGACGGCACGACTCGGCCCGAGCAGACGGTAAAACAGCGCGAGGAATGCGCTGTAGCCGACGGGGTAGTGACACCACGGGTGCCAGACGAGCGCGCCGGCGATCATCCTGTCGTCGGAGTAGCCGAGGCCCGCGGCGATCCGCTTGGCCCCGAAGTCGTAGTAGTGACCATCCCACACGGCCTCGCCGCTCCACGCGAGCGCGACCCACAGCCGCGGCACGAGGGCGACGACGAAGAGCAGCGCCCCGAAGCCCGGCTCGCGCCACACGCCGGACGCGCGCCTCGCGGCGGCCTCGCCCTTCACGTCAGCTCCTTGCCTCGCGCCGTCATCTCCTCGCGCATCCGGCGCAAGTACGTCTTTTGGACCATCGCCGGGTCGACCCGGAGTTGCTTGGCGAACTCGACGAGGAACCCGCGCGTGTACACGACTGCGGGCAGGTCCTCGAACCGGTCGTCCTCGATCGCCTGGAGGTGCGTGCGCGCGATCTTCGTCTTGGCGCTGATGTCGCCGAGCTCCAGTCCTTGAGACTCGCGCACCTTGCGCAGCAGGGCCCCGGTGAACTCCGTCTCGGGGCCGATCTCTCGCGTGAGCTCCTCTTGCAGCATCAGCTGCTCGGCGGCCAGGGCTGGGCGCGTCGTCCGCGCCGAGAGGACCTCGGGCTCCTGGTCCGGGAACGTCGAAAGGTCGTACGCGCGGCGGCGCATGACGTCGAGCAACGTCTCGTACGCCTCGTCGAGCTTGCGCTGGGCGGCGGTGAGCTGCGTCGGGTCGAGGAGGGAGACCGTGGCCAGCCCGCCCGTCGCGTAGATCTCGCGTTGGCGCTTGTAGGCGCGCCGGATCTCCTCGTCGCTCGCCGTGCGGGTCACCCCGAGCACGGCGTAGAGCGTCGGCTCGTCCATGGGGATCGGCGGCCGGCGCACCGGCTCCGCCTTCGACGTCGCGAGTGCGAGCACGCGCCGCGCGATGCGCTCGATGTTGCGCGCGCTCTTGCTCGTGGGGCTGTCGACGAGGAGCGGCTTGTTGCGCCTCACTGTGAGCCACACGGTATCGTCCGTCTCGACGTGCCCGAGCTCGTCGAGGACGACGCCGTAGTGCCGGGACACGAGGGCGCTCATCCACGCGCCGAACTCCGCGTCGGCGCGCACGCGCGTCTGATTGACGACCAGCTGGACGCGCAGCGCCTGCGCCTCGGCCCACGCGAGCTCCGCCAGCGACCGGTCGATCTTGGCGAGCCTCCGCACCAGATCGATCGGCGCGGGCAGCGCCCCGATCTCGGCGGTCGCACGCTCGAGCGTCGTCGATCGGAGCTTGTCGCGCATGAACGCGCGGCGCAGACGGCGCCGGAAGGCGGCGCGCAGGAAGCGGTACGTCGTCTCGACCGCCGGGGGCTCCGGCACCGTGACGGCAATGGGGACGTCGGCCGCGAGCATGAGATCGATCGCGAGCTCGCCGTGGCCTGCGCCGACGTCGACGATGAGGTAATCCGCGGGCAGCTCGCGCAAGGCCGACAGCCAGCGCATGGTGCGCCCGGCGCGCAGCGTGAAGCCGGGCGCCACGGCGTCGTGCGCGGCCGGCAGCAGCCACAGACCGGGCACACTCGTCGCCACGAGCGCGGCGCGCATGGCCGTCGCACCGCCGTCGTTCGGATCGGTCGCCAGGCACGCGGCCCTGAGCCCAAAGTGCGTGTGCAGATTGGACCCGCCCGCGTCGGCGTCGACGAGGACCACGGCCTTGCCGAGCTGCGCGAAGTACACGGCGAGGTGGACGGCCAGCAGGCTCTTGCCGACGCCTCCCCGCCCACCTCCTACGGCGATGAACCGGCGGCTATCCGCGCCGCCCTGCGGCAGGGCTCCGGGACCGCCTTGCTTGGGCGCGAGCTTCGGCGGGGCGTCCAGTGGACTCATCGGACGGACGGAAGGGCTCACGGTATAGCATCGGCCCCATGCGGGTCACGGTCCTCGGCGCTGGGTACATGGGTAGCGCCATGGCGTCGGTCGCGAGCCGTCGCGGGCACGACGTGCGCCTCTGGGGCACGTGGCTCGACGACGCGATGCTCGAGCCCTGCGAGCGGGGCAGCGAGCATCGAGGCTACCGGTGACGCACTTCGGTCGCCGGATGCGGCGGAGGCTTCGGCGGCTCGTTACGCTCGCGCCCCGGCCTCGCTCCCTCGCCCTCCGCAGGATGGGCTGTTGACTCTGGCGGCGTCGCGCCCGCGCCTGCGCCCGCGCCCGTTGACCTGCGCGAGAACTGCTGCGCGCGGTCCACCCCCGTCGCCCCCGTCCCCTCTGGCCTCGGCACCTTACCCGCACCGTACCCCAGCCTCTCTGGCGCCGGCCCTCCCCCGCGCCCGCCCACCGACACGGCAACGAACGGATGCATCCGCGCCGCGACCGCCACCGCGGCCGGCCCGACCAGAATCTTCGTCGCGACGGCCGGTGCAAACACGGCGCCGCGCGGACAGTAGACATACCGAGCCGGGTCCACGCCGTGCCACGCGATGGCGACGCCGCCGACCCAGACGAACTCGGGGGGCATCGGCGCCCATCCGAGAACCCCGTAACCGTCATCGATGGCCCACGTGACCCACGCGCCGCGGTACCCGCGTCCGGGGACCCACGCCCAGCCCCGGCCTTCGATCGCCACCCAGCGCCCATAGTGAAACGGCGCCCATCCCCAGGGGTAATCGCTCACCCAGACCCAGTCGCTGTCGTAGGCCCAGTGGCCGGACGACACGTAGGGTGAGAAGCCGGGGCCGGCGGCGTCGGGCGAGGGCGACCAGACGGTGCCGTAGATGGGATCGTCGGACCAGGAGCCGTACGGGTCGAGCGCCGAGCGAAAGTCGGTGAGCGATGATGGATCGCTGTCGTCGTAACCGTCCGGGTCGACGCCGATCGCGTACTCGCCAGAGGAGTAAGACGTAGGAGGCGGCGTCGGAGCGGCGGCGGGCGAAGTGGCCGTCGGTGCAGCGCCTGCGTCCGGGAGAAAGGCCGGCGGAGGCGCAGTAGGGCCGAGCGAGACACCCGGCGGGGGCGCCGTCGGCATCGGGGGCGCGCCGGGCGGCGGTCCTTCGTCGGGCGGCTCGCAACTCGCGAGTGCGGGTGCGCTAGCGACCGCGCAGACCAAGGCCGCGATAGGCGCGATGTACGCAATGTGCCAAACGGCCAAAGCCACGGATTTGTTGCGCGTCATCGGAAAGTACCGGGCTGGGTCTGTCTCCATGCAATTGGCCCTGACAAGGTCGAAGCTAGGGAGACACAAAGGGTGCTAACGTGTTTACTTTGACTCGCTGTCTTAATCGGGAGGCTACATGACCGCGCGCCCCATCGCTTCTCGCCTGTATCCATGGCTCCTTGGGATCGGGCCCTGCGCTATCGCTGTGGTCGCCTCGGTGCTCGTGCAGGCATGCAGCAGCAAGAGCAGTGGCGGCCCCTTGTCGGGTGATGACGAGGGCGATGGTTCGACCTCGAGCGGGTCGAGCTCGGGTGGCTCGAGCTCGTCGGGATCGGGCACCGGATCCAGCAGCGGTTCCGGGTCGAGCTCCGGGTCAAGCAGCGGAACGACGCGGGTTCCCAGCCAGGTCAACTTCAACTCCGCCGGGGTGCCCCTTTGCGGCACGTCGACGGCGTGCGACCTCACACAGAACATCTGCTGCCTCAACGATTTGAGCGCGACCGCTTGCGTCGCGAAGGCGAGCGGATGCCCAAGCGCGAACGGCCCGTGGGCGTCGTTCGAGTGCGTCCAGGCGTCCGACTGTCCCACCGGTCAGGTTTGCTGCGCGCTCGCAAGCGAGACGTCGCTCACCGGGGGGGCCGCGTGCCAGGACCTTTCGAAGAACAGCCCCGCCGGCGCATGCAGCCCGACGCCCTCGGCGAAGGCAGGCTCCGCGCAGGAGTGTCAGACGACCGCCGAGTGCACCAATGGGATGAAGTGCAGCTGGCAAGACTGCAACCTCGGCGGCTACTTCACCTCGAATTTGCCAGAGCTCACCCTGTGCGGCCCGCAGGCCGAAGCACCCTTCAACTGCACCGAGCACACGCAATGAGTCGCTTGGCCGTTCGCGGCGCATGGCCATGCGCCGTGCTGGTGTCAGCGCTCGGGGTCGTCGGGTGCGGCAAGAGCAGCTCCGGGGGCTTCGACGACGACGACGCGTCGAGCGGCCAGCAGGGCGAGGACGGATCCTCGCCGTCGAGCAGCGGCTCACCTTCGTTCGGTAGTTCGAGCAGCTCAGGATCCGGGACGGGCAGCTCGAGCAGCGGCTCGCACGGGAGCAGCGGTTCGGGTTCGGGTTCCAGCGGCGGTTCATCGGCAAGCACCGCGCGCGTCGTCTCGAGCGTCGTCTACACGGACGGGGGTGTCCCCGTCTGCGGCTCGACGCCGTGTGACCTCACGTCCAACGTTTGTTGCGTGAGCGCCCAGGGGGACGGGAGTTGCCTCAAGGCGGGATCGACTTGCCCCGATACCGTCATTCTTGGAAGCTCCTTTCCTCAGGCCCAGTTCGACTGCCTTCAGGCGAGCGATTGTCCCGCCGGCGACGTCTGCTGCGGCGTCGCGACCGACGCGACGAACACGGCGTCGGCGGGCTCCAATTGCCAGGATATCTCTTCGACAGGTCAATGTTCGCCCGTTGCAAGCGGCTCGCAGTCCAAGTCGGGCTCGGCGCAGCTCTGCCAGACGGACGCCGAGTGCAAGAATAAGCAAACCTGCCAGTGGCAGGTCTGCGACGTGCAGACTCCCTACGGCGCCGCTTCGCCGAACTTGACGATGTGCGGCCCCCAGACGGGCGCCCCGTTCAACTGCAAGGCGTGCCCGGGTTCATCGAACTGCGCGACCCAAGCACCTTAGGCAGGAGCCACGACGGTCCGGCGGGCTGCCGCAGCCCACCTCACGTGTCACGCGTCGAAGATCTTGCCGGGGTTGAGCAAGTTCTCCGGATCGAGCGCGCGCTTCACGGCGCGCATCGTCGCGATCTCCTCGGGCGAGCGAGTCCACCCGAGCCAGGGCTTCTTCAGGAGTCCGATGCCGTGCTCGGCGCTCACGCTGCCGCCGTGCTTGCGCACCAGATCGAACATGTCGCGGTCGGCCTCCTTGGCCTTCGCCAGGAACGCGGGCTTCTCCATGGCCGTGGGCTTCATCACGTTGACGTGGAGGTTGCCGTCGCCGATATGCCCGAAGAGGCAAATCTCCCAGCCCGGATAGCGCCGGGCGAAGAGCTCTCCAAGCTCGCCGCAGAACGCCTCGAGCGCGGCAATGGGCAGCGCGATGTCGTTCTTGTGCGGGTACCCCGTCGCCGACAGAGACTCGCTGATCGACTCGCGCAGCGCCCAGAGATCGCGGGCCTCGCTCCCGTTCTGCGCGAGCACGCCGTCTTTCACGACGCCCCGCTCGAGCAGCGATTGCACCCAAGCAAGCAGCGGCTCGCGGGCGTCGCCGGGGATGCCTTCGAGCTCGACGAGGACATAGTGCGTGGCGGGCGCGTCGAGGGGCGCGCGCAGCTTGCGGTGCGCGAGCACGCGGGCGAGGCACGCGTCGGTGAACATCTCGTAAGCCGAGAGCACGAAGGGCGCCGCGCGCGTCTCGCGAAAGAGGCGCACGACGCCCGCGAGGTCGTCGACTGCGAAGAGCAGCACGTCGAGGTGCCGCGGCACGCGCGCCAGCTTGAGGGTCGCCTCGGTGACGATGCCGAGGGTGCCCTCGGTGCCGATGAAGAGCTGGCGTAAGTCCAGCCCCGTGTTGTTCTTCTCGAGGGCGCCTCCCTGCTCGAGCACCTGGCCGCTCGCGAGCACGACCTGCAGGCCGAGGACCCACTGCCTCGTCAGGCCCCAGCGGATGACCTTTACCCCGCCCGCGTTGGTGGAGACGTTGCCGCCGATCGTGCTCGATCCCTTCGACGCGAAGTCTACCGGCCAGGTGAGCCCTTGGGCCTCGCAGTGCTCGTGCACCGCCTGGGTCACGGCGCCCGCCTGCACGCGCACCGTCCCCCCGACGACGTCGACCGGGTGCATGGCGCGCATGCGCGAGAGGGAGATCACGACCTCGCCGTGGGCGGCGACGGCGCCCGCCGCGAGCCCGGTGCGCCCGCCCGACGGCACGATGGGCACGTGGTGCGCGCCGCAGAGCTTCACGAGACGCGCGACCTCGTCGGTCGACCGCGGGAGCGCGACGGCGCACGGCGCTGGCTCGACGACGCGTGTCCAGTCGCGTCCGAACTCGATCAGATCCGCCCCCTCCCGCGTCAAAAAGTCGACGGGGAAGGCGCTCGCGACGGCGTCGAAGAAGGCTGCCGGAGGCGACGGCATGCCAGGATTAATACAGGATCCGCGTCTTGATGTCGGTGCCGAGCGCCGCGATGGCGTTCTTCACGTCGAGCGCGACGTCCTGGTCGAGGTCCATCACGAGGTAGCCGATGTCCGGATCGGTCGCGAGGATCTGCGCCGCGATGTTGGCGCCCCGGTCGGTGACGATGCGGTTGATGTCGCGCAAGACGCCCGGAACGTTCCGGTGCACGTTGAGGATCCGGTACTTGCCGGGCGTCGGCCCGTTGTCGATGTGCGGAAAGTTCACGGCGCCCGTCGTGACCCCGCCGTTGACGAACTTGATGAGCGCCTCGCCGACCTCGCGCCCGATCGCCTCCTGCGCCTCGGCCGTCGATCCGCCGATGTGCGGGGTGACGATGACGTTGGACAGGCCGAGCAGCGGCGACTTGAACCCGTCGCTGTTCTTCTCCGGCTCCTCCGGGTAGACGTCGATGGCGGCGCCGGCCAGGTGCCCCGCCTTCAGCGCGTCGGCGAGGGCGGCGATGTCGACGACGGTCCCGCGGCTCGCGTTGAGCAGGTAGCTGCCCTGCCGCATCGCCGCGATCTCTTTGGCGCCGAACATGCTCCGCGTCTGCGGCGTCTCCGGCACGTGGAGCGTCACGAAGTCGCTCTGTCCCAGGAGCTCTTCGAGCGTCTTCGTGGGGTGGTTATTGCCCATGGGGAGGCGCGCTGCGATGTCGAAGAAGACGACGCGCATGCCCATCGCTTCGGCGAGCACGCCCACCTGGCGCCCGATGTGCCCGTAGCCGACGATGCCCATCGTCTTGCCCCGGACCTCGAAGGACGCGGTGGCGACCTTGCGCCACTGGCCCACGTGCATCTCGCGGATCCGGTCGCCCAGGCAGCGCGACAGCATCACCGTCTCGGCGATGACGAGCTCCGCGACGCTCCGCGTGTTGGAAAATGGGGCGTTGAAGACCGGGACGCCGTGGCGGGCGGCGCTCGCGAGATCGACCTGGTTGGTGCCGATGCAGAAGCAGCCCACAGTCAGCAGCCGGCGCGCATTGCCGAGCACGCGCTCGGTGACGTGCGTCTTGCTGCGGATGCCGAGCACGTGCACGTCCGCGATCCGCTTGACCAGCTCGTCCTCGCCAAGCGCACCCGGCAACGTCTCGAGGTGGAAGCCCTCGCCACGGAATAGCTCGTGGGCGCTCGGGTGGATGTTTTCGAGCAGGAGGACCTTGATCCGGTCCTTGGGAAACGACGTGGCGGGCTCGGTGGTCACGCGAGCGGCAATAACGTGCCCCGCGGCCGCACGCCAGCATGCGCCCTGTCACCCGAGCGACACAGCGCCCGGCGATGGTACAAGCACACTCACGGAGGCCTCTGATCCGCTGTGACCGACGCCAAGACGCTGCGAGTAGCGACGCTCAACATCTGGAACCGGTTCGGTCCGTGGGAGGACAGGCTCCGGGCGATCCGTGCCGGCGTGTGCGCGCTCGCCCCCGACCTGCTTGGCCTTCAGGAGGTCGTCCGTCTCGCAGAGGGCGACGGCGACGGCCTCGACCAAGCGTCGGCGATCGCCGAGGGCTTCGGCTACCACACCGCGTACTCACGCGCGCACGACGAGCAGTGGTTCGGCAACGCGATCCTGTCGCGGTGGCCGATCGCGGAGAGCCGCGCCTACGAGCTCCCCCGCGGCGGGACCGAAGAGCGCCGCACCCTCCTTTTTGCCGCGATCGACTCGCCCTTTGGGCCCATTCCGGCCTTCGTCACCCACTTGAACTGGAAGTTCGAGGAGGGCCACGTGCGCGAGGCGCAGATCCGAGAGATCGTCGCGCGGATCGAGGCGCTGCCCCTGCCCGGGGGCTTCCCCGCGATCCTCGTCGGCGACATGAACGCCGAGCCCGACTCGGACGAGATGCGCTTCCTGCGCGGCCTGACGACGCTCGGTCGCGGCCGCAGCGTCTACTTCCAGGATACTTTCGCGCTCGCGGGTGACGGCTCGCCGGGGTTCACGTATGCGCGCCGCAACCCCTTCGCCGCCCACCTGCGCGAGCCCGACCGCCGTATCGACTACGTCCTGGTGCACGGCCGCGACGAGCGACACCGCGGCGAGCCGATCGAGGCCCGCCTCTGCTTCGACGCGCCCGTCGACGGCACCTTTCCGAGCGACCACTTCGGTGTCGTCGCCACGCTCCGCGGCGGGTGACGAAGCGGGGAACATATTTCTCTACCGTCCCGGGAATAGACGGCCTTCCTGGGCGTTTTTCGCGGCGGCTCCCGCGGTTGACATGGCGAGGGCCGTCGCTACGATGCGCCGCGCTTCCCTCGGGTGAGAAGTCATTTACGCGGGGGAGCGGGGCCTTCGCGGCCCGCCTGCGCTGCTCTCCACCCACCCCAATTGTCCAGGCTGGATCCGCAATGTCCAACGACGTGATGATCTACGCGAACGACTTGTCCAAGACGTTCGGCTCGTTCCGGGCTCTCGACAAGATAAACTTCGAGGTAAAGCGCGGAGAGATCGTGGGATTTCTCGGGCCCAACGGCGCCGGCAAGTCCACGACGATGCGCATTCTCACGTGCTTCATCTCGCCGACGGATGGTTCGGCGCGCGTCAACGGACACGACGTGTTCGACGAGCCGCTCAAAGTCCGCCAGAGCCTCGG